>Ga0304730_1003571_pt1 | contig 10425 bp, 22 predicted proteins | sample M_130628_MF_Meta_FD_190474 | JGI IMG/M metagenome (GOLD analysis project Ga0304730, IMG submission 190474) | Freshwater microbial communities from Lake Montjoie, Canada to study carbon cycling - M_130628_MF_MetaG (v2) (version 2) | ecosystem: Environmental > Aquatic > Freshwater > Lake | place...
CCGTGGCTTGTCCCACAGCATCATGTAGGCTCGCAGCTGCCATTCATAGCCCTTGTCTTCACCCTGCTCACCTAGGACCGGGAAGGTGGTCAGACACCAGCTTGATTTAATGTCAATGATTCTGTCCTCTGCCACAATGTCAGCCTCGCCGGTGATCCAGTCGTTGTTCTTTCGTTCAGTGTTTTTGCTGTAGCTGGTAAGGTGGACAGCGTTATACAGATCAATTGATTCGTCCTCGACCTGGATGCCTTTGTCCATGTACTTGCTGCTGACCCGTTCGTCGTAACCATAGACAAATTCCTTTGCCAGCTTGGTAACGTAGGTCTTAGCGCCGACAGACAGCTCATCTTTGCCCTTGCCGTCGGTCATGATGGCTGACAGGGCGCTGGCTCTAAACAAGATGCTCATAGTTTTGCTTTCTGTACGTCTTTTGCTTTGGTGATTCGATCACGGGCGGCAGCATCGTCACCCACTGTTTTGATGGCCAAGAAAAATGCGTCCTTGAGCGCCTGGTGCGTTGTGCAAGCACTAATGTCTGACAGCAGGGCAAAGACCGTGGCGTCTGTCACCTTGGGTGGTGGCTTGCTGCCTGCGTTTCCATCATCATCCTCTGGTGCTATGCCACAAGCCGCCATCAATGAATAGCGCCTGGCATACGTCAGAGCAGAGCCGTAGCCTTGTGGATCGTGTCTAGCAGCGGGAACGTGCAGCTTGCCGCATTCCAGCATTTCTCCAGACTCATGTAGGAACACGGTTTCTACGGTTACACCTGCATCGTCCAAGCTGTTGCGCTGGATCAAGGCTATGCCGTTATCGTTTAAACCGCCTATGACGGCCTCAACGCAAGCAGCAAGGTCAGCGTACCGACTTTTGAAATGCGGGTTCGTAGCGGTTTTTAAAGCAGGCCCAAAGGCCTTCTGTGCCTTGACCAAAGCAGAGGCTATTTGTTTCATACAGTTATTTCCTTAATTTCCATTGGTTCTTCACTGTTGGCGAACAAGGTAATCTCTGTCCTGTTGCCTTTATCGTCAATGACGATTAGCTTGCGCCTCCAATATGTTCCCGAAGTAATTTCAGAAGAAACTGTTTGGGTCAATTCCAAGGTCTTGACCCCGTGAAGCATGATGGTTTGCATTTTTATTTCCTTTCGTATGCAAGTTCAATTTCCAACTCTTTGATGTGTTCAACAGCATTCGCAAGCAGGTAACTCATCTCTCGCAATTTAGAATGCAGCATCCCCACTTCAAACGCCAGCCGGTCTTCAGCCGGTGAACCCTCATACGCACGATTGGCAACGTCTGTGACGCCTGCCAAAATCTGATCAATACTCATAATTGCACCTTTGAAGTTTTCTTTCCACGTTTAGTAAAACATTGGACAGCGCCGTTCTCCAGCCTTGCCCACCCCGAGTTCTCTCCGCACATTTGTTGTGCAGCCTTCTCAAACCTTGCCTGCGCTCTTTGTTCTGTTTGCGTAGCCTTGGCATCAGCCGCAGCATCAATAGCCGCCTGGATGTCGCCAGGGCCGTCTAGCAGGTATGCCGTGGACAGCACCAGTGCAGCCAAAGCAGCAAGACCCCAATTGATTGCGTGATTCATTCTGCGTTCCTATCTTCGTAGCGTTCCTGGCCCTTGTCGTACTGATCATGTTCAGCCTGGACCGCCATGTCTTCCAAGGCTTCTTCCTCAATCGTGCTGGCCAGATCGCCAATGACCTCGCTGATATCAACGCCTTCAACCAAAGCCCAGATAAGTTCGACGGCTGCTGCACTGCCGGGGTGATCGTAAGTGGCACGTTCTTCAGCTTCAAAAGCCAAATAGCAATCCAGCACTAGGCCGCCAGAAGTCTCAAAGCTGTGGTTGTACAGACCTTTCAGGTCGTCTTTGGTTGGCTTGTAGCCAGTTGTCCAGATGGGAGTTTTCATGATGTTCTTTCAGGGGCCGAAGCCCCGTTGTGATTAGATTGAACGAACACACCCATCGCAATTGCATGGAATTACGCTGTCTTTGGCGTATTGCCGCAACTCCTTCATTGAGTCAAAACCCATCGTGTGGCAAAGGTCTTGTTCATCAAGGCGAAAACCATCAGGCAGATTTAAGATGTAAACGCCATCGTCAGTGTCTACGTCACGGGAAACATTGAGTTTGTATTTCATAAATTTTCCTAAAAAGACCCTTTGCAATTTGCTGGGGATTGACGCTATTGTATACCTAGCTAAACTGCTGTAAAGACTTTTTTCAACTATTTTTATCTTTTTTTCTAGGTACTTTCCCTATGTTCATGTGTTAAGCCTGCTATACAATCTTGCCATGCAACCTGACCTAGACTCCATCATTGCCAAAGCTGGCAGCAAGACCGCACTTGCCAAGCTGCTGGGAGTGACCAAGGCCGCGATCAGTCACTGGAAGGTCATCCCTGAGAAGCGCATTTGGCAACTGAAAGTCTTGCGACCAGGCTGGTTTGCATAGTAAAATTTGGGCACGGCTAGTCTTAGCGGACGAAAAGGGGATTCATCACCTCCCTGCCGATGTTCTTTAACAGTGATGACGACCAACGATGTGAGGTCTTATGAGTTCAAAAGTCGATATTTGGATGCCGCTTTATGTAGCGGACTATCTGAGCGCAACTTCCCGTTTGACCACAGAACAGCACGGCGCCTACCTGTTGCTGCTGATGGACTATTGGAAAAACGGGCCACCACCAGATAACGATGGCGTTTTAGCGCAGATCACAAGACTGTCTCCGTCTGCTTGGAGCAATGCTCGGACTATGCTTGAAGCATTCTTCCAAGTGCAGTCAGGGCAGTGGTCACACCACCGAGTTGATGAGGAGTTGGCAAAGGCTAACCACAACAAAGAAGTGAATTCAAGGCGTGGCAAGGCGGGTGCTGATGCAAGATACGGCAAGAAAGATGCTTCGACTATGCTCCAAGCATCCTTGGGGGATAGCACATCACCTTCACCTTCACCTTCACCTTCACCTTTATCTTCATCATCAATTCAAGAAGGTAAACCTTCTTTGTCCACAGCAAAGCTGATGGCCTGTCCGCAAGAGGAAATTTTGAAACTTTGGGCAAAGCACTTGCCACACCTGGCGCAGCCGCGAAGCTGGGAAGGTACTCGCAGAGCAACCACCAAACAGCGATGGAGCCAGGCCAGCAGGCCGAGCGCATACAGCCCTGACGGTTACGAGACGGAGGCCGCAGGCATTAAATGGTGGGACAGTTTTTTCCACTACATTGCCAGAAACACCAGCTTGGCAAACGGTTTTGAGTCTGAAGGGAGAACGTGGCGACCAGACTTGGAATGGGTTTTGAACGCCCGTAATTTTCAACGCATCATAGATGGGAAGTACACAAAATGAGTTTTGCACCACCAGAATCAAAAAGCAAAGACGATGGCCCTAGCCTGCTGTGCAGCGTTAACGGATGCGGCAACCTGTGGTCGGTACGCATGGACGGGCATATGCCTAAGTGCTCTTTCCACCAGTGGGGCGCAGCGAAGCCGAAGACGGAAAGCACATCGACTTACAAGCAATGGGCAGACCGCCAGCCGCTGAGTAAGCCTGTTGCTGATTGGTACAAACAGCCTGATGAAAAGTGGTGAAATATGCCTATAGCCCTTTTAAACATTGACGTTATAGCTACAAAAGGAATAGCATGAACTATTTTCAAGCCCACAAGCTGCTAGACGAGACCCGCAATGGCCACAACCACACCGAAGCCGACATTACCGCAGCCCTGGAACTCACTGGAGACATTGATTCAGAGTTATGCGGAGATAGCCCTGGGTGGAGGCGACGAGGCGCTGAAGGATGGATGGCGAGGTCATCTGCTGCATCGTTTTTTGGAATTGGACAAAGATTTTCCGGGATTGCAATCAATGATCATCAAACAAATTAAGGCGCTGAAATGATGCAAATCATGTTCACAGTGCCAGGCCAGCCCCACGGCAAAGGGCGACCACGGTTTGCTAGACGGGGAAACTTTGTCGCAACCTATACCGACGCCAAGACCGTTAGCTATGAAGACCAGATCAGGTTTTTTGCCTTGCAAGCGATGGGAAGCAGTGAACCGCTAAAAACGGCGCTAGAGGCTTTTATTTACGTCAGGCTACCAGTGCCTAAGTCATACCCTAAAAAGCGAGCAGAGGCATGTTTAAGTGGCTCTGAATGGCCTTGCAAGAAGCCTGACCTTGACAATGTTGTCAAATCTTTTATGGATGCGATGAATGGCATTGTTTACGGTGATGACGCGCAAGTGGTGGAAATCCACACAACAAAGGTTTATGCCGAGACTGCTGGCGTGGATGTACTGATTAAGGAAAAAGAATGAAAGTCACTTGCTGGGAGCCTGTCCAGGCGCACAAAGAAATGATGACAGTTGTTTGGCCGATGCTGAAATCAATGCTGATGGCAGGCCACCGGATGACAATTGAGATCAAGCAGAGCAAACGCAGTGTGGAACAAAACTCAATGTTTCACAGCATGATCGACAAAATCAGCAAGCAAATGGCCGCGGCAGGCAGCACCTGGACAAGCGATGATTGGAAACGATTGCTGATTGACCAGTGGGCGCACGACACAAACCGCAAGATTGGCAAAGTTTGCCCAAGCCTAGATGGGGAGCGCGTTGTTCAGTTGGGACTGCAAAGCCACAAATTCACGACAACGGAGAGCAGCGAGTTTATTGAATTCTTGTACGCCTGGGCAACAAACAAAGGATTGGCGCTGTAATGTGCTATATTTCCAAAGCAGTTGCCTATTTGGGGGTTCGCCCCCGCTTTTTGGATAGATATGCCAAATATTGATGACATTGCCGAGTTCATTGCCCAGCTGTTCCACAGCAGCACGGTGACGCATCTGCTCCATTTGTCTACTGACAGCTATAGCAAGCACAAAGCCTTGGGCAAGTATTACCCGGCAATCGTTGAACTGACCGACAAATTTGCTGAGAACTTTCAAGGCAAGTACGAGAAGATAAAAAAATACCCTGAAGAATTTCACAGCGCCACCGACCCTGTAGCTTATCTGCAAGGCATCCAGGCGTTTGTAACCGAGGCACGAGTGTCATTGCCTGAAGACACAGAATTGCAAAACATTGTTGATGAAATCGCAGAACTCATCAACTCTACTCTGTACCGTTTGCGCTTTTTGGAGTAAACATGGATAGCAAGATGGAAAAAATGGAGAAGATGGAGCCAAAAGCTGAGAAAGCACCAATGCAGCCAATGGCACAGCCCATGATGAAGGCCAAAGCGCCAGCGCCAATGAACTTCAGCGGCGGCAAATCCAACGGCGGCAGCTGCTACGACCACGGACGCAAGAGCAGCCAATGAATTGTGGATCTTGCAGGATGTTCCAAGACCAGCCCATCATGGGCGTCTGCCGGTTATATCCACAAACGCAAAACAAGCAAAGAACTGATTGGTGCGGTCAATTTGCTGCAATTGAAAACAGAAAAATTGCAGAAGTACCTGTTTACGACATAATGACCGACACCATCAAACCGCAAGTTGTTGCCCGAATCAAACGAAAGTACGAGCGTAAAAATGTTCAAACCCCTGCGTGACCGTGTTGTAGTAAAACCCCAGGTAAGGCTATTGAGCGACCTGATTTATGTAGACAACAAGGAACCCTTCAACGAAGGCACTATTGTGGCAATAGGCCCACTGGTGACGGATGTGGCAGTTGGTGACTTTATTAAGTACGGCAACGGCGACTATCTCAACTGGCCCACCCAGACGGAAGATGGTCAGGATTACCAAATCATTCAAGAAGCTGACATTTGTGCAGTAGTGGAGTATGAAGATGGCGAATAAACCAGGGCTATATGCCAACATTCACGCCAAGCAGGAGCGCATTGAGCGCCAAAAAGATGCTGGCAAGACACCAGAGCGCATGAGGTCACCAGGCGCAAAAGGCGCACCTACTGCCGCAGCATTCAAGGCCAGCGCGAAGACAGCTAAAAAATAATGGCAAAGCACGACAAACCCATTGCCCATACCACCACAGGGAAGGGTAAGAACTACAACGCCACTGAGAAGGGCGCTGGAATGACAGCCGCAGGACGCGCAGCGTACAACTCTGCGAACAGCGCAAATCTCAAGCCGCCAGCCCCAAATCCAAAGACCAAAGCAGATGCAGGCCGCAAAGCCAGCTTTTGTGCGCGAATGGAAGGGGTGGTTCAAAACGCCAAAGGCCCAGCAGAACGGGCAAAGGCATCTCTTAAAAACTGGAACTGTTAAAAAGGAAACATCATGTCAAACTCAGTCGCTACCGGCGTTGCTTACTCCGACCCTGAATTTACTACCTGCTACGCAAGCCAAGAATTTGGCTATAGCGCAGCGGCTCAAACTGCCGTAACGCAAGCAACCAGCAAGTCTACCGGCGTGACTGTTAACACCAGTGCTGGTCAGATTACGATGAACAACGCAGCTTTGGCTGGAGCCACTGCCGTTTCGTTTGTTCTGACCAACAGCACGATTAGCGCCAAGGACACAATGATTGTGAACGTCGGAAGCAATACCACTGGTAGTGCCGCTGGTGCGTATGTTGTTTATGTGTCTTACATGGTTGCTGGTTCTGCTTTGATTACGCTGCGAAACCTGACTGCTGCTACTTCATACTCTGAGGCAGTAGTGCTCAACTTTGCGATCATTCACGGCGCTTAATGTTTCCCGGCCAAAACCTAATTAGCCAGATGCTCCCTGCCAGCAGGGACATTCGTGCTTTTCAGCAGCAGATGGGTGGCGGCGGTTATTCGGGCGTTAGTTCAAATCCTGGTTGGGATGCGTTGTCCAATGAGGAAAAAGCTTCTTTTTACGAGCAAAACCCAACAATGGCAGGCATTACCCAATTAGGTCAAAAAGCCTTCGGGTTGAGCAGTTACGGGATGTTGCAAAACGCTTTGCAACCTGCATTCGTAAGCGAACAGAAAGCAGTTGCACAAGGCCCAATGGCGTTATCTGGGTTTACCAACTTTGGCAAAGAAAGCGCTATTCCCAGCGGCGGCATGGTTAGTCCAGGTATGTCTGGGATTTCAACGGATACGGGATTACAAAGCCAATTTAATACAGGTCAAACAGGCTTGTACGGCGATGCAGCTGCTGGCATGGGTACTTTTGCCGATTCTGCTGTTGGTTTTGGTGGCGGTTTTGGCGGCAACGTTGGCACTGGCGAGAGTGGCGGCAGCCCTGCTGATGCTGTTGATATGGGCTATTCCCACGGTGGCAAGGTAAAGCTGAAAGACCTGATCCAACCAGGCCCAGGCAAAGATGATGGCTACGGTGGCCTGCAAGATGGCGAGTACGTCATCAAGAAAGACGCTGTGAAGAAATACGGCATCAAGATGCTGGAAAACATTAACCAGCGCAAAGTATCAAAGAAACAATTGTCAGAAAATAGCTTGAACACTTTTACCAAGTGACAGGACAGCAAATGCCTCTAATCAAGTCACCAAGCCCCAAGGCCATGAACAAGAACATTGCCAAGGAAGTAGCAGCAGGTAAGCCTGTTAAACAGGCAGTGGCGATTGCTTACTCAATCAAACGAGAAGCAGCAAAAGACTCTAAAGTTAAAAAGTGAAAATTACGCAAAAAAAAGTCACAGAACTAATTCCTTATGTAAAAAACAGCCGTACCCACTCTGACGAACAAGTGGCACAAATTGCGGCAAGCATCAAAGAATTTGGCTGGACTAACCCAATCTTGGTAGATGGATCAAACGGCATCATAGCGGGGCATGGAAGGCTATTAGCCGCCCGTAAGTTAGGCTTTAAGGAAGTGCCTACCATTGAATTGTCGGAACTGACAGAAACCCAAAAGAAAGCCTACATCATTGCCGACAACAGGCTGGCGCTAAACGCTGGCTGGGACAATGAAATGCTGACCATTGAATTAAACGACTTGCTGGCAGACGGGTTTGCCTTGGAAATGCTGGGTTTTGACCCCAAAGAATTAAGCGCATTGCTTGAGCCAGAGGTCACTGAGGGGCTGACGGACGAGGATGCTGTTCCTGATGTGCCTGACAAACCAACCACCAAGCTGGGCGACATATACCAGTTGGGAAACCATCGGCTAATGTGTGGGGACAGCACCAGCATTGACGCTGTGGATAAGTTGATGCCAGAAACAGCCAACATGATTTTTACAGACCCACCTTATTTAATGGACTTTACTGGTGGAATTCATGCCGATGGTTCTAAGTCTTTTAATGCAAAGCATGGCGGCATTAAAAACGACAAAATGTCTGAAACTGACGGGAATGATTTTTTAGATGCCATAAATTCAATTATTTTGTCTAAGGTGGATGGGGCGTTTTACATTACGTTCTATCGTTTAGGTATTAACAAGTATTTTGCAAGTATGGATCGAACGGGCCTTAAATGTCGTTCATTGGTAATCTGGGACAAAGGCAACCACACATTAAGCAATAGTGATTACATGAGTATGTATGAGCCTATGTTTTATGGATGGGTAAACAATCATAAATTTTATGGCGGCAAAAACGGGATGGATATTTGGCGTGTAAAACGGACTGCTAAAAACGATTTACATCCAACCATGAAGCCCGTTGAGTTGGTGGAAAAGGCAGTATTAGACGGAAGTGCCATAAACGGAATTGTGTTGGACTTGTTTGGTGGCAGCGGTAGCACTATGATTGCCTGTGAAAAGCAAAACCGCCACGCAAGACTGATGGAGCTAGACCCCAAGTATTGCGATGTGATCGTAAAGCGCTGGGAAGACTTCACAGGCAAAAAAGCCGTATTATTGGAAAACCAGCCCGAATTAGCAAACTAATGTAACACTTCCCCTCTATAAAATGTCTGACGCACACGAGCCAACGCCCGAAACCCAAAGACTGGTTGAATCCAGCAGCGGGTTGGGTTTGCCGCATGAATCAATTGCCGTTCTGGTGGGCATAGATGACAAAACTTTGCGGAAGTATTACCGCCATGAGTTGGACATGGGCAAGGCTAAAGCTAACGGGCAGATTGCCAAGACGCTGTTTCAAAAGGCTACGGCAGGGGACACAACCAGCCTGATCTGGTGGACAAAGACGCAAATGAAATGGTCAGAAACCGTTAAGGCCGAGGTCACAGGCGCTGATGGTGAGCCGTTGCAGGGCATCCAGGTAACCTTTGTGAAGCCCAATGAGTGATGTAACTGACGCTATTGCTAAGGCAGAATTTCCTGTCAAGCTACAAGGCTTATTCCAAAAGTCACGTTATAAAGTATTGGTGGGTGGCAGGGGTGGGTCAAAATCCTGGGGAATATGCCGAGCATTGTTAATTCTTGGCGCCAAAAGCCAGTTGCGTATTCTTTGCGCTCGAGAATTTCAGACCAGCATCAGGGATTCGGTGCATAAACTGCTGTCCGACCAAATTGAAAGCCTTGGATTGTCTGGGTTTTATGAAATTACCCAAGCCAGCATTAAGGGAAAAAACGGGACAGAATTCTTTTTTGTTGGTCTAAAAAACAATGTGGCTAACGTAAAAAGTATGGAAGGAATTAATATTTGCTGGGTCGAGGAGGCGCAAACGGTCAGCCGAATTAGCTGGAATACGCTGATACCCACAATCCGCAAAGAAGGTTCAGAGATATGGGTTTCATTCAACCCCGAGTTGGAAACAGACGAGACTTACCAGCGGTTTGTGGCAAACCCCCCAGAGGACTGCATCACCATGAGGGTCAATTGGTCAGATAACCCTTGGTTTCCCGAAACCTTGCGCTTGGAAAAAGACTCGCTAAAGCAAAGGGACGAAGAAGCCTACAACCAAGTTTGGGAAGGTTTGTGCCGCCAAACGGTGGATGGGGCTATCTTTGCCAAGGAAATGCAAGCCGCTGAAAAGGATGGGCGCATTACCCGTGTGGCGTATGACGCAACTAAGCCAGTTCATGCGGTATTTGATTTGGGTTGGTCGGACAGCACTGCTATTTGGTTCTTGCAGTTTATAGGCATGGAGACTAGGTTAATCCGTTACATTGAGGACAGCCAAAAGACCATCAGCTATTACTTGGCAACCATGCAGACATATGGTTACCACTACGACAAGGTATGGCTGCCGCACGATGCCGAGAACAAGACACTGGCAGCATCTGGGCGCAGCATTGACGATATTGTCCGGGCGGCAGGGTACAAAACAGAGATATTGCCGCGAGTGCCGGTGGTGGACAGCATTAACGCAGCCAGAACAATATTCCCTAACTGCTACTTTGACCGGGAACACGCAGCAGATGGATTGGCCTGTTTGCGGCACTATCGCTACGAGGTAGATCCCGACACTGGGCAGTTCAGCCGCAACCCCTTGCACGACCACTACAGCCACGGTGCTGATGCCTTTAGATATATTGGGCTTATGATTCGGGAACCGCACAAGCGCAAACCCAAGCCAGTTGCCGAGGCCGCAGGCTCCTGGATGAATTG
>Ga0304730_1003574_pt1 | contig 10421 bp, 14 predicted proteins | sample M_130628_MF_Meta_FD_190474 | JGI IMG/M metagenome (GOLD analysis project Ga0304730, IMG submission 190474) | Freshwater microbial communities from Lake Montjoie, Canada to study carbon cycling - M_130628_MF_MetaG (v2) (version 2) | ecosystem: Environmental > Aquatic > Freshwater > Lake | place...
CATGATATGGGTAGACCCACCAGAGGGCTGGAAGTATGGCTTCCCCGCCATATATGACCCTGAGAAAGACGGACAAATGAGTGAGTGGATTGTCAGAAAAGGCTATCCACTTCTGACAATTAAGGAATATGGCGATGCTTGGGCAGTCAGGTGTTGGCCTGTGGAAGTGAAACCTTCCGATGAGTAAAAATATCCCGATAGGGTTATAAATGCACAAAAACACTCTTAGATGATAAAAATGTCCCGATAAGGAAATATTATGTTAGAAACAGTTTTGTGGGTAGTTTTCTTAATTATGTTTGGCGCAGTAGGAGTCATTGCTACTATTGTCGCAATCTTCATGCTATCGGAGGAAAAATGAAAATAACTATTGAATATGATGATGTCATAGAAGCAAGACAGGCCATCCACGCACATGATGTGTGGACAGCCCTCTTAGACATCAATGAGGCAATACGCTCACATACTAAACACGATGTTTCTGAAACACAAACAATAGCCAGTATTAAAGAAATCTTGTCAGATGTAAGTCACTTGCTTTACTCTTGATCTTCGTCTTCTTCTTCTTCGTCTTCTTCTAACTCAAGCCACTCGTCTTCGTCTTCGTCATAGTACCAAGTCACACCCTCAGTGTCGGTGAATGACATCAATTCGATGTCTTCTTCATCTTCTTCAACCCAAGCACACTCTTCTTGTTCGGCAATAAATGCTTGCAATATAGCAACTTTGTTGAAGTCGCTTGTCTTGATGGTGATGCTTTCTTCCCAACCCAACTCAATTTCTACTGTATACATAAAAATCCTTTTAAGAAACATTGATGATCTGACCTCTAAACTCAATTTGCCCCTCATCCCACTTATGGACAAGTTCAGGCCATAGCAGTTTCCCATCCTTAAATGTCAGAATTGCGAAACCTGACCGATGATTTAAAGGATTGTCCTCGCCATAACTGAATTGTGGCCCATAAGGTTCTGCCAGTGTACCCGTATCCACCCCAAATCGGTTGCCGTTATAGTCAGCATAAGGTGTTACTTTTAGGCTATGTAAATGCCCCGTTACAATACTTTTACCTGCTGTTGCGGTGTTATTGTGGGTGGCATGAACTCCACCCTTATATCTATGTTTGATAACCACATCTTCAGTAGGCCAAACAGTCATACAGAACTCCCAAGTTGGGAAATGGTCTTCCAACTTAAACCCATAGGTTTCGGCAAACTGAGGCGCATTGGTTGCTAAACGGGCATTAAAACGAGCATCATGGTTGCCCCATGTATAGACAAGTCTGACATTATGACGGGCTTCCTTGGCGGCTTCTTCAATCTCTCCAAGACGTTCCTTGCAGGCTTTTAGTTCCTCAATAACAGATGGTTCTTTGCCTGATATGCCTGATGGTGGGTGGCGACTGATAGAAGCCCCATCAAGTGCATCCCCGTTACACACTACAAATGATGGCTTAAACTCTTTAATCGCCCATAAAAGTGCTTTATGCGCTGTTGTGACGATGCCAGGCCAATAGTGAGCATCACTAAACACAATTCCCACACCATTAAGAACACCCAATTGCTTGCGCTCATAGGCTGATTGTGGTCTTTCAGGTCTTCCATGAGGATTCTTGGCTTCTAATAACAGACCATATTTAGTCTCTAAATTGGCTCTACGCCTCTGAAGGGTTCTTATATTACCCCCTATAAGTTTATGTATAGCGGCGGCAGATTGATGCGTTTTCCACAACTCCATAAACTCAGCATCAGATATATTTGGGGTTGTCATCATTACTCCAGTTTTAATCGCCAGTAACTTGTGTGTTTTGTCATCCAAGGATTAGTTGGATCGAACATCTTGAACCCACACGAGATAAGAGAATTTGCAGAAGCAGGGTTATCGTAGGTGCTAGTGATTAACCAATTTAGACCTAACGCTTTCGCTTGCCGAATCCTGACCCGAATAAACTTCTTCTGTAACCCGAATCCACGATGATCAGCCACAACACCACAACGTACAAGATAACCGCAATCACTCCAGCGAGAAGAATAAACAAGACCTGCGAAACCACAATCCACACCATCCTTAGTAGCAATCCACCAATATCCATGATCTGTTTCATAAGGCTTGTCAAAGGGTAGGCACTTCTTTTGAAGTACCGACAATCTAGTAATTGTTTGTGGTTGACGAACGTCTACACGCTTGATTTTCATAATGCGTATTAGATGCTGACAATGTGAATGATTTATGAATAAGCCCGTGTACCTTGTTTATCAATGATCAATGCTTGCTTGCGTGGTGTGCCTGAAGGATTGTTTGGCACAGAAATATGTGTCCAAGCGTCAAACTCACGAATGATTTGGTCATACGCTATTGGCGAACCAATGATTGCTTTAACTACTTGGTCTGGAGTAAGACCTGGCACTCTAATGTCAGCCGCACAACCAACTCTGTGCTGTGATGTGTCTTTTGAACCCACGGCATCATTTACGGCTTTTGACCGAAATGCAGAGTTAACCATGATCGGCTTGCCATCTAGCAAAGTCTTAACTTTTTCAAGCATCTCAGCCAAACGCTTGAGGTTGTTTATTTCAGAACTGTTAGGAGTGTTGTCAAACTCTCTATGTTGCGTAGCAATCAATTCTTCAAGGGTAAAGTGAGGTGTGAGCAACATAATTATTTCTTTCGCATCTCTGCAAGTTTCTCAACAGTCCTACCGCCAAAGTAAGCACCCATGATTAACATACCCCATTGACCCAACAAAGTGACATAGGCTTCATTAGCGTTCAAGCCAAAAGCAGACATCATGGCAAACAAGAAGTAACCTATAAAGATGGCTACAAGGCTCATAGGGCGAATGTTCTTAGACAACCAAGAGTCACTACTCATGTCTGCTGACCAACGGGTAGAGACATTGTTATCTTCGTTCTTCATAGCGTCTGCCGCTAACTTGGCAAACTCTAATTCCATCTCAGCAATCTTTTGAGCCGCTTGCGGATCACCCGCAATAGCCTTAGCAACAGCATCAACGGAATCAGAAACGCCAAACTTACTAGCCAAAGCGGTAATAGCCATGCCACCCAGAGGGCCAGCGACAGCAGTTGCCAACGTGGGTGCGACACCCTTGAGTAAATTGAGTAGGTCATTCATTTATTTCTCCAACAGATTTCTGCTTGCTTTTTATAGTAATCAGCCCGTTTGTCATGCTCACGCACAAACCAAGACGCACCAATTACCACCACTACTAGGAATATGGTGACAACAACCATAACGGCGAGTTCCCATATTAGTATCCCCATCTCCATTCCCTGTCATATTCCACTAACCATGTTAAAGACCAAACAGAAACGCAAACATAAACAACTGCAATGGATATTGCTATGTATATATGTACTTTCTCTTTTATCCTTCTACGCTTCTCTTGTCTTTTAAGATTTTCTTGTCTCTCAGCCGCTTGTTGTAATTTTGTTATTGCTTTGGCTTCTTCAATCAGTTTGTCACGCTCTGCTTGAATCTCAACCCACAAGTCAGGCATACCCAACTCGTATCTAACCATGTGTTCTAAGTCTTTGTAATACTGTCTGATTTGCCTAACGTGCATTACGTTATCAATCGCTTGCATGGTTACATTCTTAACTTTGCCCTGCTTTGCTAACTCTTTAGTCTCTTCTTGCTTCTTTTTGTAGTCTTCTTCTAACTGGTCTTGACCATGAAAGAATTTCGAGAGTAACCCACCGACTTCACCAGCAATACCTGCAACCTCACCGCCAGTCTTCTTGATGTCTTGATAGGCTTGAACTGCCGTCTTGATTCCTTCATAGGCAAGTTTGCATCCAGCAAAGATGGTGATTGGATCAATGGCTTGCTCCTACTTGATTGGAATGTCGCTAACGTCAAATTCTCCCCGTCCTTTGGGGAAGAACTCTTCACTTGCACCGCTACCACCAAGAATGTTAGAAATTGGCTCTGCAACAAGTTTTGTAAATGCAGTAGGCGAAGTTAACTTATCTTTTGCTGTTGATAAATATGTTATTGCTTTTGCGCCTTTAGGATCAAGTAAAACTTTGGCTAATTGACGCTGAGAAAAGATCAAGCCACCACCAGCAACTGCCATGCTACCCAAATTGTCTTTTATGTTGTTTTGTTGTTCAGGCGAAAGAGAGAAATAAAGGCCAGAACCAATAACTGATATTGGGCCAGCCACATTTAAACCAGCCTTCATTGTTTGGTAAGCCATGCCTGGCAATGACTTTGGCTCAACTAAACCAAGTTTTGCGGCATTGTTCATAGCCTTAATTGCTTCATCTTGTGGAGTACCAGCAAACAATCTGTCATAAGTATTTTTCATCAACTTGTTTTGTTCCAAGTCATTGGAAAACTTTAATAGATTTTCAGGCGTATGTACCATTGCCTCAAGATAACCATAGCGCAGAGCATCTATAACTTCGTTTGCTGGTTTTTTAGATAATGTGCTTGCGGCAGAAATTGATTTATACAAATCTTTAATAGGCGTTTCATTGCCAGTTCTAAACAAATGACCACCAACTTCTTCTGCATTTAATGTCAATGCCTGTGTAATAGCATCAGACTGAAGACCTTGAACTCCCTCACGATAGGTTTTTGTTACTGTTTGGTATTTTTGATATGTTTTTGGGTCAAGAGTTGACTTTGCAGATACATCCATTGCATTATCAATTCTGTCAACCAAACTAGTAATGGTCTTAGATGCCCTACTATCTTTCTCAGTAGCAGTAGAAGACGCATATTTATCACGATTCTCAGCCAACCAACGTGACCTAATATCGTGCATATATTGCATATCAACATTAGGTGGAAGATTTTTAATCTCGTTCAGGATGGTTTTTTGACCCGCAGTCAAAGACGCAGGTTGAGCCAACTGAGAACCAGCCCAAGAGTTCAATGGGAAAGTAGAAATTAAAGACTTTTTGTCTGCAAATATGCTTTCATATAAAGGCTTTACGGAAAGACTTAAAGCATCTTGTCCTTGCTTTATAAAGTTTTGCAGAATCTCACCAGAGGCATACTGAGAAGATGTACTACTTCTTAATGCTTGCTCAAACTCAGGGCTTTTTGACAATGATTTAAGAATGTCTTTAGAACCAGACTGTAAAGCATCACTAATTTCTTGTTGCTTTGCTTTGAAAATACCATAAGTAGCAGGTGTGAATGCCAAACTTTCTAATGTAGACATGGCATTTGAGCCTGTCCTTGCCGCAATAGGTAAAGAAGAACCTTGCTTTTGTAAAAATTCTTCAGCCGCTTTGTTGGCATCAGGCACATCTTTTTGTGAAAAACCAAGTTTGTCAGCACCAAATCTAAGGACTTTACCTGCACCTTTAAGAACAAGATTTCCACCTAAGTCCCATGCGGCTTCTTCTAATCCTGCTTGAGTAGCAAGAGACAAAGAAGGTTTTTCTTCCCTTGTATATTGCTCAACAGCCTCGCCTATTGTTCCTCCAATACCAGCACCTAATGCACTTCCACCAATAGCACCCATTGGGCCAGCCACACTGCCTATTGCGCCGCCACCAATAGCACCAACAAGACCGCCAATTTCTTGTGCTCCAAATGCACCTCTAGGCGCACGATAGTCAGGACTAAGAACAGACTTGCTTATTTCTTTGGCGGCAGTAGTGTCTTCAAAAGGAATATCTGTTACATCAAATTCGCCAGCCATATTAAAGCCCCAATTCTGATTTAAGTGTAGTTATTTGCTGATCTTCTTCTTTTGTCTTTGACTTCTTACGTTTTACACCAGCAACCAAGTCTTGCAACTTAGTAAGTTTTGTTTGGAACTCAATACGACTATCTGCTTCATTGAAGTTAATTGTTGATTTATTCTTTTCTTTGTATTCTTTTGCTCTGTCGTATGTGTACTTGTTCTCAGCAAGGTCAACTTTCATCAAGTTAACAAGACGTTGGATAGTTTCAGGTTGTTGCAAAGCATTTGGCGCAGTCTTTTCTAAACGATCCAATTCTTTTGCGGCAAGAGAGCCAGGGAAGTTCTTAACCAATGGGAACACATATCGAGTACCCATAGCCTGAATTAACTGCGTGTTAGATGCCGCATCTTTTAAATCGCTACCAACTGGTATTCCAAGAGCAGTTAAAGATGTAATTACACCTTCTTTAGACTCTGCAAACTTTCCTGTAAATGCGTTAGACAAAGCAGTTTCAAGAGTTGCAAGATTACGCTGAGATGCCGTACCTGCGGCAACTGAACTGCCAAGTTTATTGAAGTTTTCAGCAGAGAATTTACCCGTTTCTTCACCTTCTTTTTTAAGTGCAGGAGCAAGTGCTCTTCCTAATAAACCAAGTCCTTCTCCAATTGATTCGCCAAGTGATTTCTCGGTACTCAATTTTTTCATTCTGTTTGTCAAAATATCGTATGCTTCTTTATCTTTTACAGGATCAAGTTGCGCTCTTTCATTCATTAACTTAGATATTTCAGATGGGGCATATTCTTTAGGACGAGTTAAAGCAGTTAACTGATCTTTGTAGACTTGCAATGCAGAAACAACATCTGGTGTTTGTTCTTGTCCTTCTAATTGTCTAATGGAGGCTTTTATTCCTGCTTCTGCATTTGCCTTCATAAGGTCTGCGCCCATGCTTAGTCCACGGGCTTCACGTGTGTTTCGTACAACTTGAGACAATTTAACTTGTGCTTCCCTAGCCTGATTAGCCAATGCACTAGCACCTTGAGGATCAAATTGCGCCAATCTTTGAGCACCAGACATAAGAGAATCAGGATCATTCGGATTGACTTCACGCATTACAGAATTTCTTGCGCTTAATATCTGTAACTGAGGGTCTTGCGCTCCAAGCATATTTGGAATTTGACGGCCTCCATAGATAAGGCTAGTACGAGCAGACGAAAAAGGATCAAGTTGTCCTAATTGCGCTGATTGTGCTAGTGCTTTTTGATTTTCTTGTGCTTGATACATTTCAGGAGTACCAAATAAACCACTTACGATTGAATCTGCCATTTGGTTACTCCTTAAATATCCCAATTAACGGATGTGGGAACTTGTCCTTTTCCACCATACCCGTATACATTTTCTGCTCCATATTGACCCATTGCTATTTGCGCTTGGTTGTATGGTTGCATCATTGATTGCGTAAAGTATGGATTTGTTCCAACACCCTGCAATACATTTGCCAAAGGATTGTAAGAAGCCGCTTGATAAGCCATTGGTGCGGCGGCTTGTGCGCCTTGGGAAATAAATCTTCCCGATTGCGCTCCATAAGCGGCGGCTTGACCACCCAAACCAGCACCCAATGTCAATGGGTTTTGTCCAAGTTGCTCGATACCACTTTGTACGCCAAGAGTATTTTGGAATGGTGACAACGCACCAATTTGACCTTGTTGATATTGCCCAAGCAATCCTGCGCCTTGACCAAACAATCCTGCGCCAAAGGCAGTTTGTTGTTGACCTGCTTGAGTAGCACTTGCCGCCAATTGAAGGTCTTGCATAGCCCTAGCATTAGCAAGAGCCGCTTGCTCTGGATTAGCAGATAATAAGTTACCGCCCTGAGCAATAGACAAACCTGTACGCCCTGTGTTTGATAACTGATTTGCTAACAAAGCAGACTCACGTTCACGACTTGGAGCAAGCAACGCTTGTTGACTTTCCATGTATTTCTGGGCCGCTTGTTCAGGAGATTGAGCCAAATAGCCTTGTCCAAGGTTAAATAGACTTCCTGCCGCACCCGTTAATGGAGCATACTGTTGTTGTGCTCCTAAACCTTGTTGAATTTGATTGCCTAATAAACCAGATAACTGTTGTTGATAGGCTTGATACTCAGGAGATACGTTGTATCCTGCGCCTGTTAAATTGCCTTGGGCATCCGTTGTAAATTGGGATGTTCCATAGCGACTTGTTACACCAACGGGGCGAAATTTAGCCGACTCAGCCGCTATTCTAGCCGCCTCTAATTGTGCATTTGCTCCAGTTTGAGCCGCACTTTTAGCAGACTCACCCTGAAGGTAGCCTCCTAATAAACTTGCACCAGCAACATAAGCCATTGGCATATTATTTCCCCTTAATCAAAACTTCATCCACTTTAGACGGGTCTTTCTCGTCAGTAGCATGGATGCAATACCAAACACAATCTGTAATAGCCTTAACTCCATGAGTCAGACCTGATTTAATCTCAATACACGCTGGTGCATCAACAATATCAATCTCATCACCACGCAACACAGCAACTTTACCTTTTGCCAAAATAGACAAATGACTGTAATTGTGGGTGTGCTTCAAGATAGCCTCACCCGCATTAAATGCCATTTTTTTGGCATACAGTCCATCACTAAAGTGGTGCGTAATCATGCTGTGCGTTTCCACATATAGACAACTACATAAGGCATCAAATTGGCATTTGTGCCACTTGAACCAGTAGAGTTAATTGTTGTTGATATATTTGCTGTTGATGAGTTAGTTCCACTTGTACTGACATAAGTAACGCCAGTATTTGTTCCTTGCCAACCAGATGATCCAGAACCACCCAAACCAGTTATAGAAGAACCACCACTAATTGATAATGTATGTGTGTGACCAGAATCAGTAGAAGTAGCCGTGTGGGTATGGCTAACAGTAATAGCGTCTTTAGAGCCACCCGTGTTACCTACTGTGCTGAATGTGGCATCACCACTATCCAAACCAACCATGACCTTACCAGCACCAAATGCTGTCCATGTACCAAAACCAAGCAATGTGCCTGGGTTAGTGCTTGAAGTAGCATTTGAGTAGACAGAACCAATTGGATATAAAACCTGTAAAACAGACTGTACAAACGCAGTAGTCGCTAACTTAGTTGAACTATCTGAAGAACTTTGAGTCGTTGCAATTGTTCCCGTAGGCAATGTAGGCGTACCTGTAAAGGTAGGGCCAGACAAGTCTGCCTTGGTAGCAATAGCAGTAGCAATACTGTTAAATTCAGTATCAATCTCAGTACCCTTAACAATCTTTAAGGAGTTGCCAGAGGAAAGACTATCCTTGCTGGCGAAATTGGTTGCTTTTGTGTAATCTGTCATTACAGTTCCTTAATAAACCTTGCCTTCTTTGGCAAATATCTCAATCTTTTGGATGCTCAACGGGAAAGTATTGATGTCTGCTTCATAACCAGTTTGAACAACCTTGCCCGAACCAGTTGGGTAAACACTCAATGTCTGCAAAGTTACACCACCAGAATAGTAGGCAACTGTTGTTGCATTTGCTCCATACTCGGCTATACCATAATATGAAACAGACTGAGTAGGAATTTTAGCCGACTGAGAGTAATAATTACCAGTAAAGTCGTAACCCCATTTAAAAGTTACATACTGATTGCTACCACCAATCACCACAGTTCTGAGTTTCTTTAGAATAGACGTAGCAGATGGCGTACCAAGATCAGTATGGTTCGTAAAATATTGAAAACGATATATGGCGGTATCATCGTTATAACCAGAATAGGTAGCAAGATAGCCCCCTTTACCGATGTACAAAGTACCATCTTGTTTGGTTAACAAGGATTTAGGCTCAATTGAGTCCCAAGTCGTAACCCTTGCAGAACCATCTTGCAAAGTACCCTTCATATCAAAGCAGTAGACTGACTTCAATACGGGCAAGGTCAACAAGTAAATGGCTTCTTTACTGTTGTATACAGATTTAATGGTAGGTAAAGACTCTCCAGCAATAGCAGTAATCAGGTCATTACGGACATTCTTAGACAAGTCTCGCAAGGGCATAGACTTCTCTTGGATAGTCCTTAAGGCACTACGCACACCCGTAGATGACAAGAATATCAGGTCAGTACCCGTGTAAGCCAAGGAATCTCTAGCCACACAGCCAATTCCTGTGATGACATCCTGTAAAGTCATTGTTGACGGGGTTGTTGCTCCTTGATAAACAAGAATATTGTTCTTGCCAAAGATAAACAAAAAGCCGTTGTGAGCACCCAAAGCGATAATTACATCGCCACCTTTAGGCCAAACAGTAGTGGTATCTAGCGTTCCTGCCGTACCAGAATTCCATTTGTTTGCCAACTTGGTATCGCACCATTGAACAGTTAACTTGTCTGACGACACATCGGCTGTCCAAAGCCTTCCATAGGCACTTAAAGCCGTGTTTGCCAACTGAACAGTACCTGCATAGCCAGTTAACTCGCTAACCCGTCTAAAAGTCGTTGTAGACAATGCAGGATCAAACACAAGAGGATCGTATCCTGACTGGAACAAATAGAGTGCGCCAGCCAACGAAACCATTTGCCAATTGCTTGCAGTAATGGTAGGAGCAGTACCGCCGCCACCATAAGTCAATGTCACCAAAGATGAGCCACTTAACTTAAACAACTTATTGTTGCCAGCAAGTATGGTGTAAGAAGTAGCATCAGAGGTGACTACTTCACCAATTGAGGTAATATCATTAGTAGACAAG
>Ga0304730_1003578_pt1 | contig 10416 bp, 8 predicted proteins | sample M_130628_MF_Meta_FD_190474 | JGI IMG/M metagenome (GOLD analysis project Ga0304730, IMG submission 190474) | Freshwater microbial communities from Lake Montjoie, Canada to study carbon cycling - M_130628_MF_MetaG (v2) (version 2) | ecosystem: Environmental > Aquatic > Freshwater > Lake | place...
CATGCCGGCATGGCGATGCTCGGCGTCTTCCTGACGCTGGCCAGCACCGTCGCCACGCTCGTGCCCCCCTATCTCACGATGCCACTGGTCGACACCGTGCTCATCCCGAAACAGGCAGGCGAGCAGGTCTCCTTCGCCCTCATCTGGTGGTATCTGGGAGGCCTGGCCCTCGCGGCCGTCACTGCCTGGCTCTTGTCGTGGGCCCGATCATGGACGCTCGCCTGGGTGAGTGAACGGATCGCCGCCGACCTACGGGTCAAAACCTACGCCCACATGCAGACGCTCTCGCTCGACTTCTTCTCGGGCAAGCGGACGGGCGACCTGATGTCGCGGGTGGGCAGCGACACCGACAGGATCAACATCTTTCTCTCGGTGAACATGATCGAATTCGCCTCCGACGTGATGCTCGTGCTGCTCACGGCGGTGGTGCTGATCTGGATCAACCCCTGGCTGGCGCTGGTGACACTCGCCCCCTTTCCACTGGTGGTCTGGCTGGTCTATGCCGTGAGAACTGGACTGCGGCGGGGATTCGCACGGGCGAGCGTGGCCTGGGCCGACATGACGAGCGTGCTGGCCGACACGATCCCCGGCATCCGCGTGGTGAAGGCCTTCGCACAGGAGGCCCGCGAGGTAGGCCGGTTCGTCGCGGCCAACGAACGGGTGCTCGATGCCAACGACCGCGTGAACGTCGTCTGGTCATTCTTCGGACCGCTGGTGAGCCTGTTCAGCGAAATCGGCCTGCTCGTCGTCTGGGCGGCCGGTGCCTGGATGGTGTTCTCCGGTTCGGTGACCGTCGGCATGCTGACGGCATTCCTCAGCTACATCTCCCGGTTCTATGGCCGCATCGAGTCGATGATCCACATGGTGCCTGCCACGCAACGGGCGGCCACCAGCGCCCAGCGAATCTTCGACATTCTCGATTGCCAGCCATCGGTCGCCGAAGCGGCGCGGCCGATCAACCCCGGCCGGGTCCGCGGTCGGATCGAGATCTCCAACGTCCATTTCCGCTATGGGTCGCGCGAGATTCTCCACGGCATCGACCTGACGATCGAACCCGGCGAGATGATCGGCCTGGTCGGCACGAGTGGTTCGGGCAAGTCAACGCTCGCCAACCTCGTCTGCCGCTTCTACGATCCCTCGAGCGGCATGATCAAGGTCGACGGCACCGACCTTCGCGACCTCTCGATCACCGACTACCGCCGCAACCTGGGCTGTGTGCTGCAGGAGCCGTTTCTCTTCTTCGGCACCATCGCGGAGAACATCGCCTACGGCTGCCCTGTCGATGCCCAGACAGACGCCGATGAATTGCGGCGGCGGATCGTGTCGGCGGCGCGGGCCGCGGGGGCCCACGAATTCATCCTCGCCCAGCCGTTAGCCTACGACTCGCGGGTGGGCGAGCGCGGCGGTTCACTCTCCGGCGGCGAACGGCAGCGGCTCTCGATCGCGAGGGCCCTGCTGGTCGACCCGCGGATCCTGGTGCTCGATGAGGCCACCTCTGCAGTCGACGCAGAGACCGAGGCGATCATCCAGGCAGCGATCGACCGGCTGGTGGCAGGGCGAACCACGATCGCGATCGCCCACCGTCTGTCCACGCTCCGCCGGGCCAACCGGCTCGTCGTGCTCGACCACGGCCGGATCGTGGAGATGGGCACGCACGACGACCTGCTGGCCGCCGACGGCGCCTACGCGCGGCTCTACCACGCCCAACAGAAGGCCGCCGAGGAGGCGGCCGCGGCCACCTGATACCTGACACCCGACACCCGAGACAGACCATGGCCTCCTCTTCCCACCCGAATGCAAACATTCCCAACGGCCAGGCCGCTGTTCCAGAATGGCGGCTGGAGCGCGGCTCGCACGGTCGGCTCGACTTCGTTGCTGCCGATGGACAGCAGCATGACGATGTCGATGTGCTCCGCGGCTTTCCCGTGTCTGCGCCGGCGGGGCCGGTGGCGATTGTGGCTGATGACGGCGCTGAACTGGCCTGGGTCGACCACCTGGCAGACCTCGATCCCTCCTTGAAAACTCTGCTCGAACAGGAGCTCTCCCAGCGGGAGTTCCTGCCGGTGATCGAGCGGATCGAGTCGGTGTCGGATGGCGAACCGACGGAGTGGAACGTGATCACCGACCGCGGCCCGCGTCGGTTCACCGTGGCCCACATCGATGACATCGTCTACGAGACCAATGGCGGTGCCTTCATCACCGACTCGGTGGGCATGCGGTATCACATCGCCCAGGTGTCGCAGCTCGATACTCGCAGTCGGCGGCTGCTCGATCGCATGGACTAGTTTCAAGAAAAACACGACATCGTGTCGTTTTTTCTTTGCAACCTCCGGTTGCTGGCATGGGACCGCCATCCGGGCGGCCAGTCCGTGGGTGCTGCGCTCGGCATCCCGCCGCCCGACAGGCGAATGCCTGTCCGTATTCAGCGCTTTGGCAACCTCCGGTTGCTGGCGTGAGGCCGCCATCCGGGCGGCCAGTCCGTGAGGGGGACACTCTTACGCCGGGTGAGTGTTCATTGCCGGTGTCCCGTCGCTTCCGCTCCGGGCTTTTATTCGTCGGTTCTGTCACCGCTCGGGGTGGTCCACCGTTTCAATAAAAGCCCCTGGCGGAAGCCGGGGGACTCCGGGCAGAAACAGCGTTCGGATCACCATCCCATCATAGGCCTCAGGACGTGGCCCCCTGGTTCCCCAGATTGCGCCCTCCCCGGCCCCGCCCCGCCGGCCCTTCCCTACCCCCGTAAGATGGATCGATTGCAGCGTTCCTAGCGGTTGAAACCCCAAAATTCTGGCCAAAAACGGGAATTTTTTCTCAACAAACGGCTTGAAGGCTGCGTAGAGGGGATTAGTCTCGAAGCATCTTTTCGAGGAGAGGAAAACCACATGTCTCTGTTCCATGCTCGCTCGCGCCGGTCTCTCAACACCCGGCGGATGCAGTCCGTCCTGTGCGCAGCTCTCGTGCTCGCACCGCAGTCACCACTTGTGCCCCAGATCGCACGGGCCCAATGCTGTGGCGAGACGGCCCCGGCCGCCCCAGTCGCCACGCAGACCTATCGTCTCGACTTCCAGACGGTCTATGACGAGCAGCAGATGACGGCATATCGCGTCAGCTATGAAACCGTCTACGACACGCAAAACTACACGGTGCAGAAGCCCGTCTGGGAAACCCAGACACAGGAACGCCGCTACTCGGTGCAACGTCCTGTCTGGGAGACGCAAAATCGCGAGGAGCGGTTCACCGTCATGAAGCCGGTCTATGAGACGCAGATTGTCGACCGCAGCTACGACGTCACCCGCGATATCGTCGAGACCGCCTCCCGTGAGGAACGTTTCACGGTCATGAAGCCGGTCTATGAGACCGCGATGCAGCAGCAGGTGAGCGTCGTGAAGCGTCCTGTCTACGAGACGAGCGAGCGCGAGGAAGCCTACACGGTCGCCGAACCGGTCACCCAGATGCGGACGACCTACTCCGTCGGCAGCCAGGCGATCGACACGGTCACCCCGGTCGTCACCCCCGGTGCCACGGCCTTGGGCTACGTGCCCGGCGGCTATGCGGTCAATCCCTACAACGGACTGATGTACTGGCAGCGTGGCGGCTACACCTGGATGCAGTCCCCCGGCATGGTCACCAATCAGGTCAATCGCGTCTACCAGCCGACCGTCACGCCGATGCAGGTGCCGGAGACGACGATGGTCAACCGCGTTGTCACCCGAAAGGTGCCCGTGCAGACGGTACGGTATGTCGACGAGCAGGTGGTGCAGCAGGTGCCTGTTCAGACGGTCCGGATGATTCCGGAGGAGCAGGTCCGCCAGGTGCCCGTGCAGACGGTTCGCAAGGTCGTCGAGCGGGTCGAGAACAAAGTGCCCGTGCAGACCATGCGGATGGTTCCCGAGGAGCAGGTCCGCCAGGTGCCCGTGCAGGTCTGCAAGTTCGTCACCGAGGAACGCGTCGAACCGGTGAGCATTCAGGTCATGAAGTATGTGACCGAGCAGCGGACGGCACAGGTGCCGCGGGTTGTCGAGAAGAAGGTTCCTTACACCTACACGGTGCGTTCACCGCGGACGGTCGTGATGCGGGTGCCGCTCGATCCCTGTGGCAATCCCATCCCGGCTGCCGTTTCGCAGACAAGTGCCGTCGGCACCGCTCCGGCCGCCGTTGCCCGACCCACCACGGCACCGGCTCCGGTGGCACCGCCGGCGCTCGCCCCCACCCCTGCGACAGCACCCGCGGCTGCCGCTGCACCGACGAAGACCTTTAGTGACAAGCCCGCAGTTGCGCCGGCCGCCGAGGGCTGGACGAGCTCCGGCCTGCAGCATGTCGATCCGAAGCAGGCTCCGGCGGCAGGCAACCAGGCGAATGGCAACGCTTCTGGCGCGATCCGCGCCGAGAAGCCCGCCGAAGCCAGCAACGATCTGCGGCCGATGGAAACGATCCCCACGCCAGCCGCGAAGGATGCCGGTCCTACGCCGGCCCCAGCGGCCGGTCAGTCGCCCACGGTCGCTCCGGTGAATCCGCAGCAGCAGTCGGGACCGGCTGTTGAGCCGGCTCCGCCGGCCTCCGATCCAAAGGACGTCCCGGCCTCGGAAACCTCGCGCCGTCTGTTGCGGATCGTGCCGCCGGCCGACAGCCACACGACCTGAAGCCCTTCGGCGAGCCTGGCCTGTCTCTCCACAGGTTTCTCAGGATAGTTTTCTCGCACGGCTTTTTCGCGTAGGTTTACCCGCAGCTTTCTCCGTTCACGTTTCCCTGCGGGGCCCCTCCCATGAAGAATGCCTGCCTTCTGGCGACCGTCTGGGCCTCCCTCGCGATGCTGACAGCCCCTGCTCTGGCGGCTGAAAAGCTACGGGCGATCATCGTCGATGGGCAAAACAACCACGGCAACTGGCCGCAGACGACGCCGATGATGAAGAAGTACCTCGAGGACTCGGGGCTCTTCACGGTGGATGTCGTGACCCATGCGCCCAAGGGCGAAGATCCGGCCTTCAAGCCTGCGTTCAAAAACTATGCCGTGGTGGTCAGCAACTTTGGCCATGGCGCTGCCCCGTGGCCCGCTGACACGCAGACCGCCTTCGAGGACTACGTCCGCGGCGGTGGCGGCTTCGTCTCCGTGCATGCCGCCGACAACTCGTTTCCCGAATGGACTGCCTACAACCAGATGATCGGCCTCGGTGGCTGGGGCAACCGTAATGAAAAGAGCGGTCCGTACGTCTATTACAACGACGAAGGCACACTCGTTCGCGACACGGCCGCTGGTCCGGGGGGCAGCCACGGCCCGCAGTGGCCGTTTGTCATCATCGTCCGCGACACGGCACATCCGATCACGAAGGGGATGCCCGTCACCTGGACCCATGCCAACGACGAACTCTACGACCGCCTCCGCGGACCTGCAGAAAACATGCAGGTGTTGGCAACGGCCTACTCGCCGGAAACAAAGCGTCATGAGCCGATGATGATGGCGATTCAATATGGCAAGGGCCGCGTCTTCCACACACCGATGGGGCATGGCAACGACTCGCAGGAGTGCGTGGGCTTCATCACAACGCTGCAGCGTGGCGCGGAGTGGGCCGCCACGGGCACCGTGGGCCTGAGCGTCCCGGCTGACTTCCCGACGGCCGACAAGACGAGCAGCCGGCCGTTTGCCAAGTGAGCCCGACGTGGCGACCAGTCTCTGATGGTGCCCTCATTCTGGGAGTCGACTTCACGTCGGCCCCGTCTCTTAAGAAGCCGATCACCGTGGCCGTGGGCCGGTGGATTTCTGGAGACCCCGTGCCGGCCTTCCGCCTCGAGGAGATCCGCGAGCTCGCGAGCCTGCGGGACTACGAGACATTTCTCCGTGAGGACGGGCCGTGGCTCGGGGGTTTTGATTTGCCGTTCGGACAGCCGCGGTCGCTCATCGAGCACGAGGGCTGGCCTACGCACTGGCCGGCGTTCGTGGAGTTCTACTGTTCCCAACCACGGTCATCGCTCCGCGACACCTTCCGCCGCTGGTGCGACGCCCGCCCCATGGGCAACAAGTTCGCTTGGCGTAAGGCCGACAAACCGGCCGGCTCGAGCCCCGCGATGCGCTGGACCAACCCACCGGTGGCCTGGATGATGCACGCTGGCATCGGCCGAATGCTCGAGGCCGGACTCGTGTTTCCGGCGCACGGGCATGGCCATGCCAGCCCGCATGACCGCATCGCTCTGGAGGCGTATCCGGGCTTCACGGCGAGGAAAGTCTCTCGAAAGTCCTACAAGAGCGACTCGTCGTCACAGCAGACGTCCGAGCGGGCCGCCAATCGACACGCCATCCTCCGGGCACTCGTCAGCGGAACCGCCGGGCTCGACATCATGCTCGAGATCGAGCCGGAATGGACCGGCCGGCTTCTGGATGACGGCAGCGGCGACCTGCTCGACGCCGTGATCTGCGGCCTGCAGGCAGGGCATGCCGCGGCACTGGAGAACTTCGGTCTGCCTTACGATCTCGATCCCCTGGAAGGCTGGATCGCAGCCGTGCCAGCGGGCTAAGCCACTGAGCTACGACTCCCAGGCGCGGTGGCATCTGGTACCGTGCAGGAATCGTGGCCGATTTTGTGGTGATCGTGAAGGAGGGATTTGAATGCGTTGTATGCCGACCGCCATCCTGCAGACCGCCCTTCTGATCGCCTGCCTCCCGGCGCTGCTTGCCGGCTCGGTCGCGACATCCGCCGAGACTGCATCCACCACCGTCGACATAGCCTTTCCTGGCGAGACGATCGACCGTTGGCACGGCCACGTCCGCCACTCTTTTCTCTTCCAAGACCACCCAGCGTGGGTCGTCGCGCCCGAGACGCCCCTCCCCGGCAATCCGTGGAGCTGGTGCATGATGTTTCCCGATGCCTTCACGGAACGGTGTGCGGCACCGCAGCTTCTCGCTGCCGGCTTCCACCATGCGTTTCTCGACGTGGGCAACACCTTCGGGTCTCCCGACGCAGTCGCGAAGCTCGCCGCATTTCACACTGAGCTCGTCCGCCGGGGCCTGGACGGGAAGCCCGCGCTCATCGGCATCAGCCGGGGCGGCCTCTACGCCCACCGATTCGCCACGGATCATCCCGAGAAGGTGTCGGTGATCTATGGCGATGCCGCCGTCTGCGATTTCAAGAGCTGGCCCGGCGGCAAGGGAACGGGCAAGGGCAGCCCGCCGGATTGGGCGGCATGCCTCGAGGCCTACCACTTCCCCAGTGAGGCAGAGGCCCTCGCCTACCGGGGCAATCCTGTCGACACGCTCGAGCCGCTCGCGAAGGCCGGCATCGCGCTGGTGCATGTGGTCGGCGACGCCGACGACGTAGTGCCGCCGGCTGAAAATGCCCTGATCATCGAGGAACGCTTCCGGAAGCTCGGTGGCACGATCCGTGTCATCCAGAAGCCCGGCTGCGGCCACCATCCCCACGGCCTCGACGATCCGACCACGCTCGTCGACTTTATTCTGGAGCATGCTTCTCCTGCCCGCTGATGGGGATGGAGCAGGCCTGATGTCGATGTTCGTGCTGCCATCGGCATCGATCGTCCCTGGTGGACGGACTTCCTACTGACCGGTTGGCCGTGACCGCCTCGTCGGCTAGATTCTGGCGACCCGAGCAAGGATACAGCTATGTCCACCAAGGTCACGGACGACCGTTCTCAGCAACCACGCGGCCCGATCGCGGCTATCGATGTCCGCCCGCCACGCCGAGAGCGGCGTCCCGCGGCGTCCCAGTCGATTTCCCTCTTCGAAGACGATCATCCGGGCGTGAGCCGTCTCTACACCGTGGCGATGATGGCGGAGGTGCTGCGAGTTCCTCGGTCCGCGGTACGGCACTGGCTGCGACGCGGACTGCTTGAGCCGGCGCGGCGATCGGGGTCGATCGAGTGGTTCGAGTTCCCGCAGCTCGTGGTGGGACAAACACTGATGCGGCTGCTGAACGCTGGTCTTTCCCTTCGCGATATCGACACGAAGCTCGCCGGCCTGGCGCCGGGCGGCGCCGCCGAGGCAGCCCGCATGGCGGAGCGGATCGTGGCCGACGGCCGGCGACTGAGCATTCGACAGAATGAGCAGTTCATGGGCGCTGGGGGACAGCTCCAACTGGGCTTCTATACCGCTGGACTCGCAGAACGGCTGCCGACGTTGGAACTCGAGTCGTCCGCGGTGCAGCCGTGCATCCCTCTGGCCTTCCCTGCGGTGGCACATCATGCCGAGGCCGGCGTTGAAGACCTCGACGATGATCACCGTGACCTCGCTTCCGTCGCCGAACTCCTCGACCTAGCCGCCGACCTGGAAGCCACCGGAGCGCTCTGCGAGGCGGCCGAGGCGTTGCGGGCCGTGCTGCAGGCCCAGGGGCCGACCGCCCAGGTCGTCTTCATGCTCGCGGAGTTGCTCTATCGCGCGGGTGATCTCACCGCCGCCCGGGAACGGTATTATGCCGCGGTGGAACTCGACGCCGATCACCTCGAGGCTCGTTCCAGCCTGGGCTGCGTGCTCGCAGAACTGGGCGACCATGAACTCGCACTTGCCGCGCTCGACGGTGTGCTCCGCCAGCAGCCCGACTACGCCGACGCCCACTGGCATCTGGCCGGCGTGCTCCACGACGTCGGCCGGGAGGCCGAATCCCGCAGGCACCTGCGGACATTCCTCGCCCTCGCGCCGGAGAGCCCATGGGCGACCACGGCGCGGGAACGGCTCGCCGCCGCTCCGGTCGAATCCTGACCTCGCGGCAGGATGCCGATGTTTCCATCGCACACGCTGGCCGCCGGGATGGCGGCCTTCACGCCTGCGGGCGGAGGCCCGCCAAGCGAAAATCGGCAGGATGCCGATGTTTCGCGTGTAGTCAGTAAGCGCCCCACGGACCACGGATGGGATGCACGCCAAACTGCACCGTGTCGCTGGGCTGGTTGGGCGTCGGCATGAAACCTGCTCCGCCCGGCACGGCGCCCGGCCCCGGATAGGGGCGACGATACTGGTGATAGATCGGCGCGACGCGCGAACTCGGCACGCCCCAGCCGTATTCCGTCGTGAACTCCGCCGTCGGTGGCACGACCAACGCCATCGGGCGGCCCACCCACGGGTCATACCAGGCGCTGTGCCAACTCTTCCCCTGGCTCCGCAGGAAGTAGCGCTTCTCATACACGCCCTCGCCGCCGGCGAGGGCCGCCCGCGTGGCTGCCGCCAGACAGGCCACGGCGACCGCCACAACGATCAACCGCCCAACAATAGCCTTCATGATCGAAGCGCCTTCCTCATGTGTCTCTTGTTCGTGACTCGTGTATCCGCAGGCTATGCGTGCTCACCAAGATCGCCACACAATCACCACCAATAGGCATGCACGTCGGTCCGCATGCCCATCGCGCCCGCCGGACGGACATAGTGCCGACGGTGCTTGTAGAGAAATTCATGGGGCATGAACGGCGGATACGTGTACCAGGTGTGACCGACCCGCGGCGGCACCGGTCGGGGCGCGACGTAGAGTTGCGCTCCGACGCCTGGATAGGCGCCCGCAGGAACTGGTGGCGCGTAAAAGTTGTAGAAGACGTCGGGCGTGGGAGCCTCGACACCACCGTTGATCGGGGCGGCAGACACCTGGCTGGTGGCCACCAGCAGCACGGCCAACGCCGCGGCGGTTCGAACGGTGGGAAGGGTGCTTGATGACAGCATGGGATCACCTCCTGACTCTGTTCCGGTCCGCTGCCACCCAGAGGCAGGGCAGCGCTCACAACCGGGGCTAAAGAGGGAGTTCGGCAAACGCCGGGGCGGTCTATCAGTTGGGGGCACCGGGCACCTCCACCCCTTCCCAGCAGGTAAAGTCCGAAAGCGGCAAAACACATTTCCCGAAAATGCCTCCCTAACCAGTAAACTCGACCCCTCTTGCCAACACCGCCCCGTCCGATCACAGTTTCGACACCCGCAGCAGCTATGGCCAAAACCTCCAAGACACCGCAGAAAACCCCGACCAAGCCCCGCAAGGCGGCTCCGGTCGCCCCGCCCCCAGCTGACGTCGCGCCCTCTCCGGCAGCCGACATGCCGGCATCCGTGGCGAAGTCGCCAGCCAAACGACGGGCCACTGCCCAGACCCTTGCGGCCGGCCAACGGGACATCTCGGTCAGCGAGTTCTTCGCCAAGAACCGCCACCTGCTCGGCTTCGATTCACCCCGCAAGGCACTGCTGACAAGCGTGAAGGAGGCGGTCGATAACTCGCTCGACGCCTGCGAAGAGGCGGGCATCCTGCCGGAGATCTGGGTGCACATCGAGCAGGTCGGAGACTCCGGCAGCCGCTATCGCATGGGGGTGCAGGACAACGGGCCCGGCATCGTCAGCAAGCAGATCCCGCTCATCTTCGGCAAGCTGCTCTACGGCTCGAAGTTTCACCGGCTGCGGATGAGCCGCGGCCAGCAGGGCATCGGCATCTCCGCCGCGGGCATGTATGGCGT
>Ga0304730_1003579_pt1 | contig 10414 bp, 14 predicted proteins | sample M_130628_MF_Meta_FD_190474 | JGI IMG/M metagenome (GOLD analysis project Ga0304730, IMG submission 190474) | Freshwater microbial communities from Lake Montjoie, Canada to study carbon cycling - M_130628_MF_MetaG (v2) (version 2) | ecosystem: Environmental > Aquatic > Freshwater > Lake | place...
GTAGAGTAACCGTTAGTGATCGGATATTCACGAGTAGAACCCGCAAATACCTGACCTCCGATCAAATTGACCGGTTTTAGGCCGTAAGGGGCCGAGATAACGGGATAAGCCATTTAAGACTCCTATATTAAATTTAAGTACCTTTGCCAAAGCTACTTGAGGACTTACGCTCTTGAAAGAGGGGCATCCGCGCATCGCTTTGACGCATGAAACTATTGTCTACAGCATCCGTCTGAGCTTGTGTTTGTTTAGCGAAGTGTTGGTTACGCTGTTCCACAAAATCAGATGGAGTCTTGCAAAGCAATAATCCGCCAATCTCAATGTTGTCTTTAAAACGACTATTGGGATCAGCTAACAGTTGAAATTTGGGTTGCTCCTCAATGGTAACGGGTTCCCAACCTTCACGGAGTTTGGCCGATAGGTTGCGGGGATCTGCCGCATTTAATGTTGAGATGCGAATCCAGCGATAGTTGTAACCTGGCTGTTTGTCTGGCTCAGGCAACATTTCAGGAAGCGCCCACTGTTTAGGACGCTCTTGTACCGCACGTGTTTGTAATTCTCTTGTCAATTTACTTTCAGCCATTCTGGGCCTCCACTTTCAGGAATTCCTTAACATATTGTTCAGGTGTTATTCCTAGTTTTTTAATCGTATTCAACTGGCTCTGCTTAAGCTTCACCTTGTTTGGAGATGTGCTACGAGCTACCGGGGCTACCACTGTGCTAGGTTTTGGTCTAGCATCAGCTTTAGCCGTTGATTCATTCGATGTCCTTTGGAAAACCTCTGGAAATCTTTGCCGAACTGTTTTGTCCAATTCAGAATAATATTCGTCCGAGCCGACTGGAACGCCAGAATCCTTTAGGTCTTCGTGAACACCCAAAGCATAAGCTGTCATCCCCTTGTTTTGACCAAACCAGCGATTGCGGGCTTGCCAATCTTCAGCCTTGTTGTCAGGCCTGGGAACAGGTTGTCGTTGCTCTTGACGCGGTTGTACTTCATATTGCTCCTCTTGTAAAGGGGGCATCTTAAAGTTTTTAATCTGGATTAACTTGTAATTGACATTTTGCAAAGCCTGCTGGGCTTCAATCATCTTGTCAGTATCGCCAGAATCATATGCCTCGCGGTATGCGCGCTTGGCCATCTCCAACTCCATGTTGGCGGCATTCTGAACTGTAGCAATATATTCTTTTTCACCATTTGTAAGAATAGTCTTGATACGTTTGTTTTCTTGCAACACACGCTGAGCAAGATTCAAAGCCTCTTGCTGTTCACGTAAAGCTGATTCTTTCTCTCGGCGCTCATCATGCCAAACTTTACGCATTTGCTTAAGCTTAGTCTTGACTTCATCGTCATACTTATCTAGCTCATCCTTTTCCAACTCCTCAACAAGAGGCTTTGGCATAGGTTCGCGACCACGATCCTGAGCAGGCGTATCGTCTTCAATTTCAATCTCAAACTCAGGCTCTTTAGACTCAGATTTATCTTTGTTGTCTACAGCTTCGTCTGGAAATTTAAATTCGTCTTTTTCAAATTCAGGCATTTTGTGCTCCTTTATTTGCGTTTAATACCGCGAGGATCGTCTACGACGGCCTCAACAGTATCGTCATTGATGATACGAAACTCGCGGCCATGTATAACCAAGCGAGATCCAGAATGTGGGCGAACCAAGATGAAATCACCTTGCTTGCACCATGGACCGGTTGGAAATTTAACCGGATCTTTGTAGCAGTCTGGCCCCAAATCAACAACAAAAAGAACGGTTGTGAGCGTCTCTTCATTGCGCATGGTTTCATCAGCTTTTATTAAACCAACTTCACTATCTTCAAATTGCTTTTCCGCTTCCGGAATTGCGCAAAGAATACGATAGCCAGATGGCTTAGGTAGTTGTTTTCCTTTTTCCTCTGCGGTTGCAGCAAAGTTATAGGCTCCGACAACTTGCGGGTTGCTGGCGTCTGTAGCCAACAGGATGGAACTAGTCATCCATTTTCTCCATGGTTTGTTGCAGGTCTAGTGCATATCCCCTTACAGTGAGCAGACCCTTGATCTCACCGCAGAGTTTCTTGTACTCCTCATAAGACTCAGCCCTACCTTCAGATAGGTAGTCTTTAAGTTGAGCAACCTTTTCGTCGGATTGCTTTACCAGTACATCAATTACATCCATCATTCTTCCTTAGTTTGTTGAGAAGTTTGATTATTCATGCCGCGCTCTTGACTTGTTTTAGCTTGGTGTGTGCTTGACAAGTGAGTCAAAACCTCAACACCTTTATCAAGCAAGTGAGATTGTTTAGCATTCTTCATTTGAGCAACAGATCTCATGGCATCTATCTTCTGACGCTGCGCCTCAAGCTGTAACTGCTCTTGCTTAAGCTGAGCATCTGTTTGATCCTTAGCCACTTTGCGCTGCAAGTCACCTTGTTTAATCTGCAACTCTTGTTGTTGCAATTGAACCATTGGATCTTGTGCTTGCTGTTGTGCCTGCTGCTGAGCCGCCTGCTGTTGATTACTTGCCAATAAACGCTGTGAAGCTTGTGCCAACAACGGAGCCAAGCGAGCTTCAACTTCAGGATCCATATTGATATCTTCGCCGGCCTCATCTTTCTGTGGTGGCAAGCTCATACCAAGCTGCAATTCAATCTGCTTACGATACTCAAATCCTAAGTGCTCGTTAATGTGCGCCATCATTGCTGACTGCAACTGCTGAGCCATAGGATTATTCTGGAGCAACTGCATGATCTTTGGATCTTGCATCGCTGACATATGGACCATGATATGAGCCTGGTGGTCTTGATACATAAATGCCTTGACCGGCTTCATCATCAACACGTTCTGGTTCTCTGACACTGGATCAGTAGGCTTCTGGTCTTCTTCCATCGGCACAAGCTTTGCCGCATCTTTAATACCCAACACATCTAACATCTGACGATGCAGTAAAGGCATGTTGTACAGCTGGGGTGATTGCTGTGCCAACTGCATAACTGCTTGATACTGAACAATCTTCTGCGCCATAGTAGACGCGTTAGGATCGCTAACAGGTATCACATCCACATTGTCGTAGTCGCTGCGTTTAGCTTTACGCGAACCTTCAGTAGGCTCGTAGTCGTAATCTTCTGGTGTGTACGCAGCAATGATGCTTTTTAAGAGTTTTAACTCTTGCTTCATTGAGTAGTGAATACGCGCTTGCACAGCGCTCATCACTTTAAGCGTTCTCTCCAAAATAGCCAGTGTTGTACCGACAGGAGAGTTAGCAGACATATCACTAATCTGAAGATCAGCAGTATTAGCAAAACGGCGACCTTCATCGACGATCTGACCCAGCAAAGCCATCAATGTCTGGCTAGGCTCTTTATATGGCAGTGGCAACAAGTTATCACGTATCGTGCCACTAGGCACATCCACATCTCTCCACTCGCCCGGAGCAATAGGTGTATCGTCTCCCTTTACACGTAATCCACGAGCTTTAAAGCCACCGGGCAAATTACTTAGTGTGCCAGCATCAACCAACTGACGAATAAGAGAAGTGCCGGACTTAGCAAAAGCACCAATAAGGTGAATGAGCCCAAAATAGTAAAAACCAAATCCCGGCACGTATCCATAATGGACGTAATGTTGGCGTTTCTGATAAGTTTCATCGTCAGGCTCCCAGTTGCGGCGTACTGCTAAAACTTTGTTAGAACCCTTTTCTAACGTAATAATATAAGGAAGCTTAATGCCAGTCTCTTCACCATCCACCTCATGCTCATAGCCAGGCAGATCTAAATCAACACTCATCTCAAGAAGTTTATAGCGGTTATCCGACGTAGCTCTAAAGCCCATCTTCTCAGCTATCTTCTTCTCTACTTCATCTAGAACATTATCTGGCTCACCTAGATCTATATCACGATAAAAGCCAGCTACTTGTAATCTGCGAAGCTCGTTCTCAGTCTTACGCATCACGTGTGTTACACGCTCAGCCGTCTCTAAATCACTTGCTCCATAAGGAACTACTAAATCCTCAGCCGGCACAAACCTAGATACTTGCCGGTCCATGTGAGGATCAAAGTAAACTTTCTTAAAAGCATTGCCAGCCAAACCTAAACCCCACAACATCCTCTCATGCTCAGGACGGAATTCAGTCATCACATCCGTCAACTGATAATTCATATCATCAGCTACACGAGTGGCCGAAGCTTTTTTATCTGGAGTTTCTTTACCAATGATCTGGGTCTTTACTGGACCAGCGGCAGGGAATGTAGCCATCATTGTTTCGGCTTGAAACTTAACCAGAGCCTCAGACAATAGCGGGTGATACACACCACACGCACCCTCCCATGGCTCAGTTCTTTCCTCAATCTTCATCCCCAGAAGTTCAAGGCCGTCTACATAGGTCTGCATCCAATCCTTGCGACTGGCAATGTCATCATCAAAGTCACCAGAGAGCTCACTAGCCAACTCTTGTAAAACACTCTCATCTAAATACTCTGCCAAGTTGGCATCAAATTCTTCTCCGCCCTCTACAGTTTCTGAGCCAATATCAATTTCCAACTCAGCAACGTCAGGCACAATCTCAATTTCAATCATCGGCTCTTCCGACAAAGCATCAAGTCCCTGAGGCGCCTGGTAAAGTGACTTTTCAATAGCCATATGTATCCTTAATAATATGCAACCTTACGGCGGTAAACCTGCTCTTCAGTCTCATCAGTATTTAACCTCAAAAAACCGCCCTGTCTAAATCTTATCAACGCTTGTGTGCTCGAATCCACCAAGTCATCGTGCGCCGCATTCGGAAAAGCAGCCATCTGCTCAATCAATTCATGCGCCCACCTAGTGTCCGGAGCCCATACTTTACCCGACCTAAAGAGATCCGTCACGGAATTTATACGAACAAACTTATCATTTCCACGAACTGGCGTATATTCCTGCACAGGAACACCCATTCTCCTCATCTCAAAGATCAACGGAGATCCAGCCGCCTTAGCCTCAATAATACAAGTATCCGGCTCCCAAATGTTATACATCTCAAAAGCTTTTTCCTTCAACTCAGGAAATTCCAACCTCTCCTGATACGCCTCTAGCAATATAACATTCACATTCTTAGGATCTTCATCCATGTGGAACACTCCCCACACAGTACAAGCCGAATAGTCACTCCTCTCAGACTTCGTAAAAGCCGTATCCCAGCTCTGTATCACATACTCACACGCCGGAGGTCTATCTCTCTCCCATATCTTCCACCACTCCCTCTTAACCAACGCACCTTCTTCGCCAGTTGGCTTCTGTTGGTACTGCGCATTCCACTTCGATACTGGTAATTCCTCTTTCAACGCCTCCAACTCATCAATAGACCAAAATTCAGGCCATAAAGGATTACCACTGGGCATAATCGCAGGCAATTCAATCAATTCCCACTCCTCACCCTTCTCCCTTTTCATTGCATCCTGCAATACTCGACCCGTTAAGTCAGCCTCACCCCACCTGGTCATCACAATCACAATCGCACCACCCGGCTGAAGACGCTGCCTAGGTCCAGATGTATACCACTCATACACTTTTTGGTAAATCTCCGGATTTCCAGCCGCTAAAGCAGCCTCTTGCTCACTGTGCGGATCGTCAATAATCAATAAATCAGCACCCTTACCCGTCACAGTACCCCCTACCCCAATAGCAAAGTACTCTCCATTCTTATTCGTAGCCCACCGGCCAGCAGCTTTACTATCTTGCCTCAGTTTTACACCCGGAAATACACTCGCATACTGCTCAGAATCCACCAAATTCCTCACCTTACGACCAAAACCCACAGCCAAATCAGCCGTATTCGAGCACTGAATCACCTTCTTATCCGGATTCTTCCCCAAAAACCAAGACGGCAACAAATAACTCGCAAACTCAGACTTAGTATGCCTAGGCGGCATGTTAATAATCACCCTCTTTATCTCACCCTTAGCTATAGCCTCAAACTTTTTAGCCATCAAAGCATGGTGCCGGCCATGTACAAACCCAGGCCACATCATCTTCACATACTCCATAAAGCTAATCTGCGCCCTCTCCCTATCTACAGCCTCCTGATATACCTTAATCTCCTCCACCAACTTCTCATACAAAGCCGGATCTAAATTCTCTAACAGCTTCTCCAAATCATCAGACTTATTAACCGCTTTCATTCAATATCCCTAAAGTTAATATACACAGGACGAATACTCCTCCTGCCAGCCACCCTCTTTATTACCCCCAACTTCACCAACCTATCCACAATATCCTTCGTGTTCCCTATCCCAGTCTTACCCCTAACCTCAGCAATCTGCCTCAACGTAGGAGAACACCCATACTTCTTCCACCACTCATCCACAATGATAAATACATCCTTCTGAACCGGACTCATACTCTTCTCCATACACTCTTCATAACTCATCTCCCTTCGACGAATCATCTTCCTGTTAATCACAACACCCTTAATCTTCGCTTCTATCATATCTGCCTATTTTTTAAGCAATGGTAACGCTTACCATTGGGGTGGGTAAACCCTATGTTTTGAGTTTTAAAAATATATATACCCCACCCCTATTTCGCCTGAAACAATGACGGGGGGTCTTCCTGTAATTCACTCTCCAAATCGCTATCCTCAAATGAAGTACCCCCATCCAGTTTTTCTGGTGACACTTCAAGTGGAATACTATGTAGGTCAGAGGAGGGACTCCTAGTTGGCATTTTGGGGGGTGGGGGGTCGTCCTCGGCAGCCTGGTCGATCGCCAACGGGGGCGGGTCAAGCTCTGCCAACAAAGAATCGGCGTCCTTCACCGCAACATCGCTCGCATTGCCATGCACTAGAGTGCGAAGCTTGTGCAGTAACTGGGTGCGAGCTTGGTCGCTCGATGTAATGGTGGTGATTTGTTTGCGTTCGGTAAAGGCCGCAACCTCTGTAACTGTCCCGAGTACCTTCGCCGCCGCGGTTATTTGTCCGGCTTTGCTTTCCGGATCCGTGATGACCTTGACAAGCGAATGAATGACGAGGGAGCGCAAATGTTCGGGCGTATGATATGCCCTTGCACTTTCCGCCAGTCTAATAGCTTCTATTTCCCTTTGAATGCCTTTATGCTTTTTTAGGGCACTTGCGTTATTGCCGACTGTCTTTGCTCTTTTGGTGGTCACGTTATAGGCCTTACGCATTGCACCCGCTCCGGTTTCCCCTTGAGCTACTAAACGGGCGAAGGTTTTTTGTTTGTGTGTGAGCTTTCCCTTCACTCCCAGTATTTGATCAATTGGCACCTGTTCTAGTGCCTCTCTTACTTGAGCCCTTTTCATACTGTCTTACTTTGTAGTTAATCCGCCGCCGATCATACAGAACAAATAAGGAACTGTCACCAATGTGACAACCTGGAGCCGGTTTTTATGGTATGCGAGCCGGTTTTAACCCCTAAAAATTGAATGATGCACTTATGCTGCACTGTCACCTATGTGACAGACAGACTGTTTTCACCCTGTCAGAGTGTCATACATGGAAGGCCAAAGGGGCTAACCATTAAACCAACCAAAGGGAATAAACCATGCAACTCAGAGACTTAAACCAAATGATCAATACCGAAATTTTCACACCGGACGACCTCACCTATGCCGTTGATACGCTTGCCGATATCAGGGCACAAATTGCCGAATTGAAAGCCCGAGAAGACACCTTCAAAGCCGTTTTGATTGCCGCCGGTCACGCCGCCGTTGACGGCACCACCCACAGAGCCGCTGTCATTACAGAACAACGAACTGTCACCGACTGGCAAACAATTGCCACCAAATTAAACGCAAGCCGGCAATTAATAACCGCTCATACATCGACCGGTGAACCCTTCTACAAAATCCGCCTATCCGCCCGAAAGGTTTCAGCATGAAGATCACGATTCAAGTCAAAACGATATATGGCAATCAAGTCATTTACCCCAAAGATGAAACCGCCCAAACATTCGCCCGAATTGCCGGCACTAAAACCCTCACCCTCGAAGCCCTGCGCCTGATTCAGGCTTTGGGTTATGAAATCAACGAACACAAAGAAAGCTTCAAATTATGAAAACTCTAGACCTTAATTTTTACAGCGATCCTTCTCATGGATGGCTTGAAGTGAAAAGATCCGACCTGATTAAATTAGGCATTGAGGACGATATCAGCGGGTTTTCATACCAAAAGGGCGCAAATGTTTACCTTGAGGAAGATTGCGACATGAGCCGCTTTGTGGACGCCGCCACCGCCGCCGGTTGGACAATCAAATACGCCGAATTTCACAACGACGACAAATTGTTTATTCGCCTTTTTAACCGGTACGAATCGACCGCCGCCGCCCGCCAGTCAATCGCCGCCTTCTACGATAACAACCCAAATTTGACCCTTGCGGATCTGTCCCGCTTTACCGGTAAATCAGTCCCCGCCCTTAAAGAATTTTTACTGGAGAGAAACTAATGAAACCCTTAGGATATATCGCCTTCGAAGGCCGAAGCCTTCTAGATAAAAAACCGATTGTCGTAATTGTGACCGCCTTAAACAGTAGCGCAAACAGCAAAACCGGCAACATGGTGCAAACCTTTATTTTGCGCTCGGATATCGACCCAGTAACCGCCGCCAAAACCGGTGACGATTTTTCAATTTGCGGAGCTTGTCGCCACCGCCCAAAAACCGCAAAAATAACCGGAGAGCCGCCCTGTTATGTCAACAAAGGTCACGCCCCGCTTCAGGTTTTTAAGGCCTACAAAAGGGGAAGGTATACCAAAGCCACACCGGAACAAATTAAAACCGCCTTAGCCGGTTCTATCGTGCGCTTGGGCACCTATGGAGACCCCGCCGCCGCACCGGTGGACATATGGGAAGAAATTATTAAGGACGCCGCCGGACATACCGGATATTCCCACCAATGGAAAAGAACCGACTTCGACGTTGACCGGTGGAAAAAATTAGTTATGGCCTCAGCGGATAACTTAGACGAAGCCGCCTTCGCAAACTTAAACGGAATGCGAACCTTCAGGGTATCGGTGGGCAATGACCGCCAAGCCGGTGAAACAATTTGCCCCGCCAGTCAGGAAGCCGGAAAGAAAACCACTTGCGCCAATTGCCAATTGTGCGCCGGCACCACCAAAGCCGCCCGAGATATCGTGATCCAAGATCACGCCGCCGGATATCGTAAACGCATTGAATTAATGAAAGCCTAAACCATGCAAAAACTAATGAGAGCCAAATACAGCGGCACTTGCTCCCGAACCGGTGCCCGAATAAATGTCGGAGATGAAATCATTTTCGACACCACCACCCGAACCGCATACATCACAAACGAGGATGACACGCCCCGCATTCGTTCGGATTACGTAAGCCACGTTATCAATTTTGGCAGTGGCCGAGAGTACTACAGAAACAAGGCCGGACGCTGTGAAGATGCCCCATGCTGTGGGTGCTGCACGATTTAATCCAGGTCAAAAACCGGACAAAAAACCATGAAAAACAACACCAAAAACCGGAACGAAAGAACCATTCGGAGGGCACAATCCGCCCTCGATTTTCTAACTGTTATCATTATTGCCGGCGCATTGACCGCCGGAGCCCTTCATTTTTTTGATGTTCTAATCCCATGAAATACACCGAAAACGACTATATAACCGCCGGCTTTAAATTCGAAAAGGGCAAAACGCCCGCCGAAAATTTAAGGGCAATGCTTGAAACCGAAACAATAGAAGAGCGAGCCGAAGCCCGCCGATTGATTGAACAAGGGAGGCACGAAGCCCGCTTGTCGCATAAGTGACAGACAGGGGCACTCGATGCCCCGACAATTTCAAAACCCAAACCAACCAAAGGAAAACCATGTTAGAAACTGCAAACAAACCCGCCGCCGTCACAGGTGGAGGCAAAAAAATAGAACTTAAAAACCTCAAGCATTCGGACTTCGCCAGTCAGGAAACCTATTGCTTCGAGGCAAATGTATACATTGACGGAAAGAAGGCCGGCATTGTTTCAAATCAGGGATGCGGAGGCTCGCATTCATACCACCCAAATACTTTGTACCAAATCCTAAAGGCGGAGGCGGACAAATTACCACCGATTGAGTGGCGGCTCAATGAGGAGGTTTTAACCATACAACCCGACCCCGATACATTGATCAGCGAACTAGTGACTGATGCTCTCGCAGTTAAAGACCTGAAGTCCGGCATGAGGAAGCGCATTCTTTTTGTCGGAGATGGAGGCGAGATATACGAAACCAAAACATTAGAGGCGGAGGTGCTTGCCGCTCAATTAAAACGAACCGACATTCACGAAGTACTCAAAACAAAAACAATCCTCAATCTTTTACCTTTCAACGAAGCTTTATCCATCTACATCAAAGGAGCAAAATAATGGGCTTTTTTTCTAAAACTTGCGCTAAAACAAACCTACCAGTCGTTGCTGATTGCAAAGGTTTTCCTAAACTAAATGAGATCG
>Ga0304730_1003580_pt1 | contig 10413 bp, 4 predicted proteins | sample M_130628_MF_Meta_FD_190474 | JGI IMG/M metagenome (GOLD analysis project Ga0304730, IMG submission 190474) | Freshwater microbial communities from Lake Montjoie, Canada to study carbon cycling - M_130628_MF_MetaG (v2) (version 2) | ecosystem: Environmental > Aquatic > Freshwater > Lake | place...
TTTCAGCTTCAATGCGCTGTTGCCACATGGCCCACATGGCCTCTGAAAAATGTCGCGCAAACCGAGGCGCATCGAACAGGGGCGAGGATTCAATTTTCTGACGAAGCCCAGCGCGTGCGGCTGATAGGCGATTAAGGTCACGGCTAAGATCAACGGCCTTTGCCACATAGTCGTCTGGGCTGGTGGCGATCCACTCGGGCATTCCGATATTTTGCGCGATGGTTTCACCCACACGGGCCAGGAACCGGTCGCCTTTCATCGTGATCACAGGTACGCCCATCCATAGGCTCTCGACGCTGGTGGTACCGCCCGGGTAGGGGAACGGATCCAACGCAATATCAACACGATTATAGCTGGCGAGAAGATCAGCGCGTAGTGAGGGCCCTTCGAGGACAAGTCGCTCTGCAACGATTCCGCGGTCCGCGAACTGCTTCAAAACGACGTCTTGAGTGGATTTATCCTTCAACTGCGCGCATTTGAGAAACAGCTTGCTGTTTGGCACCGCGTCCAGAATTTGGACCCATAGGTCTATTACCTTGTCATTCAGCTTCCTCAATCCATTGAAGCAGCCAAAGGTGATGTGCCCTTCGGTGATGGCTGGAAGAGGCCCGACATCTATGTTATTGGCGGGTTGGGAGAAGCAGAGATAGGTTTCTGGTAGTCGCCAGATCTGTTCGACAAATAGGGCGTCTTCCTCGGCGGGTGCCGTCCAGGGGTCAGCGATGAAATAATCCATCTGGGCCAAACCGGTCGTCGCGAAATAGCCTAACCAACTGACCTGAACTGGTGCGGGTCTATAGGCGAACATGGGCAATCGGTTATAGGCGGTGTGGCCCGACAGATCGATCAGGATGTCAATCTCATGGCTCTTGACCAACTGTGCCAACGCCTCGTCGGACAGACCGACTGCGGAGTGCCAGCTTTGGCAGTTGGCTCTGATCCGATTGGACAATGGATCAGTACTGTTTCGGGTCGCGTAAACAAATATGTCCAAACCCATAGACACGTCTGAAGCAATAAATCTCAACACATCTTCAATGAAAAATCCGACAGGATGGTTCCGTAAGTCTCCGGACACAAACCCAATTTTCAGTCTATTTCGCTCCACCGCCTGTCGTGGAACGCGATCTAATAATTTAGTTTTATCAAACAAATTTCCGAATTTTAATGATTCATGAACAAGGTGTTCGTTATCGATGTCGCACACATGCTGCAACACAAATAGTCTATTACTGTGCGCGATCGAGTATTCGGGTTTGAGTTCCATAGCACGATCAAAGCTTGTGATAGCCTCATGGTGTTTCCCAATCTCTTGTAGTGCATTGCCAAGATTATTATAGGCATCCGCAAATTCTGGACTCAGTGCAACCGCCTTAGTAAAGCTGCGTACAGCCTCTTCATAACGGCCTGAGCTCTGCAACGCGTTGCCCAAGTTGTTATGTGCTGAGCTGAAATTGGGCTGTATCTTGATGGCCTGTTTAAACCTGATAATGGCATCATCATAAAGCTCTAACCCTTGCAGGGCCACCCCCATATTATTCAGGGCGTCCTGATAGGTCGGCCTAATGTCTAAGGCCTTCACATAAAGCGAAACAGCATCATCAAGTCGGCCAAGAGCCAGCAGCAAATTCCCTAAATTATAATGGGCTTCTGCAAAATTAGGCCGGATTGTTATTGCTCTATTGAAATTATCTGTAGCCTGCTCAAAATTTCCTAATTTATGTTGAGCACTAGCGAGATTGTTATAGGGGTCAGCGTTGTTAGGGTTGAGTGCAATCGCTCTCTTAAACTCCTCGACGGCTTCGCCCAATCGATCCAGTCCACCCAAAATAAGGCCCAAATTATTATGGGCTTCTGGGAAATTCGGTTTTAACAAGATCGCCTTAGAGACATTATCAAACGCTTCGCCAAATCTTGCCGCTTCGTAGAGTGCGCTTCCAAGATTGTTAAGAGCGTCTGCGTAATCTGGGCTGAGAGATACCGCCCGTTGTAAGCTTTCGATCGCCAGATCTAAACGGTTGATCGCTCTTTGGGCACTTCCTAAGTTGTTATATGCAACAGCAAAACCCGGCCTGAGCCTGATGGCCGTCTTGTAACTAGAAATGGCCTGGTCATGCGACCCCAGCGCCTGCTGCACATTTCCAAGATTGCTATGAGATTCGGCATCGTCCGGTGACAGGCGCACCGCTTTGCGCATCGATGTCAACGCTTCGGCATGACGGCCTTGCATTGCATATATAGCCCCCAAAGCCTTCCAACCGACGTCGGCTTTCGGGTATTTGTCCACGATTGCGAGAGATGCCGATTCAGCTTCTCTGATGGCACCACTGTTGAAAAAGGTAAGTAGCGGCGCGAGTTCATTTTGGTCCGGATAGGGCTGCGTCTTTATCCGGGGCGGTGCAGACCGCGCTCTCTCACGTCCGTTTACACGCTGCATTTGATGATACTTTTATTAAGGTCTGCGGCCAATCTAAGGATAAGGGAACACGGACACGCTCACGGCCCGTCTGCTTAAAGCTCAGATCCGTAAAGAAAAAGGGGAGAGCTGAAGCTCTCCCCTTCCGTTCGACCGAAGCCGAAAGGTTTCTTAGTAGGTCTGGTTCGTGACGTTCAGGCCACCGAGCGAGATCTCGGAGATGCCGCCATCCGTAGTGGTCAGGCGAGCCTTAGCCGTCAGGTTAGTCTCAGGCGCCTGGATCGTCACAAGCACGTCACCGCGCTTGAAGGCGCCGAAGCAGGTGGTCAAGTCGTCGGTCGAAATGACCAGTTCACCACCAGTCGAGATGCTGGCCAGCTTCGACAGTGTCGAGGAAGTGCAGGTTGTCGCGCCAGCGGTTGTACCGGTGTTGCGGGTCGGCGACTTCAGCATCAAGGTGACAGCGCCAGCGTCGGTCGCACCGTTGTTGGAGACCCGGATCTGTGAGGAAGATGAGCCCGACTGGCTACCAGCGATCCACGGCGCCATGAAGTTGGTACCTTCGAGGGTCACCGACTGCAGCGCGCGAGTGATAGCGGCCGGAGCGGTGTATGCGGAGGTACCAGCGACGGGCGTCACTGTCAGCGAATAGGAGGTTTCGCCCTGAGATGTCGTTGGTGAATCTGAGGCAACCGTGACCGCCTTGGTAGCTGCGGTAGAGCCCACTGCACCTGTAGTAATGCCGCTCAAGGTTGAGATTGTTTTAGCGGTGTTCTCACTCATTGAGACACCGTTAATTGCTAGCGACAGTTTCGCGACGCTACCCGTAATCGAAGCATCGTAAGTAAGTAATTGGCTTGAATGGTCAACTGCGGATGCTGCCGCGCCATCTGCCGAAACGAATGGACCAACTGTTCCCGATACAACAGACGCAACTGAGATCGAACCGATCGTGAGGTTGGAATCTAGAGTGTCATAGGCCACTGTGCCACCGGATAGTAGCCACTGGGTTGTGGTGGTGTCCGCCGCAGCCGAAACCGAGAAACCGGTTGTGTTTGTGATGAGGGTTCTAGCGGTAGCCGCTCCGTTGTCGATCGAGGTTCCACCCTGTGCGAAGGCCGCCGTTACAGTCACATCACCCAAGCCACTCACCTTCAAAGGCGCGTTTAGCGTGAACAACATTGGTCCTTGGTTGGGGTCTAAAATTGTCGTGGAACAGGTACCAGACACAGTCACAGCATAGGTGACCGTTTGCGCACCGGCACCGCCACCCGAAGACACAACAGCCGAAGGCGAGCAGGTGCCAGAAGCTGAAACGTCGGTCGTTAGGTCGCCGTTGACTACCACAGAGGCGAAGGTTGCTGGTCCCGACAGCGTATAGGCCACTGTGTAGTTACCAACCCCGACAGGGCCGCTATCTATTTTCGCGACGGTTACGTTGTGTCCAGACGTAGTCGTGGTGGCTAGGCCCGCGGTGCCGAAGACGGTTTCACTTGCGATCTTGTACGGCGTAGCCGTTGAGCCGGTGTAAACCGTTTTGTTGGAAACCTTGGCCGAGCTGATCGACGCGGCCGAAGCGACACCGGCGGTCAGGGCGGAAACGGCGACAGCCGCCATAAGAATTTTCTTCATAGACATAGTATTGATCCCCCTAGAGGTCCTTTGAGAGCCAGTTTTGACGCCATGACGGTCGCAGCCTGCGCGTCAACACGACACCACAACTGCCCCCAAGGCACCCTCTGGATAGATCTGATAATTATAGCTGTCAATACCGCAAACAGATTGGTTACCCGCGCAAAAACGCGGGGGCATGTAGCTCCGGTAGTATGTACGTTAAGTACCTCGCCCAAATGTCTAGGTCAATGCCCAATTTGGGTAGTTAGTGCTATTTTTGGTGCAAAGTGGGCTGGCGTAGGTCCGCCATCCGTGGTCCGAGGGGCCGCGACTGTCATATATTATTAATGGAAAAATTTTGCTGCCGGGTTGCGGCGGTTTTATCCGGGGGTCAAGCGTTCGGGCTGTGCCGCCGGGTCATGCCCGCGCTCTTACGGGAACGGTGCCCCTGGGCCGCATCGGTCGCACCGTGCCTGGCGTCGGTGCGGTCGCACGCGAGATTGTTCTGCTGTTTATGTCGGTTGGGTTGAACAGGCGAGATCTCGGCCAAGGCCCATAAGCCTAAAAGCCTGCCCGATCCTCACCAGCGCCTCATCGGCGCAAACGTCCAGACAAAGAAAAAGGGGAGAGCCGAAGCTCTCCCCTGATCCGGAGTGTGTCGTTGGTATGAAGGTTTAGTCTTTTTGAGCAGAATAGGTTCCGCCGCCGAGAGAAATCTCGTTGACGACACCGGCCGAGACGGAACGCATTTTTGCGGTTACACCTGAATCCAGCGTGTTAACGGTAAACCGGAAGTCACCGCGACCAAAGGCGCCGAAACAGGTCTGTAGGCGAGCACTGTTGATGACGAGTTCGCCTGATGCAGCCAAGGTTCCAAGGTTACAGGTTGCCTGCGCAGTAACGGTGTTTGTCGAATTCAACAGGGTCACGAGGACGTCCGATATGGCAGCCGTTGTACGGTTGCCAATGCGGACACTGTAGTTGATGCCATTGCTGCCATCACCAACCCATGCAGCGTAGAACTGATTGCCTTCAAGACTAACCAAACCCAAATCAAGGGTGTTGAACTCTAGCGCGGTCAGGCCCGAAGCAAGCGTTACGACGGGTGCCGCCAGCGTGTAGGCGCTCGCATTACCAGATTTGTCAGGCACCTTCGGCTTCAAAACGATCGTCGCGGTCTTGGCTTTCAGGGACGTCAGATTGTTGGCACTTGCCGCCAAGAAGGTTCCGGGTGCGAGCGCAGAATCTGGAGCCTGAGCGTTTGAATATCCGTTTGCTGCAGCGATGCGTGCATCAAAGGCAGCAAGGTCACCGGCAACGACGAGCTTAGCCGCAGTGATGGATGCCGTGGTGAGGGGACCCGAAATGAAGTCCTTGAAAGGGGTGTCAGAAACTGCAGCACCCGCCGTAACGCCAAACCCGACACTGGAACCGATCGGCTTGCCGTATGACGGAAAAAATCCGCTGTCTGCGAAGTACATGTAACTCGAGGCGAGCGTCAAAACGTGGTTCACTGGGGTCGCACTGAAGGTCAGACCGTCACGGTAGTCTACAATGGTCACCGGCGCGATGTCGCCACCGTCAACATCTACTGCACCAACGGCGCTCACAATCGAACCGCCAACGGCGACCGTAGCCTTTGTAAGGCCCAGACGAATTGGCACTTGCAAGGCCATAGACGTTAAGTAGCCCGAAGCTACCGTTACAATAAAACTGTACGTCCCTGTCGAGTTCACGCTAACGCTGTTCACGGTAGCACTGCCATCACCCGACGTTGTAAGAACCAAATTGCTCGTCGAAGACACGGCATTATCAAAGGTTCCGCCAGTAACGTTGTAGGTTATCAGATATGTGCCTGCCGCGATTGCGGTCGCTGACGATGGCGAAATCACGATGTTGGACTTCACAGCGCTGTTCGCGTCAATATTATTGACTTCATTGGCGATTGTGTAGGGCTCGTAACCACCGCCGGTCCTCAAAATAGACGTACCGCCCGCATAGCTCGGTGCCGAACCGGTCATCCCAATTGTGGTTGACGTTGAAATTGTAGCGGCACTGACAGCACCCGCCGACATTACGGAGACGGCGACTGCCGCCATAAGAATTTTCTTCATAGACATTTGGTTGATCCCCCTAGAGGTCCTTTGAGAGCCAGTTTGACGCCGTGACGGTCGCAGCCTGTGCGTCAACACGACATCACAACTGCCCCCAAGGCACCCTCTGGATAGATTCGATAATTATCACTGTCAATGCCCAAGTTGTGGAGTTGAACCCCAAAGGCTGCATTAAGACAGGGGTTTGTGCCGGTGTTCGGACAATTTGGGCATCATCTGCGGCCCGTATTTTGGGCCTCGGGGGCCGGTTTTTGCGACTCTGAGGGGGGTAAGGGGCTGTTGTCGGCCTGACTTTGGGGGGCAAAGGCCGGTTGTGCGGGTGATTTTTGCCCGCTGTTGAAAAAGATATGGCGGCCGATCTGGGCCAGGCGTTGCATCTGGCCTGCCCATTTGGGCTGGACATAGTCGGCGTGGAAATGGTCGGCGCCGCTTGGGGTGTTGCCAGAGCGGCTGCCCCCTGCAAAGACCTGTTGGGCCAAGACCTCTTGGGCCACGGCTTGAGATCTGGCCCAGCTGGCCGGGTTGACGGGGCCGCCTTGACGATTGCCCTCGCAGGCAAAGCTGAACTGACAGCCCGGTCGGCCAGCCCCTTGGAACACCACCGCGCAGACCGAGGCGGGATAGCGGCCACTGCTGACCCGGTTCATGACCACTTGGGCGACGCCGACCTGTCCCTCGCGCGGCTCGCCCCGGGCTTCATAATAGACCGCTTGGGTCAGGCATTCGAGCGGGGTGGCGCCCGGGCGGATCGGGCTGCGGGGGCCGGTGCTGGCCTTTTGGGCGCTGCGGCCACGCAGGAGGGCCATCTTGTGCTGAACGGTCCAGAACCCCTCGACCCGGGCGCGGTAGGCCTCGACCCGGTCGTCTAGGTCCTCTAGCGCGGCGGGCTCTTGGGTCAGGGGGTCATAGGCGGCTTGGTGGGTTACGGGAGGCTGCGGGTCTCTATAGACCGGCGCGGCGCTGCGGGCGGCAAAGGCGATGGCCAGTCCGATGACAATGCCGATCAGGGCCAGAACCAGCATCGGTCCGGGGCCATGGTGGGGGCGTAGGGTTGGATCGGTTGGCAAAGGCTCATCCCTGCCCGGCGCGGCGCCTCGGCTGTTGAACTGCATTAAAAAGATAGAGGCGATGACGTCAATGGTTCGTGGGCGGGAGGGCTTGGGAGCGTGTGATGGTCAAAGAGGTTCAATCGTTGCTCGGAACACCCTCCAATAGAGGTTGCGCTTAAAATAATATTCGATATGAGGTTGCTCAAAATGGGTGCCTTAAGGTGGATGTGGCCGATGACCCAGATGGTGTCAGAAAATATCATGGTCTTCGATATTGATGGCTGGCATGAAGATGGCTGGTGCCATCGTCTCTTGCGCGGCCGGGCGAAGATTACCGGTCCGGCTACAAGATTCTATGCTGAAATCTGGATCAAGGGCGAGCCGGGCAATGATCGCATGACGGCGGCGTCCTTGTCGGTCGATACGGGCGCGCCGACCATTGTCGATATTCACCGGGATGTTCCCACCGTGCTCGAGGTGGATTTGGGCCCGGATGCCGCGCCCGGGCAGGATTTTACCTTTAGACTCTATTGCGAAAATCTTTTGGTGCCGACGGGCGGCGATGAGCGGCAACTGTCTTTTGTCTTGAGGCGTCTGGGCGTTCTATAAAGATAACTCCTAAATCAGAAGGTTAGGTCGACCCTAGGTCGCGGGTTGCATCCTTAAGACCGTCTCTGGTAAGCGTCTGCGTCCAAGAGCTCTTGGCGGCTCGGCATTTTGGTTTTTTGATTGATGGCAATGGCAGAGGGTACGCGCAAGAAGATCGCGTTGGTGGTTGTGGGCATGCATCGCTCCGGCACCTCGGCGATGGCGCGTCTGCTATCCCTGTCGGGCGCGGCCCTGCCATCGGACCTGATGGCGGCGGGCATTGATAATCCCACCGGCTTTTGGGAATCGACCGATGTGGCGCGGATCAATGATCAGATCTTGGCCCATTATGGCTCGGCCTGGGACGATGTCTTTTCCGGCGCGCAGCAGCCCTTTGCAAATGGGATTGATGAGGCCTTGGTGGCCGAGGCGGCGGCGGCGATTGGCACGCTCTATGGCCCTGCCCCCCTGATCGTCCTGAAGGACCCGCGCGTGTCGGTGCTGGGCCGGTTCTGGCGCGCGGCGTTGGAGCAGGCGGGCTATGCGCCGCGCTATGTGGTGATGGTACGCAATCCGCTTGAGGTCGCCGCCTCGTTGGCCAAGCGCAATGGCTTTTCGCGCGAGAAGTCGCTGCTGCTGTGGTCGAGCTATATGATCGCGGCGGAGCGCGACACGCGGGACGCGCCGAGGGTCTTTGTGTCCTATGACCATCTGCTTGGCGATTGGCGGGCCAATCTGAGCCGGATTGAACGGGAGCTGGGCGTGACCCTGCCTGGCCGCACCTCGTCCGCCTCGGTCGAGGCCGACCGTTTCTTGACTACAGAATTGCGCCATCATGCTGAGCGCGTGCCACTGGAGGCTCACAGTTCGGTTTGGGCCCCGGCCAAGAGCCTGCATGCCTGGTTCACGGCGGCGGCTGAGGGGGAAACCCCGCCCAATCTCGCGCCCGAACAGGTGGATGAAGAGCTAAGCGACCTGCGCGATCTGTTCGGTCCGATCTTGGCCGAGGCGCAGATGACAGTGAAGGCCCGCGACGCGATGATCGCGAGCCTGCAGGCCGACAAGGACCGGGAACGCCGAGAGGGCCAAGAGGCGCTGGCGATTGTTGAACAACAGCACCGCGAAAGCCAAGAGACGTTGGCAATCGTGGAACAACAGCGCCGCGAAAGCCAAGAGGCGTTGGCGGTTGTGGAACAACAGCGCCAACAGGACGCCGCTGAATTTGCCGCCGAGCGCGACATTAGGCTGGCCGATATTCACCGGCTTGAACGCGAAGAGCAGGCGGTTCGCGACCAGTTTGAAGGCTTCCGTACGCAGGCCAACGCCGCGCTCGAACAGCGCGATATTTTGCTCGTTCAGGCCCGCAAGCGGTGGCTTGATGAGGAGCAAGCGGCTCGGGACGAACTGGAGGGTTTCAGAAACACCATTGAGCAGGCCCTCAGTGAACGGGACATCTCACTTGTCCGGGCTCGCAAGCAACAGATCGACGATGAGCAAGTGGTTCGCGATGAACTGGATAGCTTCAAAATTAACCTAGAAGAGACCCTTGGCGACCGAGATATTTCGCTGGTTCAAGCCCGCAAGCAGCAGATCGATCTGCAAGGGACCCTAGAATATACGCGGACCATCATTGCAGATCTGCAATCCACCTATGACCGGGCCCAACAGGCCATTTTGGACGCGGAAGCGGAATCCGCGCGGCAACTGCAGGCCTTAGCCGAGGCAAAGGCGGAGGCCGAAGCCGAATCAGCGCGGCAACTGCAGGCCTTAGCCGAGGCAAAGGCGGAGGCCGAAGCCGAATCAGCGCGGCAACTGCAGGCCCTTGCGGACGCAAAGGCGGAGGCCGAAGCCGAATCACTTCGCCAAGTGCGGGCGCTTGCCGAGGCCAATGCTCAGGCGGATCTGAAGAACCACAGCTTGCAACGTCAAATTAGCGAACAGTCCGAATCGCTGGCCCTGCTCGAACAGCGCCAGGCTCAGATCGCGGCGGCCTATAGCGCCATTGCCACCAGCACGACCTGGCGGGTGACCGCGCCGGTGCGCCAATGGTTGGCGCGCCATCCGGGCCTGTCAACGCGGACGCGGCAGGTGCTGAAGCTGATCTACTGGACCGTCAGCCTGAAGCTGCCTGAGCGGCTGAAACAGCGGCGACAGTTCTTGAATGCCCAGGCCGCCGAGCGGGTGCGGCTGTCAAGCATCAGTGTCGGTCAAGACAGCTTAACGCCGACCACCCACCATGCGCCGCCGCCGCCGCCAGCCCCAAAGCGGCCCTTCCCCTGGCCGATTGCCGATGCGCCCAACACCCCGCGTGAGATCCTCAGTGCCTATGATCTGCGGGCGGATGATTCGGTGCCGCCAGAGGCTGAACGCGGGCGGCAATTTATAGAGCGGTTTGATCTGCTAGGGTCCAGCCCCCGCTTTTCCGACGCCGTCGCCTTCCTCAATGCCCGTAGCCGCCCGTCGCTGGTTGGGCCCGAGGGTGAGGGGCCCGAAGTCTCGATCATCATCCCGGTCTATGGCCAGCTCGCCTACACGCTCAACTGTCTGGACTCGCTGATCGGGCATGAGACGCGCTATCGGTTCGAGATCCTGATCGGCGATGATGGCTCGCCCGATGATAGCGGCCTGCATC
>Ga0304730_1003586_pt1 | contig 10398 bp, 17 predicted proteins | sample M_130628_MF_Meta_FD_190474 | JGI IMG/M metagenome (GOLD analysis project Ga0304730, IMG submission 190474) | Freshwater microbial communities from Lake Montjoie, Canada to study carbon cycling - M_130628_MF_MetaG (v2) (version 2) | ecosystem: Environmental > Aquatic > Freshwater > Lake | place...
AACCAATTTTTCTTCACCACCATAATCAACTACGATACGGTTTTCAGGGTATATGATTTCAAATAAAGTGGCATAACCTTTTGGTATTGACTCCAAGTTGTATTTGGTGTCCAACATTTCTCTTGCTTTAACCGCCTGATTTGAAGTAAATGAACCTCTTGTCGCAACAACCCATTTACCTTCATAGAAAAACAAGATACCCAAAGAACCATCCATCTTTTCGTAAACCTCAAACTTTTCAGTTGGAGTGTGTCTATTTTCCTCTATGTTAAAGAATTTCTTGAACGGGTATGCAACAACATTACCTTCATTGTCGGTTACCAAACCACGACATTGTAAAGTTATCTCATCCCATTTTTGATTGTATTGAACTTCAGGAGAATAATTCCATATAGACAACGGCAAAGTACGGTGGGTCTGTTTAAACAGATGGCCAGTCCTACTATATTGTTCCAAAGTGTATAAGAATTCTTTCATGGTACAAAGATAAGAATTTTTTGCATAAAAAAAATCCCCACCTATAAAAAAGATGGGGAATTCTGTAATTAAATTTGATTATTTTTCGATAATCATGTTTGTGTTTGCAATTGGAACTCTCATGACAGGAAGTGCTGAGTTTGTATCCTCACTTGTCTTTTGCATTACCTGATAAAAACCATCTTCGATTTTTACGGTTGATACGTTGTTAAATGTTTCCGTAACCACAGATGAACCTCTTGGTCCGTCTAACAATTTAACTTGTTTTGTTGTTGTGTTGAATGTAAGTGTTTGCATATGTCTTATTTTAATTTTATTTCAAATCGGTCTTCCATGACTTGTAATTTATTTTGGGGAACTCCATGGACATTAGTTCCGTAATGTCTATTCTCAACAATAATTGTATGAACTTTATATCCATATCGTTTTCCGATACTACGATAATATTTCATTTCCCAATCTTGAGTAAATGTGTTTGACACCACAATATTATTAAAGAAAATTGAATTAAACAAATTTTCTCTCATTCTTCTTACAACTCTTTGTTTACAGTCATCGTGAGCGTCTTTTAATTTTGTTGGGTCAAAATTGTATTTTCCTCTTTTCATAAAATACTGGTCCGCCTCAAATATCTGATACGGTTTTGCAATTGACCTTGCAAATGTGGATTTACCTGACCCAGGTAATCCCCTAACTATATATAAATTCTTTCCCATATTACCAACTATCAATATCTGTTAAATCTAATTCTGTTTTTGTTAAATGACTATAAACCACAATTCCACTACCAATCCCATTTGGTGTTATTTTCCAAGTAAATAACCCATACTCACCATAAATGGCTTTAATGTGTGACAACCATTCATCATACATTTCCTGTTGTTTATCGTTGAGTTCCTCGTGTATCGCGGTTTTTCTCGTATTCTTTTCTTCCATTACATTTTGTTTTTTCTGTTGTGTTCCAAAGTTCTTTTCCTTCAGTTTTCATATGACAATTGTGAGGTTTATCCATTCGTTTGGAGAACCCCACAATTGTTTCGTTGTGTTTATTTTTGACCGACCACGGACATTCTTTACAAGTACCCATATTTTTCAAGTTGTCCATATTTTTCTTTTGCCTCGTTTTCTCCCCAAATATTGAAGAAATCTGCTTCTACCGATTCAACACCAGCATTCAATCGAATACTGATGTCGTTTCGTACCTCCAAAGATAGTAATTTTGCAAGAACTTCCCAATTTAATTGATGAAACATTTTCACCATCATCATATAATTGGTTGAATTATTCTCTAAATCCTTGATACTATCAATCTTTTCAGTTGCATATCCAAATTGGTCATCAAATGCCTTCCAAAATTTAATACAAGCTGATTTTACCTCATCGAAGTATTCTTGTTTTGGTTGTTTGTAATAATACTCAATGTCAATCATCCCTGGTCTTTGTTAACTATTTCGTCAGTGTGGTGGTCGTTATCCATTTCAGATACTTTTGGTCTGTGTCTTAACAAAGGTACAACTTCACGTCTGATATTATATGGGCGGAACTCAGGGTGACCATCCATTCCAACATCCATTCTTTGACCTTTACCAAACCTTAAATTGGTTGGAAGGTGGCAGTGACCGTGAAGGTGCATAACTCCTTTGTTAAGACCATCCCAAGAACTGATTGGGTAGTGCATCAAACGGAATGTGTGTTCGTCAATTTTTAAAGTATCGTAGTGTGTGACACTTTTGAAATAACCTTGACATCCCTGTCTGTTGTTCTCGATGTGGTGGTCGTGGTTACCAAGAACAAGGTGAATGTTTTTACAAACAATTCGGTCCCAAAATTCTTTGATAGATTCAAACCCACCAAAACTCCAATCTCCAAGACAAATTAAAATGTCGTCTTGCATTACGTTCTCATTTATATTATTGACAATTGTAGCATTCATTTTTTCCAATGTTTGGAAATCACGAGTTTGCTCAATCGGAACGGAACCATCTGGCATTCGCCAGTTTGTCGTACCACGACATATATTTTTGTGGTTGTAGTGCGGGTCAGAAAAAATCCACACATCACCTTTGAAATCTTTATCTATTTTAATCATAACACAAATCTAATATTTTTTCTTCAAACCAAAAAGGCTTTTCTCTATTTTTCCAAACTGCAAATGAAACTTTTGCTCCACGATAGTAGTTTCTGTAAGATTCAACCACAGAATCTACTTTATATTCGTCAGGCATCGCCTTCGGAGGTTCGGTGTAACCAATATCAACAATGTTAGGTTTATTGATAACACACCACTCAATTACCTCCTGAGATTTATGTCGTCTACCGTATCGATAGGTATATTCATAACATAACTCCAATCCAAGTTCACATAACACCAAATAATTGGTTAATGACTCACGAGACCAAATTGCACAAGGGTGATTTTTGTGAGACAATTTGTACGGGACTTGGGGGGCGACTTGGGGGGCGACTTGGGGGGTCATATGATGAACCCCACATAACAGTTGAGCCGTTTCCAAAATCATTTTTACCACGTGTTTATCGCAATGATATTGGGCACATTTCTTAATGTCGTCGTCAAGGAAAAAGATGTTCATAGTTGAATTTTTAATTATTCAACAAATATACAAATTATTCTGTTACCAAAAAAACTGGATTCTGTTCTCCTGCGTGTAATCCCAAAATATTAAAATCATAAAACTCATAAGCTTCAGAATCTGTCATACCGTCACGCTCCATTAATATGTTAATTATTTTGTCTGTAGAATAAAGTACTCTACGTCCATTACCAAACTCTTCAACGACACCAATAATTGCATCCTCCAGACCATCCAATAATATGGCTCCTTCAGCAATTTCGTCAATATTATAATCTTCAATAGTTCCCATAATGGAAACATAACCCTTATTTTTAGGTATGTCAAACAAATTAATATTTTTATGGTATTTATTTATATGGGAAAATTTTTAATACAAGAATCAGAAAAAAAAGAAATCCGAAGAATGTATGGATTGGTTAATGAACAAACAAGTGCTGAATTCAACGATGAATTTATGACTTGGTTAGAAACCATAACCATATCGGCATTTGTTGCACCAAACCCATATAAAAATGGCCCAATAAAACTTGGAGCTAAAATGACCCCATATAAGCAAGAAGATGATGGAAAATATCAAACTGCAAAAGATTTAATAGAACAATTAAATGTAGTTACTGAAGATGGTAAAAGTGTTTACCTACAAAACTCAGGTGAAACTATGTTGTTTAATGCCGATAATGAATCCAAAGAAGTAATTGGTGATAGCGTTGTTTATTATTTTCAATATGATGAAAATTCTGAAGTAGTTAATAACTTAAAAAAATATACCAATATGAATAAGACATCCAAATTTATTGTTACCGTAACCCCAAGACCAACGGATAACATAAAACTTGATAAATTGGTTTTGTTTAGAACTAAACCATCAATATTAATCGTACAATAAAAAAATGAAAAAAATCAAATTAACCGAACAAGATTTAATTAAATTAATTCGAAGAGTTTTGAGTGAGGACGAGGCACCACAAGCGGAAACAAGATATGAAACTAACATGGAACGTTTAGCTCGTCAAAATCCTGAAACAGTATCATATCTTCAAGCAATGCAAAAGGCTCAACAACAACAAGGTAGTAATATTTCTACTTGGTTGCAAACTCCTGCGGAACCAAAGCAAGTTGTTAAACAAGGTGGAGGATATTCTTATGATAAAACCGAAGTCGCTCCTATGGATAGTCGTAGACCCGCAGTCCCAACTAAACCAATGAATGAAGTCGATTCAGTTGAAACTCCAGATGCATTATCTTCATTAAATTTACCTGAGGATGTTATTAACATGGCGGCATGTTATCAAGACCCAACAAGTGTTGTTGATTCTTTGGATAATCCTGAATTGGTACAAAAAGCTGCTTCAGATAGAAATCTAAATGCAGTGTTAAAATCTTTGGATGGTAAATCAACACAAGAATTAATGTCAGAATTTAAAAGAGTTAAATCTTTAATGGGTAATATTAAAGAACAGGCGGGGGCGCTTGCATCTGTTGCAGTTTTTGGAATACCTGTTTTACCCGTATTTTTAGGGTTGATTCTTTTAGGTATTGTTGTTTCTCTATTTAAGAAACGTGGAGGAGATAGAGGATTTTCTGGCGGAGGACACAACGCATGTAGAAGAAAGAAAAGTATTCACAAATATTGGAGACAACAAGGTTCAGGCTTTGGGCTATAATTAATGTATTTATAAATAAAAAACTATGAGAGGATATTTCGGAATAGGTCAATTATCTGCGGCTGAAAAGTCAGATATTTTAGACCAACATAAAAGTGTGTATAACGGATACCAAACAATGCAACCACAGGTATCAAACACTCAACCATTAACAGTTTATGATTTTGCTGGAGACAAAGAAGGATTGGTTGTTAATAATAAAGGTGAGGTTAAAAAATACACCAACATGGGTATTAACGAACAAGTTGAACTTGAAGAAGGTAATATGTGTGAACAATGTGGTGGTACCATGAAAGAAGATGTTTGTGAACAATGTGGTTCAGGAAAAATGGAAGAAGGTATGGGTGAAACATGTGAACAATGTGGTGGTACGATGAAAGAGGATGTTTGTGAACAATGTGGTTCAGGAAAAATGGAAGAAGAAACTGGTCATTTAGATGACATTTATAATCAAGAAGATTTAAACCCAACTGCAGGATTTGATTATATTCAAGGTTCATCAAACGATGTGGATACTTTTGAGGGAATGCACAAGAAATTATATAAAGAAAGTGATATTGAATATCCTGGAATGGATGATGGAGAAGAATTATCCCCCTCTTACGATTCTGACGGAAATTTTTTAGGAATGGTAACCCCTAGTGGAAATATGGATGATAGTGATTTTCAAGATTATGAATCATCTTATACTAAAGATGGTGTTGAAGACCCCGACAATGAAAATGATGGATATGAAGACCTTAACGCATCAGAAGTTACTGATGGAGAATTAGATGAATATGATGCTGACGATATGGATGTATCGGATGTAAAACCAGCTTACGATTTTGAATCTGACGGGCCTGGAGATGTTTATCCTGTAAATGAATTTGAGGATGATGATATAAAAGAGTACGAACCAATGGAATCTGCCTTTGCTGAAGATGACTTAGAGGAAGGTGATATCTATGGTGATGCAGAATTTAACGAAATAGATGTATCAGGGGTTCAAGGTATCTACGGAGCTATGGATAGAGCATATGACTTTGACAGTGATGGACCAGGTAAAGCTGGACCATATCAAGAATTTTCTTATGAAAGTGAATTAGAAGAAGAATTTAAAGAAGTTGATGAAGATTTAAAAGAGTCGTTCTTGATACAAAAAAACAAGATAACAGAAATGTTTAATCGTTTTAACAAATATAATTAAAACAAAAACCCCTACTAAAAATAGGGGTTTTTTTATGCTCTGTAGATTTTTGCTTTTTTTCCATATATTTCTTATAAAATAAAAGTTATGGAAATTAAGGAAATTGTTTCATACTTCTTAAATGCTGAGTCAAACATTTTAGAAGTGACGTTCAGAACTATCTCGGATAGTGATGATGTACTTAGAGTTGATAATATTGACTACTCAATATCTGAAGAATATGGTTATGTTCTTGAATCTGAAGATTTTGGATTTTACGATGATGAATTTGAGGATGAGGAGGATTACTATGAAGACCCAAAAATTGAGTTGGATGAAGAAGTCCTTATGTCATTTTTAAATGAGTACTACGAAGTAAATCCAAAGTCGTTACCAAAACCAGAATACTATTAGGGTTCAATTCTTGTCAAATATAACCTAATTTGTTTGTCGTATGGTCCATAAGGCGTACTTAATAGTTTTAGATGTTCAAAACCATCTTCTTCTATTTTAAAAATCATAGTAGTAATACTTTTACTACCTGGTTGGTAGTAATTTAAACGCAAATAACCGTAACCATATGAAGTATTATTAGTTATGTTAAAATACGCATCATTAGAATTTCTTGTATCATATTTCTTATTTATGGGTTTATTTGGTTTATTTAACCAAATGATTTCAAAATCACCTGTAAAAGAACTTGATTCAAAATTAATATTAAAATCATTTGTGTTAATTTCGTTAAATGGTGCGTATAAATTTAAGTTACTATCAGTAAATGTTTCACCATTTTCGTAATGTGAAATTGTGTCTTTACCTTCATCACCAACAACGGTAACCCAATCAACAACATATAACCCACTTAAAGTAACATTACTAATTTCCGTAACGTACTTCTCACAACCTGATAGGAGAACTAAAAACATTAAAATACCAACTATTCTTCTCATAGGACAAATATAAATACTTTTTTCCAATTATAAAAATATTTATTGATATGAATTTAGATGTAGATTATTTAATTGACTTTTTTACCAAAAACTCGGACCCTGTTAACGACGAAGAAGAAACAGGTGAAATTGGAGAACAAGACGCTGCCGTTGCGTCATCACCAGCACCATCAACAGGTGGAGGAGGAGGTTCGATACCAAAATGGTCTGATAGTTATCAAACAAAAAGAGGTTCTGCAAATATGTTAGGTAAATCTGGGGAAAAATGGGAAACTGGAATAACAAGAGGTTCTGCGAATCAAATTTGGTGATAGACGATATTTATTGTTAATAACCACATATTTATAATAAAAAAAAAGATTATGATACAACCAACTTATAGCCCAATAGAAGCATTAAATAGAGTTAAGTTGATGATGGGATATGACCCAACAAAAACTTTAACAGAAAATGAAAAATCATTAAAACCTCTTATAAAAGAAGGTGATGATATTGATACTCCAACCGAAATAGCAATTCAAAAAGTTTTACAAGGTTGTAAAAGTGTTGATAATGTTGGTACTTTAGACGCAGCCGCAATTGCAACGGCATTTAACAAATCGTTTCAATATCAAACCATGGGATTTTTAGGCGGAACTGATGATGGTTTGTGGAGAGAACAAGCTCGACTTATGAAAAAAGGTAATTTGAATGACCTTTGTAATATTAAAAAAGAATTTGAAGACTTAGGATTTGGTGATTTTGCAAAACAATTAGTTGAAGAGTTAGATGACGAAGAATTATCTGAATTAATGGAAACGTTTGCTGCGATGAGTTATAAAACTAAAACAGAAACAAATGTTAGGGCTGATAGTACCGAACAAAAAAATATTAATGAATTTATTGCTAAATTCAAATGTGTATTTAATACCAATTCCAATGTTGATAATGCTGTTGGTTATGACAGAAACAGATTTACGTATATTAAAGTAAAAGGTAATTCAGGTCAAACATATCTTTTATTTTATGATGGAGCATTGAAAAAATGGAATCCTACTAAACGTGATTGGGTAGAATCAGGTAAGTTTTTGAGATGTAACGGTAGAGAAGTTGTTGTAGAATCCCAAGAAAAAAAACGATTAATTGAAGATTTTGACGATTCAGGATTAAGTGGTGGACGCACCCCAACTCCAACAGGAGGTGGTGGTGGAGGAACAACACCTGCGTATCGTAACTGTAGTGGAACGTATAAAAAAGGATGTAAATCTGACGTAATTACAAAAGTTCAAGGATGTTTAGGATTGACTGCGGATGGTAAATATGGAAATAAAACCCATGAAAAACTTAATAGTATGGGATTCGCAAATTTTACCGATGCGGATGTTGATAAAATCTGTGATACTGCTGTACCTGAAATTAGTGGTGAAATCGTAAAAATTGACCCATCAAATACTAATTTTTAAAATATAGAGATATGAAATTTAATTTAACTGAAAACGAAATAAAAAACATTTTAGAAATGCATTCTAAGGTTAGAACTGCAAATAAAGTTATTTCTGAACAAACTACTAATTTACCCAATTTGCCTGGTGTTGAATTGGCTAATATGAAAAAAAATAATCAATTAGCGTTTGATTCATCTTATAACCAATTAAGTGCTCTTAAGAAGAAAATAGTTGATGATAAATTGGCGGGTAAATCTGCTTCAAGCACAAATAATTTAAATCCAACAAACACAGGTAGTCAATTATCTCAGGAATTAACTCCACCAAATACGGGTAATCAAAATTCTGCAAAAACAGTTGACGATAAACAAACTATTAAAGAGCAATTACAATCATTAATTGATAGCGGATGTATTAAGAATGGTTTTGTGGTTTCAATTGGTTCAACAAATCCTAATAAACAATTTGCGGCTAAACAAGAAAGTACATTAAGACCTGGTAAATTTAGATATTTCTTTATTGATAATACTTATGGTACTGTTGGTCCCGATGGTAAATTCAAAATTGGTTCTGGTACATGGGAATGTAATGATAGTAAGATTCAATCAGATAAAGTTTCGGATGCAAAATCTAAAGCGAGTTCTGAAGAAGTTAAAAAATCTACAGACTCAAACATTGAAAATTTGAAAAAAGAAGGTGGATGGAAAACTTATGATGAGTTGATTGCTACTGAAACTAAAGAAAATATTGCAAATCCTGCAATGTATGAGAAAAAAGTTGTTGATGGTATAACATTATATAGAAGAACTTCGGGTAGAGGTATTACTAGTGGTTTAGATAAGAGACAACAAGATGTTATCTCCAAGTTTAAGAACATGGGATATAAATTAGAAAATGAGGTAAATGCCTTAGAAGCGAAAGCTTGGACTAAAAAAATAGTTAGTCCTAAGTCTGACGGATTGTTCTCTGAAGATTTAATTATGTATGCACCACCAACAACAATAACAAATGTTGATATAACAACGGCATTTGAGGAAGCTGTTAGAGACCAAACACCTGAAAGTGCTGAAGATTGTAAAAAATCTATTGAAGCATATTATTTCGCATATAATAAAGGTAAAGTTTTTACAGATGACGTATTAAGTGCTATGAATGAAAAAGTTAAAGCGTGTAAAGGAGAATTCTACGGTAATTGGGGAACCTTTGGTGGTGGAAAAAAGATTGACGGTTATTTAGATGTTATGACTGGTAAAGCTCCTAGAGGACCACAACAAGATTCAAAATGGAGAATTAAAGAAACTAGAATATAATATTAAATATGTTAGAAAGAAAAGTAAGAAAATCTCTAATGGAGGTTAAAGAACAAAAAGAAAGGAATTTGATTAAAGAAAATTTAGTCAAAGCCAGACTTTCTGTGCTTGCTGAGAGTATTAAAAGTAAGGGTGATTTTAATCTATTGTCGGAAAACAAACAAATACAATTATTTTTTAATGTAATACAAGAACTATCTTACTTAGAATCCAATGGATTAATTTTAGAACAAGATTTAGGTGGAGCACTTAGTTCTATCTTTGGAGGATTTTTTGGAAATGCAACTCAAACATTTTTTGAACCAATTTTGAAAAAATTTATTGTACCATTATTTGGTGAAGGGTTTATGACAAATGCCATAATTTCTTATTTAACCACAAGACCTTCAGATGTTATTAAATCATTTTCAGATTGTAAATTGATGACAAAATTAATAGCTGAAAGTATTGTGGAAGGAATGGTAATGTCACTACAAAGACAAAAAGGATTCGATGGTACAGGTTATATATTTTTAAGAAATACCTTAGGTGGTGTTATTAAAGGTACAGAATTTGCTCAAGGAATTGAAACTTCATTATCAACTACTGTTTGTGGTTTATTTGATAAATTTACTGACAATGCCGAAAAAGTTAAATCTAAATTAAAAACATCTTAATTTAGTAAAAGAGATTCATAGAGTGAAGACTCTTGAATATAAATGAGAACTAAAACGAAGGGGGTGTTCCAAATCTCAAAAAAAGAAGGGTTAATTACCCTTCTTTTTTGTTTTAACGATTTCGTCAATGATTCCGTATTCAAGAGCTTCGTCAG
>Ga0304730_1003588_pt1 | contig 10388 bp, 3 predicted proteins | sample M_130628_MF_Meta_FD_190474 | JGI IMG/M metagenome (GOLD analysis project Ga0304730, IMG submission 190474) | Freshwater microbial communities from Lake Montjoie, Canada to study carbon cycling - M_130628_MF_MetaG (v2) (version 2) | ecosystem: Environmental > Aquatic > Freshwater > Lake | place...
ATCTTTCAACGAATCTTACAACGTATCTTGTGAAACATCTTTCAACGAATCTTACAACGTATCTTGTGAAACATCTTTCAACGAATCTTACAACGTATCTTGTGAAACATCTTTCAACGAATCTTACAACGTATCTTGTGAAACATCTTTCAACGAATCTTACGAAGTATCTTGCAACACATCTTGTGAAACATCTTTTTCCCAAACCAAAATTTAAGCATTAATTTAGCCCTTTATAAAAAATCAAAATGGCAGCAACTACCGCAGACATTCACAATGGAATGTGTTTCAGAATGGATTCACACATCTGGAAAATCATTGAATTCTTACACGTTAAACCAGGAAAAGGTCCGGCTTTCGTAAGAACGAAAATCAAGAATTTGAACAACGGAAAAATCGTTGATCACACCTTCAACTCTGGAGTGAAGATGGATGTGGTTCGAATTGAAACTCGCGAGTATCAGTTCTTGTTTCAAGACGATGAGTACAACTTCATGAACACGGAAGATTTCGAACAAATCACTATTCCTGCAACCATGATTAACGCACCGAAATTCTTGAAAGAGGGAATGGTGTGTATGGTTATGTTCAATGCGGAAGACGAAGCGCCTATGACGTGCGACCTTCCAACATTGGTTGAATACGAAGTGACATACACAGAGCCTGGATTGCGTGGAGACACTGCAACAAATGCTATGAAGAAAGCAATGCTTGATGTGAATGTTGAAGTACGTGTTCCGTTGTTTATTGAAGTGGGCGACAAGATTCGCATTGACACTTCAACCGGACATTATCACGAGCGCGTTAAGAAATAAGCATGTATCAATTAGATCAACACACCTTCGCGAACAAAGCGGTGCTTGTGCGCGTAGACTTCAATGTCCCTTTGAACGATAAGTTTGAAGTAACAGATAACACGCGTATTCGCGCAGCAGCGAAAACCATTTTGAAGTTGTCTTCAGACGGAGCCAAGGTGATCTTGATGTCGCACTTGGGCCGTCCGAAGGGAGGTCCAGAAGATAAATTTTCGTTGAAGCACATTCAACAAGAGGTTTCGAATGTATTGGGGAATCCCGTTGCATTTGCAGGGAATTGTGTGGGTGAAGAAGCGAAGCATGCGGTGGAGAAAATGAAAGCAGGAGAAATTCTGTTGTTGGAAAATTTGCGTTTCTATAAAGAAGAAGAAGGCGGAGATGAATTCTTCGCGGGGCAATTGGCAGAGTTGGGAGATGTTTATGTGAACGATGCATTCGGCACGGCACACCGCGCGCATGCTTCGACGGCTGTTATTGCGAAGTTTTTTCCAACCGATAAATACTTCGGTTATTTAATGGAAGACGAAGTGAAAAGTATTGACCGTGTTTTGAACGGCAATGCTTCTCCGGTTACCGCTATTATTGGCGGAAGCAAAGTCAGCAGCAAGATTGCTATTTTGGAGAATTTAATGAATGCCGTAGACAACATCATCATTGGTGGTGGAATGGCGTTCACGTTTATTAAAGCGCAAAAAGGTAAAGTTGGAAATTCATTGGTGGAAGACGACAAGTTAGCCTTGGCGTTGGAGTTGATGGAAATGGCGCGCAACAAGAATGTGAATTTGTATTTGCCTACCGACGCGATTATTGCAGACGCCTTTGCGGCCGATGCGAATCACAAGGAGTGCAGCATAGCGAACATTCCATCGGGATGGATGGGATTGGATATTGGCGTGAAGTCGCGCGAGCATTTCGCGACGATCATTGCGCAATCGAAAACAGTATTGTGGAACGGCCCAATGGGTGTGTTTGAAATGGAGGCCTTTGCAGCGGGGACAATTGCCGTTGCTAACGCCTTGGTTGAAGCCACCAGGAACGGATCGTTCACACTAGTCGGCGGCGGCGATTCAGTAGCCGCTATTAATCAGTTTGGCTTAGCCAACGACGTCTCTTACGTCAGCACCGGCGGCGGTGCTATGTTGGAATCTCTTGAGGGCATTGAGTTGCCGGGGGTGAAAGCGATTACGAAGTAAGATTCCGAAAGAAAGATGCGGAGTAAGATGCTTCGCAAGATTTTTCAAAAGAACCTACGGTAAGTTTATCCTCTTGCGAAGCATCTTGTGTAACATCTTTCGTAGAATCTTGCTTTAGCATCTGGTGTCATCCTCTCTGCGGTTGAATAAACAGCATATAACTTGCGTATAAAGAATAGTGCACATTCCAATCTGGTGTAGGATTTTTGTTGAATGAAAAATCCAACTAAAAGTTCGGTTAATTTCCGAATAATTAATTATCTTTGTTGTGTATTCTTATGGTAGTAATTGGAAGAAAAATTCTTTTGAAGCTACAAAAGAAGAATATTGGAAATAGAAGACTTTGCAACGAGATTCATCAATTGCTCTCCGATTTAGAAGGATATTCACCTGATAGTGGAAGTATCTTGAATAGCCGGAGAGATGCTGATTTAGTGCATGCCGATGGTTTTTATTTTTTCGATATTCATATTCATCGAACGCTTGTTTTGGTGGAATTGGAAGAGGATGGGGGTGCGACTATCATCTGGGCTGGAACACATTTGGAATACGTGAGCATTTTCAGAAATAATAAATCCACCATTGAAAAATGGTTGAGAAAGAATAAATACATTAAGTAATGATTGCGCCATTTAATTTAGAAAAATTACTCGAGAAGGGAGCGATTTCCGGCGAGTTGGAATACGAGCGAGCAATGGAAGCCAGCAAATCGTTGCGTCTCATGAGCAGAGACAACTCGAAGTATGTTCTAATGAGAAAAAAACTCATAGACATTATTGAACGTTATGAAAGGAAGGAATGGAGCAATGTTGATTCGGTAGGAGATCTGAAAATAAAGGAGAGCGATGAAGCAGAGGCCTTTACTCTTCGGGAAAGAACATTCATAGTTCATAGACAAAAAAGAATTAAACAGCGGCTAAGGGAAATGAAAATGTCTCAGGCTGATTTAACGACCATTTTGGGTCACAAGAGCAAAACGTATATTTCTGAATTAATGAATGGCATTAGCCCCTTCACGCTGCGTGATCTGGTCATTCTCCATCATTTTTTATCCATTGAAATGAAGGAATTAGTTCCAATGTTTTTGAATAAGTATGAATTGGAACGGCTCAAGCAAATCAGGCTTGAATTTGTCAGCAAACCTTCTTCGAAGATTTAGACAAACTTCGTTTGATGACCGCTTCGCGGAGCTTCGTAAGGACGCTTTGCGTACCGACCTTCCGTAGGACCTTGCATCGCACCTTGTAACACACCTTCCGCAGGACCTTGCGTAGCACCTTTTTCCACACCTTTCTCAGAATCGTGACAAAAATCACCTTTCGCGGAACCTTTCCCTTTCGTAACTATTATTTAACACAAATCTGAAAGAAAGCTCTTCTAGAATAAACTCTGCGTAACTAACTCGTTGTAATTGAGTGGAAAACTTTCGAAGTGTTTCTGCCCTATGAAATAAGGGATACAATTAACCTCGAAAACTTCACATAACCTTCATGCTGTGGGCTTTTAAATAACATACATTCGCGGACCTATTCAAAAATAATGTCCTTATGAAAACCGCATTCGCCTCAAAATTTTTACAATTTCTATTCTTACCCCTATTTGTATTTATGTTGAATGTGGGGTGGGGGCAGACGACTATATTAACGCAAAATTTTGGGACAACAAATGCCTCTTTACCCGCTGGATGGACTAGTTCAAATACTACTAATGGGTGGAATGGTAGCACAGCTTCTCCGTCATCTACATACACTGGTTTTTCTGCAGGGGCAAATGCATTGTTTGCAGGCACTGGTACAAACGGTACTACACACACATTAACTTACAGCAACAGTTTTTCTACCATTGGTTATAATTCAATTACAGTTTTATGGGGTGGTAGAGGTACTTCAACTTTTAATGGTACAATTACTTTTCAATGGAGTTCAAATGGAACAACTTGGAACAATGTAAGCTATTCGTACACCGTTGCTGGTAACGCTTGGGCATTAGTTAATTCAGGAACAAGAATATCACTTCCTGCAGGCGCGGCAGGAATTTCAAATTTAATGTTTAGATGGTCTTCATCAAGCACCAATACTGGAAATTATAGAATTGATGATTTTACTGTGCAAGGTACCGCGGCCGCACCAACAATCATTGGTTCTGCAACCACAACTGCATTCACAACCACATTTGGAACAGCATCTTCTGCTCAAACGTTCAGTGTTTCTGGAAGCAATTTAACAGCGGACTTGGTGGCGACGGCTCCAACGGGTTATGAGGTTTCTTCAGATGGTACAAACTATGGGTCAACCGCAACATTTACGCAAACTAGCGGTAGTGCAAGCGGCTCGCTTAGAATTCGTCTTGCAGCATCAGCAACTGTAGGAGGTGCATATAATAGCCAAACCATTGTCTTGTCAAGTACTGGAGCTACAATCGTGAACATTACAACCGCAGCATCGGGGAATGCGGTCTCCGCAAAAGCATTAACAATAACCGGACTGTCAGCTGCAAATAAAAATTATGACGGAAGTACAACTGTTTCTGTAACAGGAACTGCAGCCTATTCAGGATTGGTTAACAGCGAGTCATTCACGCCGTCAGATGTCGTTACATGGGCCTTCCCAGATGCAAACGTAGGAACGAATAAAGTTTTGACAAGAACTGGAACTTATTCTAATCCATCTTCAAACTACACATTAACACAACCGTCATTAACAGCCAATATTTCAGCTGTTGTCTCCTCAGCTCCAACCATTACTTCTATTGCCGCAGGCAATGCACAATTGAGTGTAGCATTTACGGCACCATCTTCAAACGGAGGATCGTCAATTACGAATTACGAATACTCAACCAACAACGGAGTTTCGTTCACGGCATTTTCTCCTGTGCAAACTAGCACGCCTTTGGTAATTTCAAGTTTGACAAATGGCACAACATATGACGTTCAAATTCGCGCGGTGAACAGTGCCGGAAACGGAACGGCTTCGAATATGATTCAAGGAACTCCAGTTGCTCCTGCTTCCCCAACTATTACAGCATCACTTTCAACTTTTGCATCGGCATTTTCAACAACCTACGGCACTGCATCAGCGTCTCAATCGTTTAGCCTTTCAGGTGCAGCCCTAACAGGTGATTTAACTTTAACTGCCCCAACTGGATTTGAAATTTCATTGTCCAATTCAACGGGATATGCGGCCTCACTTAATTTAGTTCAATCCAGCGGTGCGGTGGCGTCAATAACTATTTATGCCCGCATTGCTGCAACTTCAGCCGCAGGATCTTATAACAACTCATTGTTGAGTGTTTCAGGCGGAGGAGCTACAACCGTCACTATTGCTTCAACAATATCAAACAATACCGTTGCTCAAAAGGCATTGACCATAACCGGACTTTCTGCATCGAACAAGAGTTACGATGGAAATACAAGCGCAACTTTAAGTGGAACAGCCACCTACAGTGGCCTTACAAACTCAGAAACTTTTGCAACAGTTGGTTCGGCAACGGCAACCTTCGCTTCTGCCAATGTTGCAAATGGAATTGCGGTTACAGTAACCGGATTCTCAGCACCTTCAGCAAACTACTCAATAACACAGCCTTCATTCACTGCAAACATAACAGCAGTGAACGTGACCATTTCTGGAATTTCAATTGCAAATAAAACATATGACAATTCAACAACAGCCACCGTTACTGGAACTGCTGCATACCAAGGGACCCTTAACAATGAGTCATTTGCTGTAACGGGAACTCCGGCCGCTGTTTTCGCTAGTGTGAATGTTGGCACATCAATATCGGTGACTGTAACAGGTTACACGGCCCCAAGTGCGAACTATACTATTACTCAACCAACTGGTTTAACAGCTAATATTACTGCGGCCAATCAAACAATTACTTTCAACGCGTTAACTAATCAAACCACAGCAACTGTTGTCGATTACACTCCTGGCGCCACTTCTGCAACCTCCGCTGTGAATGCAATTACATACACAAGTTCGAATGCCGCTGTAGCAACTATAGTAGGTGGATTAATTCATATTGTTGGAGCTGGAACGACTGCAATAACTGCTTCTCAAGCTGGAAATGAGAACTACAATGCAGCAGCATCTGTTTCGCAGAATTTAGTTGTGACTTTAACCCCTGTAGTTCTGGGGGCATGGCAGTTTGGTAATCCAGCTTCGTTGGGTAGCGAAACAACCTTTAACGCAACAACAATAGCTGGGAATTTGAATACAATAACATTAACCAGAGGAGCGGGAATTGCTTCAACAGCATTGGGTCGAGGTTTTGCTTCAAATGGTTGGGATGCTAATGCCACCAAGGCTAATGCAATATCAAATAATGAATATTTTGAATTTGTAATTAGTTCAATAACAAATTATAATTTCTCTATTTCAACCTTAAATGCAACATTAAGAAGATCAGGTACAACAGCACCGAGTGCTTACATTTGGAAGTATAGTTTGGATGGAGTGAGTTTTAGCGACATTGGTACTGATGTTAGTTTTACAAGTACTGCCGACGGAGCTGCTCAGTCTCAAATCTCTTTGTCAGGCATAAGTGCCTTACAAAATGCTAAAACAGCCACTTTTAGATTATACGCTTGGGGTGGTACCTCAACTACTGCAACCTTTTCAATTGGTAGGTTTGCAACTGGAGTTACTTCGAACAGTTTAGCAATTGGTGGTAATGTATTCGCTGATTTACTTCCTCCAACCCTCACCGCAGACGCAACTGCAAACACCGTTGACAACAACATAGATATCACACACACAGCCGATGCTGCTTGGACAAGTGCAATTACTGCTGTGAAAATTGGAGGAACTTCATTAACTCCAACAACTGACTATGCTATTTCTGCAGGAAATATTCAATTGAAACCTTCAGGTGGAAACGCACTCCTAACCACCTCAGGAACAAAGTCAATTACTGTTGTTGCAGCTGGTTACACAGACGCAACCGTTTCTCAAGTCATTAATGCAGGTGCTCCAACTTCGAATTCAACGGCAACAATCAATTCTATTCTTGCCTCGGGTGCTACACGAACAATTACGTGCACAGCAAAGGATCAATACAGCAATCTTGTTTCTGGGTATGCTTTCAAATACGACGCAACAGTAGTGAATACAACTCTTGTTATTAGCGAAAGCTATTCCATCGAAGGTTCTGCAATCACTTCAACAACGAATGATGTAAGTTTAACCGCAACAACAAACGCAAGTGGTATAGCGACATTTGATGTTCAAATGCCTTCATTGATGGATGCAAATGACGGGATTAGTATTCAAGTTCAATTGGCAAATGGAAGTACGAATATTGGTTCTGCCTTTGCCTATTACGAATTACCTGGACAAACAATTACATTCAACGCATTGACCCCGGTAACCTATGGCGATGTGGCCTTCACCCTTTCAGCTTTTGGCGGCGCGTCGGGTAATCCAGTTGTATTTACAAGTTCAAATAATGCCGTGGCAACTTGCACTGGAACAAACGGAACTACGGTAACAATTATCGGAGTAGGTACAGTTAGTATTTCTGCTAATCAAGCTGGAAATGCAGGATACAATGCTGCAGCCCCAGTGAGTCAGACATTAACTGTAAATCAAAAGGCATTAACAATTTCAGGAATAACAGGTGTGACTAGATCTTACAACGGAACTACGGCTGCAACTTTCACCGGAATACCCGCATATGTTGGATTAGTTAATGGCCAAAGCTTTTCAGTTTCAGGAACGGCAACAGCTGCGTTTTCAGATGCTAACGCGGGTACTGGAAAAACAATCACTGTTACTGGATATGCAGCACCTTCTGATAATTACTCTTTAACTCAACCAACGCTAACTGCGGATATTACGCAAGCTTCGCAAACGATTACTGGCTTTGCTTCGTTACCAAACAGAGCAGTTGGTGGTCCAACATTTACGTTGACACAAAATGCCACTTCAGGTCTTGCAATTACTTATACAAGTTCTAACACATCAGTGGCAACAATTGTTGGAAACACGGTCACTCTTGTAGGTGCGGGAACAACAACGATAACTGCTTCACAAGCTGGAAATGTCAATTATTCTGCGGCTACAAGTGTTGCACAAATTCAAACAATTATCGCGCTTCCAATAGCTGCATGGGACTTTTATGGACAAACCTCTCCAACATCTTTTGCTGCTACAACATTTAATACAAACCTGGACGCAACGTCAAGCCTCAGTGCTATTACCCGTGGAGCTGGTGCGGTAGTTCAATCTACACCACCAGGCAGTTCTTTCAGTACAACAGGTTTTCAAAATGACGGAATATCGACTTCAAACACGGATTATTTCCAAGTAACTATGAAAGCGAAATCGGGTTACCTGTTGTCACTTTCTGAGATTAATGCCAATTTCGATGGAACCGCAAGTTTCTACGCCAATACGGGTGTTACTTCACAATATGCTTATAGCATAGACGGAACGAACTTTACTTTGATTGGTAATCCGGTTACATCGACATCTTTGAAACCTGCTGCTGTTGATTTGACCGGAGTTTCTGCACTTCAAAGTTTACCGGCAACTACAACAGTAACCATTCGTTATTATGCAAGCGGACAAACAACCACGGGTGGATGGCGTTTTTCTTCCCCAGCTGCTGGAGTGCCAGGTTTGGCAGTTGGTGGGTCTTTGTGTCTTGTTCCAACAACCCCAATAATTTCTTCAACTACGTTCTGTGTAGTTGGCGAAACAGGTTCAATTTCAACGACCACCTCTGAACTAAACGTTAATTATGAATTATACGATTCAAACGGAGTTGTTCCGAATTCAATGAAATCGGGTACAGGCAATGCCTTGACTTGGTCGAATGTTACAGATGGAAATTATTATGTAGTTGCTACTAACCCGCTAGGTGATTGTTCTTCAACCTCTGCTACACTGAATGTGGCCGGAACAGTTGCAGCTTATCCGTACTACTTAGATTCGGATTCAGACGGATATGGCACTGGAACAGCTCTCCAAGGTTGTGTTTCAACTGCCCCAGCAGGCTATTCATTAAACACCGGTGATTGTAACAATTCAAACAGCGCTTATTACCCTACGGCGGTTGAAATTTGTGGAAACGGAATTGACGAAAACTGTTCAGGCCCTTCAGACGATGCGCCTATTTCATACAGATCGGTTACAAGTGGAAATTGGGGCGATGCATCAACATGGGAAATGGCATGTTACGCAGGTTCAGCCTATACCGCTGCAACATATGCTCCTGTGAGTTCTTTCACGGGTATCACAACTATTCAAAACACCCACGTGATAGTTATTCCGAACAACGGAACCGTTTACCAAACAGGAACATTAGACGTTGACGCGGGTGGAACATTAACCATGACAGGCAATGATTACAACAACGATCCAACGACAGCCAACGTTTCTGCGGTAGCGAAGCTCACAGTTACCCTTGTTATTATTAACGACGGAACAATGAACGTGGGTCACCAAGCGAGTCTTGTTCAAACAGCAACAACAGCTGGCACGGTTAACTCGGGTTCAGGAAACTTCAACGTTCAATCTAAATTAACCGGCAACTGGTCATCACCAACGGGCGCTCCAAACGGACGCTACTGGTACATTGGCTCTCCAATGAACAATACGGTTGCGAGTCAATTTTACGACACGCCAAGCATGGTGCGCTTGTGGAGTTACAATGGTACAAACAACAGTTGGGGCATAGTGATACACAGCCAGACTTCAACGACGAGCTCTTTGAAGTTGGTTCCTGGAATTGGTTACTTGTATCGCGCAGGTGCAAATAAGACCATTACCTACACCAGTACTGCAGCGAATTTGAACAACAACATCACAACCAATTTACTAGCTCCTGCCTCAGACGCGTCGTATGTTCCAGTATTGGGTTATTCAACCATCGGTTACAAGTATGTTGCAAACCCATACCCTTCGCATGTCGATTGGACGTTACTCTCTCGCACAGGATTGAACGCGGGTTATTGGATTCGTAACTCAACCAATACGTCTTACGACGCCTACAATGCAACCACGCAGTTGGGTTCTAGCTCGTCAGGACAAACCACGAAGTACATTGCACCAATGCAAGGGTTCTGGGTTTATGCCTACACAACGCCTTGTGCCTTGCGTATAGACAACACCGACCGCGTGCATTCCACAAACGTGTTGCACGCACCAACTGTGAATCAAGTGGTTCGATTGAAGTTGAACAACGGTGAGTCGAGTGACTACACAGTAGTTTATGAGAACGAGTTGGCTGCTAACGACTTCGAAGAAACCGATACCGATAAGATGTTCGACTATGATTTCCATCAGTTGTATACGCTGGAAGGCGAGCACGAACTTGTGTTGAACGGACTGTCGAATGCTACTTCGAAAGGAAGTGTTGACATGGGAATATCTGTTGC
>Ga0304730_1003590_pt1 | contig 10386 bp, 10 predicted proteins | sample M_130628_MF_Meta_FD_190474 | JGI IMG/M metagenome (GOLD analysis project Ga0304730, IMG submission 190474) | Freshwater microbial communities from Lake Montjoie, Canada to study carbon cycling - M_130628_MF_MetaG (v2) (version 2) | ecosystem: Environmental > Aquatic > Freshwater > Lake | place...
ATTTCCTGTGCCAGTTTGCTCTTGGTTAAATGCTTGGGTTTTTTGTGCCATGTAATTTTGCAGGGCGTTCTGATATGCGTTGCTTGCGTAATCCTCGGCAAACTTAATCCCGCCTCGCTCAACGTTAGACCCACCCCCGCCAACGTTTAGGGCTTGTCGGGTTGCGCCAAGACCTTGCCCAAGCATAAATTGATAATTTGGCGCAAGGTTTGTTTTAAGGTCAGCCGCCGTGAAATCCCTATATGCCGCTGGCATCTTGGTGAAATCAGGCAACATCGTGCCAATTCTTGACAAAGCGCCATAACCAGCGGTGCGGTATGGTTCTTGTTGGGCATTCTGAATGTCAAACATTGCCCGTTGCTGGGCGGCTGCATCAGCCGTGGCTCGTGATTGCAAATCAGCGGCTTGTGATGCCGCACCAGCTTGCCGACTACTTCCATATGCGCCAAGCAATGCGCCGCCCAAAATGGCAGTACCAGTTGGCCCAATTGCTGAAACAATCCAAGTCATGTCAATCCCCTATTTTCATCAACAGTTATTTTTAGCTTGTTCCTAGCATCAAACAACGCTGATGGGTCTGGCTCAATCAATTCGGCTTCAATCTCGTCAAGATCGGTTTTATCAGTTCTGTGAATCGTAATGCCAATGGCATCAGTCACAGCCAGAGTCACCCGCTTTGTCCCAGGCTTGGATTCGATCACATCCCCCGCCTGGAGGCGCTTCATGCCGCTTTCAGTCCATGCGATTATCTCGCCTTTAGCACATAAAAAGAAGTGGGGTTCTTTGTGAACTTTGCCCACAATCAACGTTCCAGCAGGGCGAAACAGCTTTCGCATATACATCCCAGGGCTAAATTGATGTTCTGTCACCAATTCTGCCTGTGGCATGGTCACCATCTGGGCCTGGAGGCTTTCTATTTGTTCCCGTGAGACATGGCTAGGCAGGTCAAGGTCGTTCAAAACGTGCCCCCTTGAACCCCGTTTAAGGCCGTGAAATCGGTAAATTTACCACCGACAGGCGTGGTCAAGCCAATGGTTGTATTGTTGATTGCACCCCCGCTAATCGCCACAGTTGCCGCTGTCATGGTGGTAAATTTACCTGCCGCTGGGGTTGTGAGGCCAATGGTGGAACTGTTAATTATGCTGTTGGTAATGGTCACATTGGTGATCGACCCACCCGTAATGTTGGTGTTTGCCACATTCAGCGTGATGATGTTGGGATTCATCAACCATTGCAACCAGGGAATGCTGGGCCGCCCCGTGGTTTCATCAAGAAACGCAGAATAGGGAATGTTGATGTTGCTGTTTGGAATTGCGGTTGCCATCAGTTATCCCCAGCAGACATTTTCAGTTCGGCAGAAACAATGACCGTTTTCACAGGGTCACTAATCACCACCTCAAAAATCCTGTCCCGTGACCAACCCAAGCGCCGCCACAAAGCACGATTGACATAGTTACCAATCTTGCCAATGCTTACCCAATGCTCGTTTGACCATGTAGAACCGCCATCATTTGACCATCTCAGCATGGCTTGAGGGTCGTTGCCTTGACCAGTATTCAACCCAACCCCTGGCTGAAACTGAATCTGGAAAGAATCAAAATACTGACGTTGTAAGTCTTGGGTCAGGTGAATGGCTCGGCGCAATCTGCGAATTGTGTTGCCGTTGTCTGTATATACAGCGTTATCCAAGCTGTAAATCTTGCCGTTTTCAAAGTCACCAACGATGTTTTTATTGGCAAAGAATGCCGCACAGTTTGACCGATGGCGTTTGTAGACCGCTAGATTTGAATCCCAAGATAACCACTTGTGCCAGCTTTTGGTTGACAGGTCATAAACCCAAGTAAGGCCATATTCCCCAACGCTGGGGAAGGTGACAACATACATTTCATGGCCTTCAATCTGATAAGTGTAGGCAATGGCATCAGAGGTTACTGAATCAATCAAGGATTGTTCAACGGCATGGGTGCTGATTCTGACCCAGGTGTAACCCTCCATCTTTTCGATGGTTGCTGAACCCCTGTTGTCTTTTGCCACACAAACAAATGTCTCGCCCAATCGTGACAAAGAAAACTTGGCATCAATACCTGATTGGCTTGAAGTCCCTGGCACTCGCTGGAATGGGAAACTGGTAATCCCTGCGATCACGTTGCCCACATCTGTCCAGACCTCGGTGGTCACTTCACCAATCAGATACACCTGACGTTGATTCACAATTAGCGTCACCAACAAGTCAGATGACCCATCAGCCGTGCCATACAGGGCTTGGGTGGATAAACTAGACCCCAGATCAGTACACGCCCAGTTCTGCGTTCCTGGCTCGTTGTAAATGTTGTAGTTGTCAACCACATCAACCACAGATGCACCCTGCCAAGGGCCATCAGTTGGCGGCAACGTGGTGAATGTGTTTGTCGCCACAACCCAGGTGTATCGATTAGGGCCATCCACAATGTAGGCGGTCAATCCTGTTGCATTGTCGATGTTGTCAGATATGGACACTTGCCCCGTGCTGGTGGTTAGCGTCCCGATTTGCGTGGCAACAAATGCCGTGCTGACCTGATAGACCCGATTTCCTGCGACAGCAATCAGGATAGTTCCACCTGACATGGTGTGCAAGCCCCGCACCTCTGCCGCCAGAAGTTGTGCTTCTTGTGTCAATCCAGGCGTGGGGTATAGCGCCACAATGCCCCTGTCCCCAGGTTGCTTAGATGAATCAATCTCAGCAAAGAAATTGATACATTCTTGATCACCTTGGTAGATAGATGGCGCAACGTAGGATGTGCCGACAAAACCAAAATCTGGCATTATCTGAAGCCCCCATCCATAATAAAGCCAGCATCTCTAGCCCTGCCAACCATCAGACTGTCAGGGTATCGGGAAATCTGGGCTGGGCGCATATTGGTGCGCTTAACCGTGGCTTTTCCCTGACCCGCATAGGCGTTGATCATGGCAATCTGCACCTGATTAACCTTGCCAAACATTGGCAGCAAACGTTCAGCCAAGCACCACCGCAACGCCATGTTGTAGCCTTGGGGCAGTTGGATGGTGTCGTTCAGCGTGGCGAATTCTCTAAAGATCGTCTGGGTGAACAAGTGCAATTCACCTTGTGACGGGTTGGGATACACATAAATTGTGCCCAACAACTCGGAAGGTTGGTAGTAAATCGCTTTTGCCCAAGGGCCGTTTAATTGTTTGATGCCAATAGATTCGTATTCTTCAAGGCTCAGAATTGACAGGGGATAATCAAGATAGCCCCCTGCAATGTTTGTCCCGCCCTGCTGAGTGGCAACCCGCACAAAGCCAGATTCAATCGACAATGGGCGCTCATAGTAGGCCGTGATTGGAAAAGGAATAATGGTTCCCGTCATGGCAACGCTGCCAACGGTTTGGGAAGCTGAAACGGTATAAGTTCCAACCCCGCCAAGACCACTGACAAACGCTGTGATCGTAGTGCCAACGGTGACACCGCTTCCAGCGATCACAGAACCAACGCCCAAATAGCCAGCAGAAATGGCGCTAACAGTTAAAGTTGTGCCGCTGATAGACCCTGTGAAAGCTGGCGTGGGCGTGGTATTGCTGCTGGACAAGGTATATGTCCCGCCCTCGTTTACGTTGCCCCCTGCGCCCGTTGTAAAGCCCACAATCCTTGTTCCCGCTGTGATGCCCGTGCCTGATAGCGTCTGACCAATGTTGATGCCGCCAGCGGTCACCGCATTGGCTGGGACGGTCAAGGTTGTGCCAACAATCGACCCTGTGAATGTCGCCCCCATCTGTCCGCTTGGGCCAATGGTGTACTGCACCTGATTTTGCGTGGTCTGAAAAATGATCTCTGACCGATAAAACACCATCATGTTTTCATTCGACCATTGTGCGATCATGTCGTTAAGCATATCCAAGCCATCTTGCGCCTCGTCTGCCGTTGGCACTTCACCAGCGGCGACAGCGCCAATGTCCTTCATGGCTCGGGTAATAATGTCGTATGGGCTCGTCATAGATTTTCCTTAAACAGGATCAAGAGCGACAAAGGGAACGCCAGTCGATGTGCTCAACTCAAATGATCCCATCGCATTTGCCCCGTTATAATTTGTTGCGGACACAGCGATAAAAGCCCCAGCAGATGTTCCATTTACCAATGAAACAGTAAGCACAGATGCAGTGTTCAGTGTTCTTTCAGCAACCATGTTAGCGACTGCTGTTTGCAACGTCCAAGTACCGCTTCCGTTCAAAAACGCTGTGAGAGATTTAATTCCGTAAGTTTCACTTTTGACTGCTGGGTCAGTTTCACTTTGATCGCTAGTCAAATAATATTTTAAAGTGAGCATTAAGCTGTTACCACTGATTGGGTACAACTGAAAAATGTTTTGCGATGAAGTTAAACTTCCAGACTTTGAATTACTTTCCGTTTGCGTGGTGCGTCCAGTTACATAACCCGCCGTGTTAATTTGCGTTTCAACAAATCGTTTTGAAATGTTGTACGCCTGCAAAGTAGACGAGGGGTTTGAAGCAATGTTAGAGTAAAGATAGGTGTGCTGGTCGGTATTGTTTGTGCCTGATGTATACGATACAGCTTGGCAGTTGTTAAACAATACTCGACCTACAGAACCGTTATTGGTGTAGATATTATGTTCAGTAGATACAGAACTAAAAACGGCAACACCAAGCGCAGACATTGCAAACGACATAGGGTTATTGTTTCCTAGCGCAACATATGGCCCAATTTCATATCCCGTCATTAAGTCTGGAGTTCCTGACGTAGAGAACGCTCCCGCTTCCCAATTAACGTGATTAACAGCCGTTCCAGTGTTGTCTGAAAAACCAGTCAGCGCAAAACCATACAAACGGTGTCCTCGACCAGTTGTGTCAGCCGTTCCACCGCCGTCTGAATATTTTGCAAATCCAAGGCTGTTGCCCCAAGGAGATGCAGATGGGTTTTTCCAGTTTACGTTGATGCGGATGTCACTATGAATAGCGGCTGTTGAATCGCCCCATTCAATTGACAATCTAGGCGCAGCGGGCTGGTTGCTGGTGCTGTTTACATCTGTCCAGTCAACATCAACATTCTGGCAACCATATCCGTTGTATGCTTTTATTAGTGCGGTGACTTGTGAGTTTTTTGTGTATAAGCGAAATTTGTTGTGATTTGCGCCATAAATAAAAAACGATCTGCCGCAATTTTCTTCCTCAAGAATCAAATCAACGTTGTTACCCGAAAATGTGCCAACATAAGGGTAATAAACACCATACGCTTTGATCGTTCCAGTGATGCCGGAAAATTGATACGATGCTGGATCGGTGTAAAGTTTGAAAGCGTTGATTCCTTCAAAACCGCCAATCAAATTTAAGTTGACATTCAGCAGGCTACCGCCCTGCGTCAATCGCACAACTTTTAGTCCACGCAAACTTAATGTTGTTGGCGATAAAGTAATAGCCTGCTGAGACACCACGTTTGCAGACAAATCAATTTTGTTGCAAGTTACAAAATTAAAAAGAATAGACGATTGTGTTCCTGTGTATGTGGTGGTGTCCGTGATCTTGCACATTGAAAAATCAATGTTGATGTTGTTGCAAGACGTAAGGGTTATCAGTGTGCTGCTAATTGGCGCAGCAATTGCATAGTTTTTGCCTTGCCCACCAGTGATCTTCCCTCCACCTAAAGCCTGCAACGCAGCAAAAGCATCTGTAAATGCTGTTGTATCGTTTGTAACTCCATCGCCAACAGCACCAAAATCAGCAAGATTTATAGGCGCTGCCTCAATCATCGAATAAGAAACTTTGGTCAGAGACATGATACGAATCCATCAGATGTTCGGCGGTCAAGTTGAAAAATTACCCAAGTGGTTTTCATTGTGCCTCCAGTGCTGTGATACGGGCGGTAAGGGTTTCAATTGTCGCAAGTGCTTTTTGCAAAGACATAACAGTTATCGCCAAGACAGAACGGTCATAGTAACCCCACGGTTTTGTAACAGTCGTTTCACTTCCGTCTTTGTTTTTTGTAGTGATTGGTTTTGGGGTTGGGGCAGCTTCTGGGCCAATGGCGGCGTTTACGTTTTGTGCGTAGAAGCCCAATTGCCTGTCAGCACCGAATGTTTCTTTCTTTTCATCGTTGTAGTACCAATATCCCGGCTCCAGCTTTTTAAGCATTGCATCTGGGTTGGTTGGAACCCCATCTTTAATTTTCCAAGTTTCATCAGAAACTGAAGATATGACACCAGCGGCTGAGAATGTTGCTGCGCCAGCACCATAAGCACTCATAGTAACAATGCCGCTAGAATCGATTAGCATACGATTTGTGCCGCCTACATTGCCTGAGCTTCCTGTATTGAAATACAGATTCGATTCGTGCGTCATGTACAAAGCAGCGGCATCTGTTGACAAAGAGCCACGCACATTTCCCGATTGGGCAAATTGAATACCTGCGTAGTTCCCGTTTCCATCCAACCGCAGCGAACCGTTAGCAGTTGAGGAATCAGTGCGATAAATGACCGCTTGCTGGCTAGGGATCGAAGAAGTTCCAACAAGCAATTTGCCAGTGGACATAGTGACATTACCCACCAATGTCGGGGCTGTTGCCAGCACGTTGTCGCCTGTGCCAGTGCTGGTGGTGACGCCTGTACCGCCATTAGCGACAGGCAATATGCCAGTTACACCATTGGTTAAATTAATTTGCGCCCAAGCAGGGTTGTTGGTTGTTCCAGTATTTGACAAATAACGGGTGGCGTTAGCATCTTTTGCCAATCGTGCCAAAGTATTTGCGCCAGAGGCATAAAGCAAATCGCCCTGGGTTGTCAGCACAGAAGTTGCTGATGGTTGCCAAGATGGTGCTGTGGCCCCTGCATTAACTTGAAATGCTTGATATGCCGTCCCGATAGCCAACTTTGTCAACGTTGTGCCGCTGGCGTAATAAAGAGTATCTCCAGCGGTGTATGAAGTCAGACCCGTGCCACCAGCGGATGTTGGCGTTGTTTTCCAGGCTATGACTTGAACGGCATTAGCGTTGTCTTTATAAAACAGTTTGCCATCGGTAATGTTGATCGCCAATTCACCACCAGCAAGATTCCCCGCCGTTGGCGCATTAGTTGTTGTACTGCTGTAATACAGTTGAATTGGGGTATAGCCTGTTTGTGCCATGTTTAACCTTAATTGAACATGACTTCAATGGATGAAGTGTATGGCGGGGCTTGCGAAAACGTCAATGTTGTACCCGACACAGTATATGTATTTTTCTGTTGATACACGCCATTGATATATACAAACGTAAAGTTTTCTCCCAATGATGGGTTGCTCAATGTATATATAGTTTGTGAACCTGTGCCAGTAAAGTTTTGAACTTGAAATTCTGCCGCGCCGATGCCAGAAATATTGTCGTAAGTTGCAATTAATGTGTTTGCTGCCGTAAAAATTGAAAACTTGTATGGAGTGGCAATTAACCAAATTTCTCCAGTTGGCACACGCCCAGCAGAATTCAAAACAATTGGATTTGAATGGGCGATATTGCCAGCACTCGTTGTATAGCTGGCTTGTGGCGTTGTTGTTCCTGCTGTGTAGGTATACAACAATCCCCCCGACAAAACCGTTCCATCGTTATTAAAAAACTGCCACCCAGCCCCGCCAATTGGTGATAAAAATACACTCATAGTTTGTCCTCAAATGCTCGGTGTAAAGACCTGGGGCAACCAGGGGGCGACAACGACCCGTTGGGTTGCCGCAGCTTGTTCATCTAATCGGGCCTCGACTTGTGCGCCAATGTCGGCGGTCACCCAGTTAATCACCATTTCCTCGGTCACATCAACAAATGGAACGGTCAATTTTGGCTCGGAAAACTTCCACCAGCCTTCGGTTTCCACCCCATTTTTAGCGCAAAAATACCGTGCGCCTGTAATCAGGTCGCCATCGGCTTGGATTTCCAAGATTTTCCACATCAGAATGTGCCCCCTGTGACCCCGCCCGTGGCGGTCAAAACGCCCGTGGATGGATTAAATTTGAGTTTAGTGGATGATACCTTGATTGGCAAATTTCCTGTGCTTGTAGTCACCCAGGATAAATACATTTCTGCCGCTGTGCTGGTGTCATCAGTGATTGCCACATTCGTTGCGTTTGTTGCGGTTCCCGCTGTGGTCGCAGACCCTGCCGACCCGTCAATATTTACGCCTGTCAGGGATTGGGCGCTACTTGATCGATTGAGTGCAATTGAGGTTGTGCCAATGTACAGGCTTGAATTGCCCAAAACCCCCGTGGGAATTGTGCCCGATAGCTGACCCGCTGGAAGGCTTGTCAGGCTTGCCCCCGACCCGCTGAAACCTGTGGCGGTCAGCAATCCAGAACTGGGGTTGAAGTTGTACTTTGTGGAACTGACCAGCGTGGTCGCCAAATTGCCCGTGGTCTGGTCTGCAAACAAGGGGTAACGCACCGCATTGGTGGTAGTGTCATCTGTGACCGTGGCATAGGCAACTGGGGTTGTCCATGTGGGGGCGCTTGCGCCATTAGAAGTCAGAACTTGACCCGCTGAACCCGTTGCACCCGACAACGCCAAAGTGCTGCTGAAATCAATTGTGGTGAATTTACCCGTTGATGCTGTGGTTGCACCAATCGACATATTGTTAATCGTGCCAAGGTTTGTCGGGGCAATCTCAATTGCGCCTGTACCCGTTGGCTTCATGTGAACATGACCCGTTCCTGTGGGGCTTATGTCAATCTGGGCATTTGCACCATTGATATTCGTGGAAACATCCAATGTCAAATTGCTACCACCACCAGCACCCCATTGCAACTGCGCTGTCCCGCTTGCATTACGCAAAGCCCCGCCAGCACTAGTTGCCGCATCAAAATAAGGGCCAACAAACTTAGTCGTTGCGGTGATCGTTGTGCCTCTGACCGTATTGGCAGTTGTCCCACCAATGGCAGGGGGCGCAGACAAATCTAATGTGCCGCCTAAAGTCAAATTGCCCGTGGTGGTCACAGTGCCCGACAAACTAATGCCTGAGACCGTGCCTGTACCGCTAACTGATGAAACAGTCCCTGTTGCGGCATTTGTCCATGAAGGAATGCCGCTTGCCAATGTTAAAACCTGACCGTTAGAACCAGCCGCCAAAAATGCCGTTACATCTGCCGCTGTTTGGTATGGCAATGAACCAGCCGCACCACCCGCAATGTTTGTGGCCTTGGTTGCCGTTGTAGCCGTGCCAGCGTTGCCTGATACCGAACCCGTGATGGTGTTGGTAACCGTCAAGTCGCCCAGCGTTCCCAAACCAGTTATGCCCGAATAACTGCCCGACAATCTGGCGCTGTCAATCGTGCCGCTGGTTATCTGTGATGCCGCAATAGCAATGCTTGTGCTTGCCGCCAAGGTAATTTGGCCTTGAGCATTGACCGTGAAAGTCGCCACTTGGGAGGCCGACCCGTATGCCGCCGCAGTCACCGCTGTGTTGGTGATGCTGAATGTGTTGCCTGTCAGGGTTAAGCCTGTACCAGCCAAGTAAGACCCAGCCCCAGAAAACTGCGACCAAGTGATTGGGGTCACATCAATCGTGCCGCCTTGGTTTGAGGTACACACCCACCCCGTATCAGCCAAAGTTGTGCCAGATTCAATAAAGGTAAATGCGGATGGAACTTCTGCCCATGTATTCATGTCAGCAGATCGTGCCCAAGTGCTGGCAGATGCCACATATATGCCATTGAACTGGCTCAACGTTTGATCTTTGACCAGAATCCTATCCCCAGCGGTCAGCGTGGCAACCCAATCGCCCCCCGCCTGTACTGCCAAGCCCGACAGAGTGATGTTGTTGGTGGTTGAATACACACAGGATGCTTTTACATCCAAACCCTGCGCCACCGAATCCACATAGCCTTTGTTGGCAATGTCTGTGGCGCTAGTTGGGGTTGTGGTGATCGTGCCCGTTACCGTGCTGATGTTCGTGAATGTGGCGTTTTCTGGGCCATAGAAAGGCGTTCCAGCAGGGCCAACAAAATACTGAAGGGCGAAGGTAGGCTCGGGCGCAAAAACGCCCTGCACAGGGACAAAATTAGTGGTCTGGGTGACCGCTGTGGTCATGGCTTACTCGAAATAAACCGTGATGCTTGCAGTCCCAGAAATCACGACATACAACCCGTTTTCACAGTTGATGCCATCATAAAAATTGATGTTTGTTGCCGCTGTCATGGTGAATGTATCGATGATTTTCACATCTGTGCCAGGGGTCTGGGCATCGTACACAGTCACGGTGGGGGTGCTGGAAATGCTGCTAACAAAAATGCCTTTTAGTTTTCCAGGTTGATTCTTGACCATTGCGGTGGCAGAAATCTGTGCGTAATTGGACATGGCTTGGCCTTTCAGTTCATCAAATTATATGCTTCAAAAGAGAAAAAGCCACCCCTTTTGAGGGCGGCTCTTTC
>Ga0304730_1003600_pt1 | contig 10369 bp, 9 predicted proteins | sample M_130628_MF_Meta_FD_190474 | JGI IMG/M metagenome (GOLD analysis project Ga0304730, IMG submission 190474) | Freshwater microbial communities from Lake Montjoie, Canada to study carbon cycling - M_130628_MF_MetaG (v2) (version 2) | ecosystem: Environmental > Aquatic > Freshwater > Lake | place...
AAATTTATATTTAAATAATAATCAATTATTCGATTATTATATTTTATTTAATGATTATTATCATCTAAAAGATTTTTTCCATAAATTATATATATATATATCATAATATATATATACCAATTATTTTCATATAATGGCTCTATTATAAAACACTAGTTCGGAACCATATAAAGTTTAGAGCAGTTCAATATTAATTATTATATTTAATAATAATTAACATCAATCTAAAACTTTTTCATATAATGACTCCATTATAAAACACTAATTTGAGTCATATAATATTTATAGCAGAACAATCTTAATTAATATATAACTTTATTATTTACATCTATATAATGCTATTTAATATAATGGCTTAATTATAAAACTGTTTGAACACAATATAATGGATTATTTAGATTGGTTAAATCTTAATTAACATCTATCGAATGCTCCATAATATAATGACTTCATTATAAAACACAAGTTTAATACCATATAATGGATCATTTAACACGGTTCAATCTTAAATAATATAAAACTTTATTATTTACATCTATATAATGCTCTAATATATAATATATAAATAAAAAATTGAACCAATGTAAAATAATTTGTAACTATATTTAGTAACAATGATGTGACAATTTATTTAGAAATGATATTACTTGATTATTGACTGACTGAAAAATAAATAAAAACTGGAAAATAAAAAAATGGACCGATACTATAGTATATTTATATATCTGTTAAAAAATCATCAATATCAACATTTACAATTTTTATACTCACAATACCATCCAATAAAAAGGTGTAAATGCAAATTTACATATAATAAAACAAATTGACTTAATAGATGGTTCATAATGAGAAAACTGTTAAAAATGTTAAGTTATGATTTGTTATATTCAAATTGCGTAAATTAAGATCTTATAGTATTTTTTTCTTGCTAGTGAGAAAAAGTAGTTTTCCAAATTATAGCTATTTATCGACTATTTTATGTATACATATAATTAAAAACAAAAATACATCAATAATTTAGAAAATTTATTAAAAGTTTAATAGATAAATAAAGATAAAAAAAATCTATATTTGTCTATTAAACTTTTAACAGGTTAACATTGTGGTAAAATTATCATTTGTGGTGAAACTTTCAGACCAACAACAAAAACTGGAAACAAATCAATAAAACATCGACTGGAAACAAAATTAATAAAAACATCGACTGGAAACAAAATTAATAAAAAATCGACTGGAAACAAATCAAAAAAATCAAAAAAAGATACAAAATATTACTATATTAATCACTGCCCTGTCATATTCATAACATTTACATTTTGTTGCAGATAATGGGCGCATTACTCGAGTTCAAGTTTCGAGTCAGATTACTGTGCATCATCATCACTATGCCGACCATCGCCATCATCATCACTATGCCGACCATCGCCATCAACAGAACCATCCAGACCATCCCGACCATCATAAATGTAATCATCTTCATGATCATCGTTTCCATCAAGAACAGATGAACCTTCGTGTTTAACTGCATCGGGATCCAACTGTTCAGGATCACTATCCTGTATCTGTTGCTCTGCGCCGGGGTACAACTTTAGATACTGCGCCCACTCGTCGCGCGTCTCCTGTAGGATGATTTCACTACCACACTGACACTTGACGTCATCAATATGAATACCTTGAGGGCGTCTTGTTGGAGAACAAAACATCTCCACAGATATCCTATCTGGATGTTCACTCGCGAATTTCGATGTTTGGTCACAATAATACACTGTCATTTGTTCAATAACAGATATTTCGTGTTGCAGCGACTCAATTAACGATTGCGCCGTTCTTAGCCACTCCCACTTATTTGCCAGGCTTTCATCTCGGTGAATTAATTTTCCCATTCTGTGAAAGCGAATACCCACTAAATCCGGAGATGTAAGCTTACCCTCATGAACGACGACGTCTTTTAAACTTTGTTTGTTTAAACTAGCTGCAGACTGCTCGGCAAAATACCTCGTGTGCCAATCGAGGTTCAAGAGTAAGGGCTGCACCTCTTCAAGCAAATAGCAGTAATCAAATTGCCACTTCCAGAGTGCGGCGAGTAGGAATTTCCCATCTATTCCATCGCCAAAAGATTGTGGAACCAACCCCAATCTTTGTTTTAGTTGTGCGAAAGACCATTTTAGTCTCCGCAGTTCTCCACTGAAAAATTTTGCGAGCTCATCAGGCATGCGAGCGCCAAATCGCCGCTTGTTTTCCGCCATATCAGCGACACTCATTTTTTCCGTTTTTGCTTGATATAAGATTGAATTATTTATGGATATCATATATAAAAATATATTCAATTATTTTGTTATATATTGAATTAATATATTAAATAACTAAAACATCATTTTGTTGTGGAGTATGTATGACGACATTTTATACATAAAAATAAAAAAACTAGAAAATAAACACTGGAAAAAATACCAAAAAATTGGAAAATAAACACTGGAAAAAATCTGAAAATAAAAACTGGAAAAAATTTGAAAATAAAAACTGGAAAAAATAACAAAAAACTGGAAACAATAATCAAAAATAAATTATTACCATTTAATACAATATAGCATCGTCACACATAAAAAGACGAGGGTCGACAAGTCCGTGCTGTGAGGGGCAAGATTTATTTTTACAATCCCCGTATATTGTGAAGTTTTCACACATCTTAAATTCCCGTGGATGAACGTGAGACCATTTGCAAACAACGCTTGAACAGTCAAAATGTGGACAGATTGGTTGAACAGGTGGGTTTCCATGGTAATCAGGACACTTGTCGCCCTTTTCACAGAATGACCAATGATTATGGCACACTTCCGGTGGCTTGTCCGGATCTCCTGGACTTTTTATGATACCATGAAGGACTGGTTTTTCCGACTTTCCATTACAGCTCCCACGCCAGCACTCCACACACATTTTCGGTATCATATTTCTCGTGTCGATGATAGAAACTTGCTTCTCCACTGAGTTCTTTTGCACCTCAGCAAGTTGTTGCTTCTCTTTAGCAAGAGCTAGCTGCTGAATGGAAAAAGCCTGCTGCTGTTCAGCAAGTTGTTGCTTCTCTTTAGCAAGAGCCTGCGCTTCTTCAGCAAGAGCCAGCTGCTGAATGGAAAGAGCATGCTGCTGTTCAGCAAATTGTTGCTTCTTTTTAGCAAGAACTCCATACTCTTCGAAAAAGTATTTCGTCCCCTCACGAATTGCATGCTGCTGATCAACAAGTTGTTGCTTCTCCTCAGCAAGAGCCTTCTGACCATCAGCAAGTCGTTCTATCTTTGTATCATACGCCATTCTCAGGCGACTAAACGTTGTCCATAGCGCGTCAAAATTACCATGGAGGTATCCAAGCAGCTGCATTAAAACTACCACGTTTTTTTGTTGTTCCTCTTCAGCAGATGTGGTCGATTTATCGAACAGATCAATTGCTGATTTAAATTGTTCATCAAATTGTTTTTTTTGAAGATAAAAAATGTGAGCTTGGACGTTGAAAGGTCCAGCCATTTTTGCTTCTTGGTCGGTGAAAGATTTAGCCATTTTCGCTCGTTTATTTCTTAGAATAATTGAGAGACTTCGAAGGACATCATATGTAAACATTTTTTCAATTTTTTATATATTAAAACAATATATTAAACAACTAAAATGTCTAATGTGCTCAACTTCCTATAAAATAAAGCACTAGTTATAATTATTACAAATATATTATATAATAAAATTATGGTCTAAATAATAGACGAATATACGCAAAAATAAAAAAATAATTAGAAAACGTAAAATTAGTAAGCAAAAACTGGAAACAAAAAACTGGAAACAAAAAACTGGAAACGAAAAACTGGAAACGAAAAACTGGAAAACAAAATAAGAATATTTCTTGATACAATTATTAGTTTCACTCAATCAGCCGAAGAAGCAGCATGCATCACTTCATCTTTATTTAAAAAATACAATGCTCGATATACTTCATTTTCAAATACTAACTTACTTTCTAGCATATTGTGAAGCTCTTGAACTTCAAGTTCATCAATCAATATTTTTATGATTTTTTCAGCCATTTTTTTGACACGAGGATCATCATGTGAACATATTATTTGAAATAGCACATTTTCAATCATTTCTGTGGCTTGTTCAACAGCCAAATTTCGAAGTGAAAAACGGCTGATGAAAGGAATCTGATTGGGAGGATTCAGCAACATAAATAGCTGCTTTTGATTACGTAGCAGCTCCTGTTGAACTTTCTGAATTTGTATTTCTAATTGCTGTAATAGTATTACAAGCATATCCTTATTTGGATGAGCATACAACTGAGACTGGAGATCAATACTGAGAGCTTCTAATCGCTCCAGCAGCTGCTTAATGTCATCGATTGTACTATTTAATTGTTCCATGTTTATATATATATAATAGATATTGCAAGAATGAAATATAAAACAATATAAAATTTCAATTATTTCTTACTTGTTTTATAAAAAATTTAACACATTAGGTAATACAGATTGATCGAGTAATAACAAAAAAATACTACCTAAAACTGGAAAGAAATAAAAAATAAAATGATACTGAGTCTTCGACTGAACTGGTAAATAATAAAAAAATAAAATGAGACTGAGACTCAGACTGGCACTGGAAAAGGATAAAAAAGATACTACTACACTGGAAAAGAATAAAAAAGATACTACTACACTGGAAAATAATAAGAACTGAAAAACAGATAAAAATTACAAAAATAATAAAATACAAGCAACAAAATATATAGAACATATTTTGTTCTAATGCAACCTATGTTGGCGGTATCATCTGTTGTATCTGCTGCATCATTTGCTGCATCATCTGCTGCATCTCCTGCATCATTTGCTGCATCATTTGCTGCATCATCTGCTGCATCTGCTGCATCTGCTGCATCTGCTGCTGCATCTGATGCATCTCCTGCATCATCTGCTGCATCTGCTGCATCATCTGCTGCATCTGCTGCTGCTGCATCATCTGGTGCTGCATCTGCTGCTGCTGCATCATCTGGTGCATAACTCCATCGGGTTCTTTACTTGGAACTACGTACCGTAGCCCAGGTTCATAGGGATCTTCATCTGCATCTTTGACGACGCAAGCAGCATAAGTACAAAATGCTGACCGCGGCATCCCATCATGTGTGATTCCATTGAGCCCATTGTGGGATCGAATACTCCTAATTGGATCTACGCACGATTGTCCCGGTTCGCAGGGATTTTCATCTGTGTATTTATCGTGGACGTGAGCAGCAGAAGTACAACCCGCCGACTGCGGCATCCCATCATATTTGATTCCATTGAGCCCATCGTGGGATCGAATACTTCTAATTGGATCTACGCACTGTTGTCCAGGTTCGAAGGGAACTTCATCAGTGTGTTTATGGGGGGCGTGAGCAGCAGAAGTACAACACATCAGCTTATCAACTAAGTGTAAGTCCTTTAACGCTTTATTAACGCAACTGTCTCGTATATGTTCAAACACGAGAATATTGTAAAGCTTATTAAGGTCATTTTCATCAAGCAACCGCAAAACAATGTTGCCAGCATTTTCAACAACCTTTTGGTTTTTAGAAGCACTCAGCTTTTTTAGAAGCTCTTCCTGAATCATTTTTTGCTGCTGTTCATAACTCAAACTTTTTAAAAAGTCCAAACAAAGAGGAGACCCATCTTGAACCGATCTTGTTAGGAGAAGTTCGAGCTGTTCTTGTTTTAGCTGCAACTCTTCCTTCAACCTATGAAATTCACCTTCACAATGTGATTCTTGAGAGGGCGAATTGTGTCTGAAACGGAAATCGCCTAACGCGAGTTCCCTCAATCTATCTTTGACTGCTTCAATTTGTTCTGTAAGCATACACAGTATAGGATCTGACATGTTCGTTTCTTTTTTGATATATACTGATCATCTATAAAAAGAAATATAATAAAAAAAATTTTCAATTTTTTGTATATAATGTATTTTAAAATATAATTGAAATTTTTTTTTATTATAGGTTCTTTTATAGAAGCATATTACATATCAAAAAAAACGTATAAAATTGACCATCGTACAAAAAACATTGAAATGGACCATCGTACAAAAAACAGAAATAGGGCGTATCGCGCATTAAACGAAAACAACAACCCAGAAGAAATAGCCAGATATGAGAACATGCTGTATTTACTCCAGGTGACAGCTGGTGAGTTCCCGATTGAGAATCTTACTTGGCAGGTTTTGGTATGCGCATTAGATTGCTATCCCATTGCCGTATTGTCGATGCTGGAAAGATCTGGTAGTGAAGAAATATGTAACTACCAAAGGTGTTTTTCATGCAACGCCTTTGTTTGGTTAAATCTTTTTAAATTTGCTCCGGGGGTATATAAAAAGGTCTGCCGCTTCACGTGTGGTGAAGGACTCTTTTTAGAAATAGTGAGATACTATTTTGGTGAGAATCTAACTCATCCTTTATTTGTATATTACGAACATCAAAGATTTCAGGAGTTTCTTGAAGCGGTCGTCAAAAATTTTCCGATGGTCCTGGAATTAAGCAGAGTTCGCGGACTTTTAACTCAGAGTGATTCCTGCGTGATGCAACAGCAGCCAATTGTTGCTGCTGCTGCTTCTGATGTTATGGACAGCCAATTGTCAACATTGCAATCATCGTCAAATGTTCATGATGTTGACAATTGGCTGTCAGAATTGCTGGAATCGCCTGATTATGATTTAACTCAGAGTGATTCCTGCGTGGTGCAACAGCAGCCAATTGTTGCTGCTGCTTCTGATGTTATGGACACTCAAATGTCAACATTGCAATCATCGTCAAATGTCCATGGTGCTGACAATTGGCTGTCAGAATTCCTGGAATCGCCTGATTATGATTTAACTCAGAGTGATTCCTGCGTGGTGCAACAGCAGCCAATTGTTGCTGCTGCTGCTTCTGATGTTATGGACACTCAAATGTCAACATCGCAATCATCGTCAAATGTCCATGGTGCTGACAATTGGCTGTTAGAATTCCTGGAATCGCCTGATTGTGATTTAAGTCTTGTTGGAAAGGTGTGTAGATACTGCGACCGGGTTAAAGATGGATTATGTAAACCGTGCTGGCAGAAAGATAAGGCAAACTTACACTTCTGAGAAATCAAGCGTGTGATTGTATGCATATGCTAAATTGTTCTAGTTTTTATTTTCCAGTGTGAGTATCTTTTTATTTTTTATTTTCCAGTTTTTTATCAATCTGTATTTTATTTTTGTTTTCCAGTTTTTTTACCAGTCTGTATTTTATTTTTGTTTTCCAGTTTCGGTATCAATCTATTTTTTTATTATTTTCCAGTGTCAGTCGGAGGCGTCGTCTCATTTTATTTTTTAAATTAATTCGATTTTAGTTATAACATAAAAAATAAAATGAGACGATGCCTCAGACTGACACTGGAAACAGATAAAAAAACTGGAAAAACTTGAAAAATTATAAAAAATAGACTGAGACGACGCCTCAGACTGACACTGGAAAACAGATAAAAAAACTGGAAAAACTGGAAAAATTATAAAAAATAGACTGAGACCGAAACTGGAAAACAAAGATAAATACAGACTGGTAAAAAACTGGAAACAAAAATAAAATACAGACTGGTAAAAACTGAAAACAAAAAAATATAAACATAATACTACCACTAAAATATTGATGCAATAACGCACACGGTCAGAACATAACAACTTGTTGCGCCATTGCACCAGGCTGCTGCATTACAACTGGAAACATCATCACACCAAGCTGCAGCACAACAACAAGTATCAGATTCTGACCATCCCACATCATACCCGGTTGTATCACAAAAAACGGTTGTAGCACGTAAAGTGGTTGTACTATCACAACATGTTGCATCTGACGACGTTCTTGTTCTTGCAATAGGTCAGGTTGGTGTTGCTCTTGCCATTGTTCATGATCTTGTGGATCTTGATCTTGCGGCTCTTGTGGCTCTTGATCTTGCGACTCTTGATCTTGCGGCTCTTGTGGCTCTTGATCTTGCGGCTCTTGTGGCTCTTGATCTTGCGACTCTTGATCTTGCGGCTCTTGTGGCTCTTGATCTTGCGGCTCTTGATCTTGTGGCGGTTGCTCTTGCCGTGTCCATAGCAGCCTTTGCTCCCACATTGGGTTTATTGGATAGTTGATAATATTTATTTAAACTTGGTTTTTTTTATATAATAACAGGTCGATACAAAAAGGATATGAATTTAAAAAAAATTTCAATTATTTTTATAAGGTTATGTGAGACTGTTAAATTTTTTATAATTCTATTTACAGATAAGACACACTTTGTTAATATTCGTAGCTTTATAGATAGTCTTGTATAAGATTGTCTATAAATATCTATGTTCTAGTGTCTGTAGAGCCATTATATGAAATGTTGTAATTTTAATTTTTAATATAAAAAAATAATATATTATATGATGCACTTGACATACACCAAAAACATAGACATTTATAGACAATCGTATACAAGACTATAAAACTGGAAAACAAACAGTAAAAAGAATAAAAAAAAGAATGTGTCTGGGCTCAGACTAACACTGAATAAGAATAAAAAAAGACGGTTCCTTCGACCGAAACTGGAAAAACGAAGACATATACTGGAAAAACAAAAAAATATATTAGAAACAACTGGAAAATAAGCAAAAAAACAAATCAGAAACAACTGGAAAAAACAAAAAAAATAAATTGGAAACAACTGGAAAAAAAGACATATACTTAAATTTATAACAGTACCTTAAGTTGGTACTCAGTCCAGAATCGTTATGGTTCCTCAATCAAATAAATTGAAAGAATTGCCTACGGATTGCACGTCTGCAGCAGATTCCTCCAGCTCCGTAGCGCGGTGAGCTGCTGGACTACCAGTCGACGGCGAGTCATCAAGGAGTCCACTCGAGACAAGAGAACTCAAAACACATGATGCCATCGACAGTCCAAGTCTCTTAACCAACGCAGTTGCAAATTGAATTTCTTTGGGCAAAAGACTCTGACGGTTGATGGCATCATGTTCTGCGCATTGAACAACTTCTTTGGGCAAGAGACTCGAGACAGCAGATTCCTCCAGCTCCGTAGCGCGGTGAGCTGCTGGACTACCAGTCGACGGCGAGTCATCATGTTCTGCGCATTGAACAACTTCTTTGGGCAAGAGACTCGGGCGGTCGATGGCATCATGTTCTGCGCATTGAACAACTTCTGATACCCCCACAAGTGACCGATATCCTTCTAAAAAATGGAGCACGATCTTGTCAAAGTTGCTGTAATTTGTAAGGTAGTTGAATTCATCTTGCTGCAGCCAATCATATGCTGCAAGACTAAGATGATGAATTACCGGTTTCAGTTTCAGAAATACGCATCTGGCTGTAAAATACTTGACCCACTCAAGGAAGAGTGGATTCGGAATATAGACTTCGCCCTTGAACCAGAAACCAGTCAGCACGCACGGTTTATTCCCGGACTCGGAATTAATCTCATTGCCCCAAAAATCAACATGTTTGGGTTTTAGAAAGAAGCCTCGATCTGTGGTGGCACTCGGTACCACGTATTGCACAGCTTCTGGAACCCTCACAAGATCCCGATATTTTTTTAAAATATCGAGCACGATCTCGCCAAATTCACTGTAATCTGCTGGGCAGTTAACATTCTCGAGCAGCAGCGAATCATATGCTGCTTCACTAACATAAAATATTTTATGTTCCAACTTAAGTTCTGCGCATCTGGCTGTAAAATACTCGAACCATTCGATGAACACTGAATTCGGAACATACAATATGTTCTCAATCAAGAAACCGACCACCATTTTATTTTTCGGTTCGAAATCAAAAAAGTTATCGCTCCTATGTTCAACACCTTTTGCTCTTAGAAACAAGCCTCTGTTTCCTGCGAGCTGCAGCAGCGAATACGCCTCATTCGTAACACAAAAAATCTCTGGTGCTTGATTGTTGCATCCATCAATAAAAAGTTTATAAAACTCTTTGAACTCGGGATTGGGAACATACAATTTGCCCTTCAACCTGAAACCAAACAGAGTTTGCCGTTCCGCCTCCTTGGGAAAAATAGTGGTGTCGCTGGCAAAATAGCAAACACTATCTGATCTTAGAAAAAGATTTTCGGGTAATACCACGAAATTGGAGGACATTTTTGTATTTTTTTTAGAATATACATTCAACATTTTATGAATTTAACATATAAAAAAAATTTCATTTTTTTTATATATACTCTAACTAATTTTTAACAATTTTCTAATTTATAGACGTTTATAAATTAGAAAATATATTGAGCTTTTAATAGTTACGACATAATTATTATGAATTTATGGAAAAAATCATATAGATTATAAATAATCTATATGAT
>Ga0304730_1003601_pt1 | contig 10367 bp, 4 predicted proteins | sample M_130628_MF_Meta_FD_190474 | JGI IMG/M metagenome (GOLD analysis project Ga0304730, IMG submission 190474) | Freshwater microbial communities from Lake Montjoie, Canada to study carbon cycling - M_130628_MF_MetaG (v2) (version 2) | ecosystem: Environmental > Aquatic > Freshwater > Lake | place...
AAGTTTTTCTCCTTTCGCATTTGCATGAAGTAGGTAATACAATTGAACGTACTCATGAAGACACCCGCTGTTTTTTGCACGAACCTCTTGTTCACCGTACATGTAGGATTTGTTTCTCCCATTGTATGTCAACATGTTCATAGGATCACAAATGTTTACTTCACCAAAGTCCATTACATTTTCTAAAGGCATAACTTTCAAGGATAAATCCAATAATTTATTAGCCTTTGAATAATCTTTGGCTAAATAAAATTGTTCAGCAAGCAACAAGAAATTTACCCTATACTGCGAAGTATGACGCCTTGCGTAATAATCGGTAAGAACGCTAGGATTCGACATGTCTCCGTATTCATAAACAGACGTCATGTTTTTATACATTTCATCCAAGTCATAAAACACATGTTGCGTATCCTTAATGGGGCTTAGGACATAGGCCATGCCTACTTGTTTCACCCAACCACTGCTTAACAAAGCGAGCGAAAATGCTGAACCTCGGTTGCTTGAAAAATAAATTCCACGTTCCCAATCGTTGTTTGCAACCATGTCCATCATCATGATTTCATCTCGCGTCAAGTAGCGGTCTTGTTCATTGTTAAAAGCAAAAGTGATTTCATCTTCACAATTTTTGAGGTTTGCTTTTTTCACAACGCCTGATTTCAACACATTTTTCTTATTCACCTTAAACGTAAACATCGTTGAAGGGAAAAAAGTAATGTGGTTACCATCATTGTCTACAACATAATTTTTATCATCTCTCACAAAAGCCATCGCGTCTTGAAAATCTACAGATTGCCAAGGTTTTTCGAAATCATCGAAAAGTTTTTGAAGTTCTGAACTTGCATTCTCGTCTAATTTTATATTTCCTTTTTTAATGCTTCCGAGAATCTCAAAAATCCCATTGTATTTTGCAAGGATGTTATCTGATATTTTGGAGGTGTCATCTGAAACCATTGAAACCCAAAGCTTGTCGAAACTTTCTTGCATACTTGGTTGCTCAATGGTAAATGACCCGCGCATGCCGTTCAATTTTGCATTAAAATAACGGACGGCTTGATTTGCATACACCGGGTTGTTGGCAGTACGCATGTCAATCACCTTTTTAATCAATTCCGGTTCAGAATTAAGGCTTATCATTTCCAATAAGGAAAGAAAGTAAATTTGATCGGTATTTCCCGCATACATTAATACTTGGTCTTCCTTGAATTTAATCGGCAAAGGAGCAGATTCATAGGCGCGAAGCTTCATTTGATTGGTGTACCAATCCGTACCCATCAAGGACAAATTACACACCCTTACATCCGTTCGTTTGCCTTCTACTTCTTGAAGGTACCACAAAGGGAAGGTGTCGTTGTCACCATTGGTGAATAAAATTCCGTTTTTATTACAGGAGTTTAAATAATTATAAGCCAAATCTCTTGCCGTTGTTTTTCCACTTCGGTCATGGTCATCCCAACCTTGAACCCCCATCATTAAAGGGATAAGAAGTCCCAGGGAGGTGGAAAGGATGGCGGCAAAATCTTGTTTTTTACTCACTTTCTTCAACCCAAGCATAAGCCCAACCATAAGGATCACTATGCCACAAATGGTTAACCACAGGATTCCAAAACCAAATATTAAGGTAACTAGGAGTCCTCCACCTGCAAAATACCCAAGTTTGATAAAATCTTTCTTGGTGAAAGATTGGTAAATGTCATACAATGCATAAACACCGAACGAGATCCACATAGCGAAAAAGTAGAAGGACCCGGAATAGGCATAATCACGTTCCCTAGGCTCCATAGGTTTTTGATTGAGGTAAACAACAATCGCTAATCCGGTAAAAAGGAAAGCCAATAGTAGCACGAAGGCATCCTTTGGACTTCTATAAAAATGAAAGAAAATACCCAATACAGCAAACACCAAGGGTAAAAGGAAGAAGGTATTGTTAGATGGGTTTTCCGTCGTGTAAAACGGTTGATCGGAAGCACTTCCCACCCTCGGCGCATCGATAAAATCGAATCCACTGATCCAATTGCCTCGCATATTGTCACCATGACCTTGGATGTCATTCTGTCTTCCCGAGAAGTTCCACATTAAATATCGTATGTACATCCAATCTACTTGATAACGCATGAAATAGGTAAGGTTTTCCCCTGTTGTAGGTAAGCGTAATCCATCTCTTCCCAATTCAGTTCCTTTGTCTTCATCAGCATTGTATCCACTCCAACTTTTATACCCAGCGATGTGCTGTTCAGTTTCGGCATACATACGAGGAAACAATGTTGTCTGTTCATAGGCAGGAACGCCACCGACGCGAATTGACGCATTGCTTTCAAAGTATTTTTCCGTAATCGTGTAGGAACCCTTGTTTTTCTTTACCCAATTCTGTGCATCTTTTTCCAATTCAAATGCTTTAACATCTCGATCACCTTCCTCCACTACAAAGCGACGTAGATAGAAAGCAGATAAATCTCCCCAGCCATCTTTTGAGGTGAGCTGTGGTCCGTTTTCAGTTGCACGTTCATTGAGGCGATACGAATTCCAATATTGTCCTTTCAAAATGGGGCTGGATCCATATTGCTCTCGTTTCAAGTATGAGTGTAAAGTCACAAGATTTTCTGGATTGTTTTCGTCAAGCGGGGTGTTTGCATTGGAGCGAATAACAATCACTGCGAAAGAGCCATAACCAATTAGCAAAAGGGTTACGCCCATGAACACATTATATAAAATGGTGTGTTTTTTTCTGTGGGAATAGCGAATCCCTAGGATACAAACGAGAACCAAGCAAACCAAGAAAAAGATGGACCCAGAGAAGAAAGGCAATCCCAATCCATTTACAAAGCTAACCTCGAAACTACTGGCGAGTGAGATGGTTCCCGGAATAATTCCCTCTTGGATAAATCCAAGCGCGAGCACGGATATAATTCCTGTAAGCACGAAGCCGGTCCATTTGAATTGTTTTGCAACGTTGAAATAGATGATGTACCCAATTGCCGGTACCACCAAGATTCCCAATAAGTGGACACCAATGGCCAATCCCAATAGAAAAAAAATGATAAGCAGCCATCTATTTGGCATAACATTCTGGTTAAGCGCCAGTTCTTGGCTACGCATTTCATCATCCCACTTAAGGGCGGCCCAAAAAATAACGGCCGTAAACAGGGACGCCATCGCGTAAACTTCTCCCTCTACTGCTGAAAACCAAAAAGAATCAGAAAAAGTGTAAGCCAATGAGCCAACCGCTGCGGAAGCGAGAATCATAATCTTGTCTCCGTTTTCAAGCGCTGATTTGCGCATCAGGGTTAATTTTTTCAACATCAAGGTCAAGGACCAAAACATAAACAAAATCGTAAAGGAGCTACTGAGCGCGGACAAGGCGTTGATCCAAACGGCCACATTTTCTTGAGAGGCAAAAATAGAAAACAATCGCCCTAAAATCATAAACAAAGGCGCCCCTGGCGGGTGACCAACTTCGAGTTTGTATGCGGCTGTAATGTACTCACCACAGTCCCACAAACTCGCTGTGGATTCAATGGTTAGTAGGTAAACAAGGGTAGCGATTCCGAAAATTGCCCACCCGGTAATTTTGTTTAGTTTGGTATAATTCATCTTGAGATTAACTAAAAAGTATTGCGAATTTAGAAATATTCAACCATGATTGAAATGCCTTTCAGTTTAAATTTCGAAAATGGTGTTTTTGTAAATTAAATAATCTTCATAAATTTGCCGAATAAATGACCTATGGTGTAATTGGCAACACGTCGGTTTTTGGTACCGAAGAGTCTAGGTTCGAGCCCTAGTGGGTCAACAGACTTAAACCCCGACCATTGTGTCGGGGTTTTTGTTTTTAAGACTTTCCAGCGACCTCGTCTTATTTCATTTTGCCCAGATTCAATGTTATTCACGTCGCTGCCATAAGGGCATAATTCAGAGTCAGGACTGAGTTTTTTTTATTGAAAACGCAACAAAATGCGGGAAAACTAGGGGATTTCCCCTGATAGTCTTAATTTATTTCAATCCCAGTTCTTTGAAAATCTATTTTTGCCCGAATTTTATAAAACAACACCGAGCACATGGAAATAATTTTTATTGTCATCCTGGTAATTGCGGGCATCTTCATTTTTGGTCTCCTAGGAAGGAAAAAAGGAGATTCATTTTTGGACACCTTGGGAGCAGGGTGTAATGTGATTTTTTTCATACTTTTAATTATTGCTTTTCTTGTTTTTGCGAGCTATAAAAATTGGTTTCAATTCTAACTATCTAATGTGCATCTTGGGGTGCTGTCAATTTTACATTTCTAATTTCAAGGGAAGCGCTACCTTTGCAAACCTTGCGGCAAGAATGCTTTCAACAAGTAAATAGGTTTTGCCCATAAATTTTTCAAATGATGAACGAAAACGTTATCCCCCCCACGATTGAATCCTTAGGTGAATTCGGATTGATTAAATATTTGACCGAACCCTTTCACAGCTCCCAAAAAACTACGGTTTTTGGGATAGGGGATGATTGTGCTGTTTTAGAGAAAAACGATTCACATTTTACCTTGGTTTCAAACGATATGCTGCTTGAAGGAATTCATTTCGATTTGATGTATGTCCCGCTTAAACACCTCGGGTTTAAGTCTGTTTCTGTTAGCGTTTCTGATGTTTTCGCTATGAACGGGAAAGCAGAGCAATTGGTGTTGAGCATTGGCCTTTCGAGTCGATTTCCTGTTGAGGCATTAAAAGAGTTCTATGAGGGGGTTCAATTGGCTTGTGATTTTTACCGGATAGACTTGGTCGGTGGCGACACCTCAAGTTCGGTTCAAGGCCTAATCATCTCAGCTACCGTAATAGGAAGTGTTGCAAAATCAGACATTGTATATAGAAAAGGGGGGGGTGAAAATGACATACTTTTGGTTAGCGGTGATTTGGGTAGAGCCTATTTAGGATTGCAAATTTTGGAAAGAGAAAAGGAGGTGTTCACACAAAACCCTAATGTACAGCCCGACTTGGATCGATATGACACCTTGGTTAAAAAGCAACTTAAACCTGAGGCTCGTTTGGATGTTGTCGATATTTTAGCAGGGATGAACGTGGTGCCGACTTCAATGATAGATGTTTCTGACGGCCTCGCTTCTGAGTTGTTTCACCTCTGTACGGCGGGAGACTTAGGGTGTGTGATTTTTGAAGACAAAATCCCATATGCTGAAGACACCCTTTTGGTCGCTTCCGAATTCAACATTCCTCACCTCACTTGTGCAATGAATGGTGGAGAAGAATATGAATTGTTGTTTTCTGTTTCTCAAAAGGAATATCATAAAATTCAAGGGAATCCCTATTTTACGCCGATTGGACATTACACGCATTCCAACGAAGGGCTGCGTTTAATGGATGGCGGCGGATCCCTTCATGAGCTTAGGGCACAGGGATGGAAACACTTTTAATCGATCCTGGGAAGTTTGATCCGCGTGCGATGAATAATACACAACGGGAATAAACCAATTAACTTTTCTTTCATAAGGCCTGCTTCCATTTCGGTGCGAAAATCACCCGCCATAAAATTGAAATAGGGCGCCTCAAAAGTGATGTAAGCATCGGTTTTTGGATACAGTGTCATAAATTTTATGCGTAGAGAGTCTATGTTGTTTTTGTCTGTGTCAAAACCCAATTGAATGCGAAACCCCAAAGTTTCGTTTTTATATGACTTTAAACTATCCACGCCAATCCTTACATTAGGGTCTACATGCGTCTTTAATTGTCCTTTCACGGAAAAAGAAAAAAGGATCAAAAAGCAAATCTGAATTAATTTCATTTTGGTTAACATCTTAACTATGTGCAAAGTACTAAAAGTAATTGCCCAGTTGACCAGATTTACTTTATTTAGAATCAATATAAATTAAGCGCAGCGCTGATTTTTTGTCACAATTGTGTCATGAAATTAGGCTAATCATGTAAATTTGTACCGTTAAAAAGTGTTATTTTATCACTTGAAAAGCTAGAATTTAGAAACTTATTTCATGGAAATATCTAATATTCAACAAGTTACACGAAGCCTGGTTTTCAGGTTAAGTTTCTTTGTTATTGCATTGGCACTAAGTCCAATGTTCGCATTTGCTCAAGGAGAAGCATTGTTTAAGTCAAAATGTGCAAGTTGCCACCAAATCCATAAAAATGGTACGGGCCCAATGCTTTCAGGCGCGCGTCAAAGATGGGCGGATGCAGGTGAGGCAGAATTAATCATTAAATGGGTTCAAAACAATGCCGCACTCCGGGCAGGGGGTAAATCCAAAAGGGCAGCTGCGGTTTTCAAAGAGTATGCAGGTTCTCAAATGACTGTTTTTGCTGATTTGACAGATGACCAGGTAAATTCTATTTTGGATTATGTGGACGCTCAGCCTAAAGACGATGGAAAGGCAGTCCCAGGTGATACAGGTGCCGTTGATCCAAATGCAGTTCCAGGCGCTGAAGAAGAAGAAGGTGGTGGATTGGGATTTATTTGGCTGATCATGGCTGTCCTGTTTGTGGTAATCATTCTATCCGTTGGAGGTGTAAGAAGACAATTAAAAGTAGCGAGCAGTGGGGATGAGTCCATGGATAAGCTCTCTTATTTTGAAGAATTCAAGGCCCTAGCTTGGAAATACAGAACCATCTCTGGATTGGTTGGTTTGGTAGTGGTGATTGCCGTTCTGGTAATTATATTTAAAGGCCTCTATACCATTAACATTATGGAAGGTTATCAACCTTCTCAACCCATTGCATTTCCTCATGACAGACATGCCGGAGTAAATGGAATCGATTGTAAATACTGCCACAACTCTGTAACGAAGTCTAAATCAGCAGGATTGCCGACTGTAAATGTTTGTATGAATTGTCACAAACAAATCAATGGTCAAGGAAAGCCTTTCGAAGGAGAGATCAAGAAAATCTATGCTGCTGCAGGATGGGATCCGTCCATTAAGCCTGCTGGAGGATACAAGTACATGAAAAAGGAAAATCCAATCGTTTGGAATAAGGTTCATGTTTTGCCTGATCACGTTTATTTTAACCACAGCCAACACGTTGTCGTAGGAGGAATTGACTGTAAACAGTGTCACGGGGATATGACAAAAATGAATGAAGCTGCAAAAGTCCAGCCCATAGAAGAGTTAAACAAGGTGGAAGGAAACATTAAGCTTTCAAAAGCTACATTAACCATGGGTTGGTGTATTGAGTGTCATGGTGCAAAAGAAGTCGCGATTGGTGATGGGAAGAATGGGTACTATGATGAAATTCACAGAAGGTTGAAAAAAGACAAGAATTTGTACAAAAAGTATTTGGATAACGACGGTAAGATTACAGCTAACGAATTGGGCGGATGGGAGTGCGCTAAATGTCACTATTAAAATTGTTACAGAACAAAAAGTTATGGGAATAACAACGAAATATTGGAAAGGGGTTGAGGAATTAAAACAAACTCCGGAATTTTTGAAACAAAGGGAAAGTGAATTTCCATTTCAAAATTCAATTGAAAGTTTCTTAGCAGATGAGAATCTTAATGAAACATCAACAGGCCGTAGGGATTTCTTGAAATTTCTTGGTTTCTCCGTTGCAGCAGCTACGTTGGCAGCTTGTGAGGCTCCCGTTACAAAAGCGGTTCCTTACGTAGTTAAACCTGAAGATGTGACCCCAGGTCTTGCCACCATGTATGCATCAACCTATTATGATGGCCTTTCCTATGCAAGCATTCTCGTAAAAACACGTGAGGCTCGTCCTATTTTTATCAAAGGAAACAAGGATTTCGGTTTTACACATGGCACCGTCAATCCTCAAATTATTGCAAGTGTTTTAGGTCTTTACGACAGTGAGCGTTTAAATAGCGTTCGCAAAAAAGGAACGGCAGACAGCATTTCGGTGAATGTTGCAGATGGCGAGATTATCAAATCTTTGAAAAAAGCGAAAAACATTGTTTTGTTATCCAACACAGTCATTAGCCCATCTGTTAAAATGGCTATTGACGAGTTCTCCAAAGTTTACGCTGAGAATGGAACGTCCAAAGTGAATTGGATTCAATACGATGCCATCTCTTACGATGCGATTAGAAAAGCAAACCTCGCGAACTTTGGTGAGGCTTTCATACCGAGTTACGATTTCTCAAAGGCAAAAACCATCGTCAGCATTGGTGCTGATTTCTTGAGTACATGGTTGCTTTCCAATGAATATGCGGCACAATATGGCCTTACCAGAAACCCGGATGCGAAATGGATGTCTAAACATTTCCAATTTGAGTCCATTATGTCGATTACAGGTTCAAATGCAGATTACAGAGGTCAAATCAAACCGTCTGAAAATGCTGCGGTTCTTGCCTACATAATTAAAGGTCTTGGAGGAAATGCCGGTTATTCAGGTTCAATTAATGGCGATGCTAAGCTCAAAGCTGACCAAGCAATTAAAGCATTGAAAAATTCTAAAAACGAATCTTTAGTGGTTTGTGGGTCAAACAACATTGACGAGCAAATCTTAACCAATACGCTTAACAACCTTTTGAAGGCTTATGGAACGACTATACTTCCTACCGATGCGGTTGAAATGTTCAAATCGGACGATAAACAAGCGGATAAATTATTCAAAGACATCATCGCAGGGAAAGGGCCAGACGTACTTATAAACCTTGGAACAAATCCAGTGTATTCTTATTCAAACGGAAGTGAATTGTCAAAAGGATTGGACAAATTAAACATGTACGTCTCAACTTCAAGATATCTTGACGAGAGCGCCAATGTTGCCGCTTTTGTTGTTCCTGATCACCATCCGTTGGAGTCGTGGAACGATTTCATGCCGAAAACAACCCATTATGCATTAGCACAACCAACCATACGTCCACTTGGTAATACATATGCTGTGTTAGAATCGATTTTGGTTTGGGCAGGAGCGAAGCAACGTGGAGGCAAGGATTCAGCGGTGGCTTATGACTATATTAAAGCAAATCACAACACAATGTTTCCATTGGAAGATTTTGCTATGCTTACACATAACAGTTGCAAGTCTTTAACTTCGGCTAGGGAATTACCTGTTTTTAAAACTGTAGGTATTCATGCCCCAACAAAAGCAGGAGGACTTGAAGTTGTTTTCTATCAAAAAAGCGCCATTCGCGACGGAGCTATGTCAAGCAATCCTTGGTTACAAGAAATGCCAGATCCTATTTCAAAAGTGACTTGGGACAACTACATTACCATGAATCCTTTGCAAATGGAGGAGAAAGGTTTTGTCACAACATTTGACCAAGAACACGGATTGAATATGGCCAAAGTTGAGGTAAATGGAATGTCATTAACCCTTCCAGTATATCCACAACCAGGTCAAGCATTTGACACCATAGGTATCGCATTAGGCTATGGCCGAGGGATCAATGGAGAGGCTATTGGTCGAGGGGCCTACCAAACCAAAGAATATGGAGGGTTTGATTTAGACGATAAAGGAAACAAAAAGCCAATCGGAACTAACTTATATCCTTACATCAAATTGGTAAATGGCGCATTTTCATACGCTTATGTCGCGTCAATGTCAAAAGTAGACGGAGAATATCCAATTGCCGCCACACAAATTCACCACACCGTGATGGGTAGGGATTCAATTGTAAGAGAAACGAGTTTGCTTACCTACTTAAAGGGTGATCGTGCTGATTTTAATCCACCGCACATGTTGCAACGATTAAATGAGCATGGACATCATGAGGAAGCGCCTTTATCTGAATTCGACTTGTGGAATGCCCATCCAATTGAAAAAGTTGGCCATCGTTGGGGAATGACCATTGACCTATCTTCTTGTATAGGGTGTGGAAACTGCTTGATTGCTTGTCAATCAGAAAACAATGTCCCTGTGGTTGGTAAAGATGAAGTTAGACGTGGTCGCGAAATGCATTGGTTGAGAATCGACCGCTACTTTGCTTCCGATGAGGAATCAGCTGTAGGGAAAAAACGTGACGATGATAACTTTAGTTATTCAAAAGCAGAAATCGCGGCTAAAAACCCTAAAGTGGTCCATATGCCGATGATGTGTCACCACTGTAATCATGCACCTTGTGAAACTGTATGTCCAGTAGCCGCTACCACACACAGCAATGAAGGATTGAATCAAATGACTTACAATCGTTGCATTGGTACAAGGTATTGTGCGAACAATTGTCCTTACAAAGTGCGTCGTTTCAATTGGTTTAATTATCCATCTTACAAAAAGTTTACGGAGATTAACCCTGCTCAAGACGATCTAGGACGTATGGTGTTGAACCCAGATGTAACCGTAAGGACCCGAGGGGTAATGGAAAAATGTTCACTTTGTGTTCAAAGAATACAAAGCACAAAACTTGCAGCGAAAAAAGAAGCAAGAGCCATTGTAGATGGAGAATTTGCTACAGCTTGTTCTGAATCTTGT
>Ga0304730_1003605_pt1 | contig 10360 bp, 8 predicted proteins | sample M_130628_MF_Meta_FD_190474 | JGI IMG/M metagenome (GOLD analysis project Ga0304730, IMG submission 190474) | Freshwater microbial communities from Lake Montjoie, Canada to study carbon cycling - M_130628_MF_MetaG (v2) (version 2) | ecosystem: Environmental > Aquatic > Freshwater > Lake | place...
TTGATCTCGAATGTCTTTCGACTTCGATTTTTTATCGTGTAAATCTAAGAAAATTTTTTCTAAATCAATTTTAGAAAAGTTTTTCAAAACCGCGTCAATTGCCGCTTTTTTTTCAGCAACAAACAAAACTTTTTTGCCATCCGCCACCAATTCGGCAACGATATTGGAAATTGTTTGGCTTTTGCCAGTTCCGGGTGGACCTTGAATTATAAAGTTTTTGCCGTCTTTTGCTGCCTTGATTGCTTGCAATTGCGAAGAGTCAAAATCAAACGGGCTGTAAAATGTTTGAGATGGGTTTTTGTCAGTTTCTTTTGGACATTCGCTTTGCCCAAAATATTGCAAAAGCGTGTTGCCGTTTTGCAAGAAATTCTTGAGCAAATCATGATTTAACATATCGTTGCCGTGTTTTACCATTTCGTGATAAAGCGAGGCTTTGGCGGAATTAAAAACGCTTAAAGCCAAGTTTTTTTCAACAACAACACCGTGAGGATTATTTTGTAAAAAAGCGGCAATTTCTTGAGCTTTTTGATTTAAAGTTTCGGAAGTTATTTCTTCGGAAGAATTTTCTAAAAAATCAGTTAGTTCGCTGGTTAAATTTATATCAAATTCTTTGAATTTTTCTCTGATGGCAAAGTTAAATTTAGCGTCTTGAAAGCCATTTTCTAAACTTGCCGTAAATCCGCCGCGTCCATCTCTTTCAACAATTGCTGGCACTAAAAAAATTGGCGCAAATCTTTCTTGGTCGTTATCTTTATATTTAAAAAACCAAAAAGCGTAAGCGCTTGGGTTAAAACCTTTTTCTGATTTTATTTCTTCTTGTTTTAGGTAAATTTTCTTTAACTTTTTTAGCTTTTCTTGCGCTCCAAAATCATCGGAGTTTTTGGGTTTTTTAATGGCAATTTCAACAAAGCTTTGAGCGGGGTTTTGATTTAGGCTTTCAGCTCTGTTTTCGCAGTAAGAATATCCAGAATTAAATTTGAAGTTAATCAGCGCGTTTCTTGCGGTTAAATCGATAAGATTTCTTTGGCATTGATTGATAAATTCTTGTGTCATTTTTTGTGATTTTTATTGAAACGGCTAATTGAATTTCAACTAATTCTTAACCCTCAAATCCTCTAATATTTTTTCTGCTTTTCCATCGTCGAGCATTGATTTTGCTAGTTCAACGCCTTCTTCAATTTTCTCAACTTTATTTGCCAGCTTTAATGCGAAGGCGGAATTTAGAATTACGATATCGCGATAAGCCGATTTTTCGCCTTGTAAAAGGGCGATTAATTTTTCGGCGTTATGTTTTGGATCTTTGCCCTTCAAGGCTTCAAGTCCAATTTTTTTAAAGCCAAATTTTTGCGGGTTGATAATTTCTTCGTCAAAAATTTTGCCATTTTCTAAGCGCAATAAATAAGAATCGGCGCCAAGCGAAATTTCATCCATGCCATCAAATCCGTGAACTATGTAAATTTTTTTAGCATTTTGTTGTGCGGCGAGCATTTTTTTCATCACATCTTTTTTTGCAGTTCCAATAAGCTGGAAGCTTGTATTTGCTGGGTTTAAAAGCGGCCCTAAAAAATTAAAAATTGTGGGAATTGCTAAAGATTGGCGAATTTTGGCAACATTTTTTAAAGCTTCGTGAAAAAAGGGTGCAAATAAAAAACATAAATTTTTCTCGCGCAGGTTTTTTTCAATTTCGGGAATTTCTGAAGAAATTTTTATTCCTAGTTCAAAAAAAATATCGGCGGAACCTGATTGCGATGAAATTGCTTTATTACCATGTTTTGCAACCGGAATTCCAGCCGCTGCAACCACAAAACAAACGGCGGTTGAAATGTTTAAAGTGTTTAATTTATCGCCGCCGGTTCCGCAAACATCAATGGCATTTTGAGGTGCGGAAATTTTTTTCATGCGCTTTCTTAGGGCAGAAACGGCGCCGATAAAGGCATTTTCGGGAAGGTTTTTTTGGTTGAGATCGAGGAGGAATTTTTTGATTTCAGTGTTATCAATTTTTAAGTCGATAATTTGGTCGAAAATTTCTTCGTAATTTTTTGAGGTGAGGTTCATTAAATTTTTTTATTAGATAAGTTTTTGATGTCATCCTGAGTTTGTCGAAGGGTGATTTTATTCTTGGACTTGAATCACCCTTCGACAAGCTCAGGGTGACATCGAGGTTTTTTTTAAGAAAGGCTAGAACTTAAACTAGATCCAAACTTAGATCTAAATTAGAGATCAAATCAGATCTAAACTTAGATCTAAATTAGAGATCAAATCAGATCTAAACTTAGATCTAAACTAGAGATCAAATCAGATCTAAAAAGTTTTTAATAATCTGATGCCCATGCTCCGACGCAATTGATTCGGGGTGAAATTGCACGCCGTAGATTTTCAATTTTTTATGGGCGATTGCCATGATAATTCCGTCTTTTGTTTCGGCGGTTATTTCCAAATCAGTCGGACAAGTTTCTTTTTCAATAATCAGCGAATGATAACGCGTTGCTTTGAAGGGCGAGGGCAAGTTTTTAAAAAGATTTTTTCCTTTATGAAAAATTTCGCTGATTTTTCCATGCATTGGATAAGTTTTTATAACCTTGCCACCAAAGGCTTGACCGATGGATTGATGTCCCAAGCAAACGCCAAAAATTGGGAAAATTCCCTGTAATTTTTCAATGACATCTAAGCAAATTCCGGCCTCATTTGGCGTACAAGGGCCGGGAGATAAAACGATACCGCGCGGATTTAATTTTTTGATTTCATCGATTGTGATTTCATCGTTGCGTTTAACTAGAACTTCTTTTTCTCCGGCTTGGATTAGGTAATGATAAAGGTTGTAGGTAAAACTGTCGTAGTTGTCGATTAGGAGAATCATTTTAGGAATTGGGAGTTTTATTTAGATCAAGTTAGATCCTGAAACAAGTTCAGGATGACGGAGTTTTTGTTTAAGTTTCTTTACTTAAGTTAAACAGAAAATTTCTTCACATCGTCATCCTGAAACAAGTTCAGGATGAAGAAGTTTGTTTTTGGATCAATCTTCCAATATCGTCATCCTGAGCTTGTTTCAGGATCTAACATGATTCTAAGGATATTTAAATTTTCTTATATTCTTCCAAAGAATATTCATCTACTTCCATTGCGTCAAGCACCGCAGCTGCTGTTTCCTGCATTAGATTTTTTTCTTCAGAAGTTATTACTGATTTTTCAAAAGCCATTTCAATCAAATCTTGGGGATGTTTGCGGGGTAAGGTTTGGGCTTTAATTGCTGTTTTAATTTTATCAAAAGCAGATTGCGATTTTTCGTGAAGCATTAAGGCATTTTCAATGCGACCAAGGTTATCGTTTTTATCTTTTGAAACAAAAATTCCTTCCGTCAAAGATTCACGAAACGAGCCATTTTTAATAAAGTTTTTAACCACTTTATGTTGAAGAGCGTCGCTGGCTGTACAACTAAATGAATTAAATCTGGCCCATATTGCAAATGGAAATATAAATATTTTTCCAATAGAGCCAAAAAGATTTTGGTAAAGCCCTTCAATTGCAATTTGAGCTTTTCCAAGTTGCTCTTTCATCGCATGTTCAACTAAAGGAATTTCTTCTTTTTTACGACCATTTTCGTCAAATTTTTTCAAGATACAAACGCCCAAATACATCGCAGAAAGCGCGTCGCCAAAGCGCCCATTGATTTTTTCTTTGCGTTTCAAATTGCCGCCAAAGCGCGCAATTGCAATGTCAGCAAGTAAAGCAAATGTTGCAGAAATCCAAGCGATTTTCCTTTCATATTTAGCAATCACGCCGCATTTAAAAAGTTTTCTGAAGCGTCCACGCGTTACAGACAAAACAATTGAACGCACTAAATTGCTGATTAAATGATTAATATGGCAGAAAAACGCGCAATCGAAAGCTTTTAAATTATTTTTTTCTAAAGCTTCAATTTCCTTGTAAGCGTAAGGGTGACACATGATCGCGCCTTGTCCGAAATGGATTAAGCTGCGAGTCATAATGTTTGCGCCTTCAACAGTTATTGAAATTGGAGTTGAAAAATAAGCATTTGCTAAAACGTTGCGCGGACCACGAATGATGGCGCGTCCACCCATAATATCCATGCCGTCATTAACGTTTTGACGAAACATTTCGGTAGCTTGATATTTGGCAATTGCGGTCAGAACGGCAGGTTTTGCGCCAGAATCAATTGCGCCAGCGGTAAATGAGCGCATTGCATCTAAGGCGTATGTACGCGAAGCGATGCGAGCTAAAACTTCTTCAATGCCTTCAAATTTTCCAATCGATGTTCCAAATTGTTGACGGATTGCGGAGTAGGCGCTAACGGCGCGCGACACTAGTTTTGAGCCGCCAGCGCTGGTTGAAGGCAGAGAAATTCCGCGTCCCGCCGCTAAACATTCCATCAGCATTTTCCAGCCTTTTCCAAGACCATTTTGACCGCCAATTACGGCATCTATTTCAACAATAACATTTTCCCCATTTATTGGAGAATTTACAAACGGAGTTCCAAGTGGATCATGTCTGCGACCTTGGCGAACTCCCGGAGTTGTATGTGGAACTAAGGCGCAAGTTATGCCAACATTTACTTCATCTGATAAAAGTTTTTCTGGGTCGCTAAGTTGAAAAGCAACACCGATTACGGTTGCGTAGGCGCCAAGTGTTATATAGCGCTTGCTCCAATTCATACGGATTTTTAATTTTCCGTCCAAATCTTTAAATAAAACGCCATTAGAAATAATTGAAGTGGCGTCTGATCCTGCGGCTGTTTCGGTTAAAGCGAAACATGGCAAATCGCGACCATCAGCAAGGCGAGGTAAATAATGATCACGTTGCGCTTTTGTTCCGTAATGCATCAATAATTCAGCGGGTCCAAGTGAGTTTGGAACCATTGCAGTAATTGCTAAAGGAACTGATCGCGAAGAAAGTTTTTGGATTATTGAACTATGCGCATAAGCCGAAAATCCAAGACCGCCAAATTCTTTTGGAATGATGATGCCAAAGAATTTTTTTGTACGTAAAAAATTCCAAACATTTTCTGGCAAGTCGCGCAATTTTTGTACTTCATAATCAACGCAGATACGACAAAGTTCTTCAACTTCATTATCTATGAAATGCTGTTCTTCTGGCGTTAGATGGGGGTATTTTTGAGAGAAAATCCAATTGAAATTAGGGCGACCAGAAAATAATTCGCCGTCAACCCAGATTGTTCCGGAGGTGAGAGCGATTTTTTCGGTTTCAGAAATTTTTGGTAAAAGCCCGAGTTTTTTGATTATAACAATTAATCCGCGAGTAATAAAATTGCGGCGCAGTGGCGGAATGGCGAGTAGCGAGGCTATTACTGCGTAGGTTCCCCAGAAGGTTTGATTTAAATCAAGTTTTAAGAAAAAAAATGTGAGGATAAAAAGATAAGAAAAGATCGAAAATTTTTTGTAAGCGTAGATGATGCAGAAAAATAATATTATGAATCCGAGATGCGGAATTTGATTTAATAAGGCAGTTACTTTTTCTAGTAAAACTAACGGTTCGAAATTGTTCATAAATTAAATATAGTTTTAGATTATTTGTTATAACTCTTAATTATTTTGTTCTTCCACAATCAACTCGCAAGCGGCTTTAACCAAGTCGCGAATTTGTCCGATATAAGAAGCGCGTTCGTTAACTGAAACTGCGTTTCTTGCATCAAGTAAATTCAATAAATGACTTGCTTTTAACGCTTGTTCATAAGCAGGAATTGGTAATTTTTTAGAAGCTAGAATTTCCGATTGTTGTTTGCTTTCAGAAAAGTTCCTAAACATGGTTTCTAAATTAGAATGTTCCAAAATGAACGCTGAGTTTTCGATTTCGCTTTGTTTAAAAACGTCGCCGTAAGAGATTTTTTTATCTCCCAAAAGCCCGTTCCAGTTGATGTCAAAAATTGAATCAACGCCCTGAATATGCATGGCGATACGCTCCAAACCATAAGTGATTTCGCCGGCGATAAATTCGCATTCAATGCCGCCAACTTGTTGCATGTAAGTGAATTGTGAAATTTCCATGCCGTTGAACCAAACTTCCCAACCTAAGCCCGAAGCGCCGACTGATGGGTTTTCCCAATCATCTTCAACAAAACGAATATCATTATTTTTAGTATCGAGACCAATTAAATCAAGGCTTTGCAGGTAAAGTTCTTTTATATCTTTGGGCGCTGGTTTTAATAAAACCTGAAATTGGTAATAATGACTTAAACGATTGGGATTTTGGGCGTATCTTGCATCGGTTGGTCTTCTGCTTGGTTGAACATAAGCAACTTTCCACGGTTTTTTGCCCAGAGCGCGCAGCACAGTTGCTGGATGAAGAGTTCCGGCGCCAACTTCAATATCAATTGGTTGTAGTACAGCGCAACCTTGATTTGCCCAGAATTGTTGCAGATCGAAAATAATTTTTTGAAAAGACATTTTAAATTGAAAATGAACTTCCGCAGCCGCAATTGGCTTTGGCATTTGGATTGTTGACTTTGAAATAAGAAGCGCCGAGTTCGCGGATAAATTCAATTTCAGCGCCGTTTAAAAATGGCAAAGAAGTTTCATCGGTAAGAGCAAGAATTTCAGAATTTTCTTCAAAAATTTTTATATCATTTTCTTGGCTCTTATTATCGAGTTCAAAGATGTATTGAAAGCCGCTACAACCGCCACCAGAAATTGAAACACGCAAAAATTTATCACGATTTTCATCTTTTTGTTTTATCTCGTGAATGCGCTCTATTGCTGAATTTGCAAGAGTTACATTATTCATTTTATTTTATGTGTTTGTTTTTTTACGATAGATCCTGAAACAAGTTCAGGATGACGGAGTAGTTTTTTGAATTTCGATCGCAAAACTCACCACACTGTCATCCTGAACTTGTTTCATGATCTATCCGTATTTTATATCTGTCCGGATTTTATTTTTTCTTATTATTTCTTATTATTTCTTCTTATTATTTCTTCTAGTCAACTCGCTCAAAGACGGAGTAGTTTTTTGAATTTCGATCGCAAAACTCACCACACTGTCATCCTGAACTTGTTTCAGGATCTAGCCGTATTTTATTTTTTCTTATTATTTCTTCTAGTTAACTCACTCAAAATTTCTGAAAACTCAATTTTTTCTGCCGCCATTAAAACCAGATTGTGATAAAATAAATCACAAATTTCGCCAATTAATTCTTCGCGATTTTTGGCATTAGGATTTTTATCATTTATAAAAGCTGCAACCACAACTTCCAAAGCTTCTTCGCCAATTTTTCTGCTAATTTTTTCAACACCTTTTTTAGCTAATTCGTAGGAGTAAGAATTTTCTTCTTTAGTTGCGATTTTATTTTTAATCGTGGCAAAAAGTTCTTCAAGTGTCAGTTGATTTTTGGGCATTTTTAATTTTTGAAAAATTGGATTTTATAATGCTAAAAAACTTAAGGTTGCAGGTTTCAAATGCAAGCAAGTCTTTCTTGACAAAAAGCATGTTATCTCTAGTTTGCCGCACCCTTCCTTTTGTTGAAGAAAAATTAACCAAAAAATTATTTAAAAATATGGCTATCGAAATGACATTGTCGATCATCAAACCTGATGCGACTGAAAGAAATCTTACTGGAAAAATTAATGCTAAATTTGAAGAAGCTGGTTTAAAAATTGTTGCTCAAAAAAGAATGCAATTGTCAGAAAAAATGGCTGGTGAATTTTACGCCGTGCACCGCGAACGTCCATTTTACAATGATCTTGTAAAATTTATGACTTCTGGAGCAGTTGTAGTTCAAGCTCTTAAAGGCGAAAACGCAGTTTTAAAAAACCGTGAAATCATGGGCGCTACAAACCCTGCCAATGCTGATGCTGGAACAATTAGAAAAGAATTTGCTCTTTCTATTGAAGCAAACTCGGTTCACGGTTCGGACAGTTTGGAAAATGCTAAAAATGAAATCGCATTTTTCTTCGCTGGATATGAAATTGTAGAATAGATTAAATTTTTTCTTGAAAAAAATGACGGGGCGTGCTTTTTAAAAGTCGTCCCGTTTTTTTTGCAAAAAAAACGAATTAAAATTAAATTTTAAACATTAAATCGATGGCAATATCATCACTAATCGAGGGAGCAGTAACAAGAGTTAATAAACCTGATTTACATCTAGTTGCTCCTGAAGTTGGACATAATGCTACTACGGGTGGTATTTGGAATGAAGCAACCAAATCTTACACATTTGCAAAAGATCAACATATAGAAATAGGTGGTAGTTACGTTGATGTTTCTGGGATGGAAGTGCAAATTGACAAAGACTGCGAATATGGTTCCACAGCAATTAATTTCCTTCTAAAAGAGATTAAACCTCAAGCAAATCGAATTGAGATCATACCATCTTATCTTAAGCAAAATTTTGCAGAAGAAGAAAAAAACTTAGAAAATGCTCGATTGATCCAAGGTAAAATTAAAGAAATAATTGATCGCAAGAGGCAATCAGCTATAGTCCAAATTGGAAATGATGATGAAACAACTATACTCATTCCTTATACTCATACAGCTTTATCTGGAGGAAAGCCATCAGAGCACTGGTCTTTACTAGCACTAAAATTTACCAGAAATTTTACCGAATGTGAACCATATTCTATTACTACATTTGGTGATAATGCTATTAGTGCAGAAGGTGTAAATGATGGCATCAGAAAAGCCATACCAAGTGGAATAAGTGTTGATGAGGCAATCGATATTGTGACTATGCAGCAAAATTCTTTAACAGCTGGCAGTATTCCAACCGTAGATTGTGGAGCTTACTTAATACAGAATGCTGAAAATATTGCTGCCTTAGGACTTGCTGCGGCAACTTTCCAAACTGACAAAATTCAGAAAGAAGTCAAACAACCTATCGAGGGAGGGAATGTAAATTTAAGAGGTATTGGTCTTAGAGCCAAGCATGCAAACATATTAGCCTTAAAAGAAGATGAACAATTAAAGGTATCAGTATCAAAAATGGTTGGCAATAAAATTGCCGCTTCTAATTTAGCGGTAGAACTTCGAAGAAGAATCGAATTGAAGTCAGGGGAAAAAGTTGTTGCTGGAGTTGAGTCTCCAAATCTATTAGAATCTAATGTGAAACCGCAGGCTAATAATGTGAAATCGCAGCCTGAAGTTACTGGTGGCTCAGAATCAGATTGCAAAAAACCTTTAGTTATTTTACCGGAGCCTTTGAATGCAAAAGATATAAAATTGGTATCAGAAAAACAGGTTACTAATCAAAGCTTCACAAAAATTCTTGAAACCAAATTGAGCGAAGTTGTAGCAGCTGAAGAAAGTATTTTCTTTCATCTAGGTAAACTCGGCAAGTCCACTGAAGAATTAAAAGTTAAAATCAATGAAGCAGAAATTGTTGTTAAGCGAGAAGAAAATAACCAAGAAAATAAACGAGCTCGTCCGATTATCACTCCGCAGATAATTTCTTTGCATCGAAACAAATCACAACATCGCGCTGAATTTGGTGGAGTGGTTTTTGATGAAACTGGTATTAATAAAGTTGATGGAAAAAATCAGAAAGATGGGATTTTTAATGATGCTGATTTGAAGTTGGCCAATTTCCGCGGATGTAAATTTGATAATGTTGATTTTAGTTCAATTAAGCCAGAAGTTTTAGGTACAATTTCTTTTACCAATTGCGAGTTTAAAAATTGCAACTTTCCGAAAGATTTTAAGTTTCAGCAATATCAATTTAAGTTCAAAGAAACTGGTAATTTTAAGTTAGATGAACTCACTTCCAAACTCGGCGATAAGAAAATTCCAAAAGGAATTCCAGCTGATAAATTTGAAGATGAGCCTTCTCCTAAACCAGAAAAAGCGTTGGCTGAAAAGTTGAAATTACCTTCGATGGCGAGAGAATAAAATATAATAAATGTCACCCTGAGCCTGTCGAAGGGTGATTCAAGACTCAAAACCAGAATCACCCTTCGACAGACTCAGGGTGACATTGAGTTTTTTCTTCAAATTAAAAATCATATCTTTTGTCATCTTTTTCAAATCATATTCAACCTTCCAACCCCATTGTTTTCTAGCCTCGAAATCATCAATTGAGCGCGGCCAAGAATTGGCGATTTGTTGGCGGAAATCGGGTGCGTAATCAATTTTAAAATCTGGAATATGTTTTTTAATTTCATCAGCCAATTCAGCGCAAGAAAAACTGATGCCGGCGAAATTGAAGTTAGAATGATTTTTTAATTTAGAAAAATCGGTTTCAGCAAGTTGAATCGTACCACGAATCGCATCTGGCATATACATCATCGGCAAAATTGTGCCGCTTTCCAAAAAGCAGGTATAAGATTTTTTCTTGATTGCTTCGTAAAAAATTTCCACCGCGTAATCAGTTGTTCCGCCACCCGGTAAAGTTTTGTGG
>Ga0304730_1003607_pt1 | contig 10357 bp, 13 predicted proteins | sample M_130628_MF_Meta_FD_190474 | JGI IMG/M metagenome (GOLD analysis project Ga0304730, IMG submission 190474) | Freshwater microbial communities from Lake Montjoie, Canada to study carbon cycling - M_130628_MF_MetaG (v2) (version 2) | ecosystem: Environmental > Aquatic > Freshwater > Lake | place...
CGTCTCGGAGCCAAGTCAAATGAACCTTGGTACCAGGCTGATGCAGTGTTCGCTGGATCAAACAGTCGTCCAGAGGCGCGGTCGTCAGCCAACACTCGACAACTGCCAGGTGAGAACTGATCGGTTTGAGTTGTGCGACCGCGTTGGATGGCAACCGATAACACATACTCGGTCGCGTCCACGAAGTCACCTGTTCCGTCAAGCGCAGCTTGGCTGTCAAGTGTTGAGGTGTCAAGAATGAACTCATTCACAACCTGACCGACATCTAGCAGAACCGAATATGCCTGTCCCCACTTCAATGTCTTTGGCATAGTTACCTTCTCGGTGCGAAGCCGAGTCGGTCAATCGCGAACGCATCGACCGCTGTGTATTGTTGCAAGAGTTGCACAATCTGCCGACCTGCCTCAACACCGTTCGTGCCGATACCTGTATTCACCACGATCGTGGGGCCACCGCCACCACCAGGCGAACCGCCACCAGTTGAACCGCCAGGTGTTGGCACAGTTGGCAAAGTCGGAATAGTCAAATTGGCTCGGCCACTAGCAGCAGCTGCATCAGCGACCTTCTTGATCGCTTCGGCAAGATTCTCGTACGCTTCGGTCTCTCGATCAACCGCGTCGGTCAAACGCTCCGAAGCGGTTTCTTGTTGTTCTTTCGCTCTGTTTAAGAGATCAAGGAATTTGATGTAAGTCTCCGACCCGACCGCCGCGCCAGTTATCGCTTCATTCAGTTGTTGTTGAGCCTTTGAAAATAAACTTGTGGATTCAACTTGTGCGTCGGTCGCATCAGACACAGCCAACTTCGCTTGAGCCAAACTAATCTCGGCTTCTCGAATCATCTGCGGATTTGAATCAGGGTCGGCACGAACCTCGGCAAGTTTCTTCTCAGCATCGCGCACAGCGAACACTGCTTCTTCAACTCGATACCCAGAGTTCTCTACACCGCGCTGAGCCTTCGCCAGTTCACGTTGGGCATCTTTGGCTTGTTGCGAATCTGCACCGTATCCGTTGATTGCTTTAGTGAAGTTTTCTTGCGCGGTAGTGAGCGCAGTGTTGGCGTCGTTCAAAGATTGTTGCGCCTGAACACTTGCCTTCTGTGCGCTCGTGAACGCCTTCTGTGCAGAAGTAGAACCTTTCAACGCATCGGTGTACTTCTCAAACTTCTGTTTGGCTGTCTCAACAGTTTTGGCTGCACCGCCTCCTGTGCTTTGAAGACCTGCCAAAGTTTTATTGAACTCCGCTTGAGTTTCGGCGGCTGTCTTTGTTTTGCCGGCAAGTGAACCGTATCCAGCCAACATCGGACCGATGAACTTCGTGACAGGTCCACCGACAGCGATTCCGCGTTGTACCTGATCCAAGGCTCTAAGTTGATCTTGTGTCACGATAGATGCGGCTGCGACTCCAAGCACATCGTTTCGGAACTTGTCAAACGCTGCGCCGGTGACTGCGGTATTTGTTTTAAGACTGTCAAGACCGCCGATGAAAGTTTTCATCGCATCACCAACTGCGACGAACGCATCTGGACCGCCCTTAATAAATGCGATGACTCCTGCAATCGCGAACCCTGTCTGGATTAGAGGCTTCGCCAAGTCAATGAACACATTCGCTACTTGACCGATTCCTTCGACAACTGCCTGAACGACATCAATCACTTTCATTCCGAAGTCGCCCATCTGTGCAGCAGCAGCGACTAGCGCATCACGCAAACTGCCACCGCCTGAAAGTTCATCGGCGAATGCTTGGATGACTGGCACAACATTCTTTTGAATGAACGCGACAAGTTTCTCGGCGATCGGTAGCAACGCATAACCGATTCCTTCTTGCGCTTCGCCGATTGACAGCCTCAGTATTTTCAAACGACCAGAGAAGGTATCGGCTGCCGAAGCGGCAGCACCGCCAAACTGTGTGTTCAAAGTTTCAACAACGCTGCTCAAGTCTTTAGACTTCTTCACATTCTCATCAATCGGAACACCCAACTTGGTGAGTGCGCCGATATTCCCATTGAATGCCTTGCCTAAGGCGAGTGAGACTGTTTCAAGTTCTATCCCTGTGGCTGCGGAGATGTCTAGCGCAAGTCCAAGGTTCTGTTGAGCGAAGGTGATGTCACCTGTTGCTCGTGCGAGTGCCGACAGAGCCGGACGAAGCTCATCGTCCGACACTCCGACAAGCATCTGTTGTTTCGATATAAATAGCTCGACCGATTTGATCTGGTCATCGGTGGCTTCCATCGTGCGACGCAACTGGTCAGCAAGTTTTTTCTGACTCTCCTGATCATCTGTTGCGGCTTTGATCGCCGAGAACGCTGCAGCACCGATTGCAGCAGCAGCTGCGCTCGCAATCAGCACACCCTTCTTTGCTACATCGAAGACATCGCCAAGCGCGTCAGATCCTTCACGACCAAGTTTCTTGAACGCCGTGATAGCGCCGTCCGCGTTGCCAAGAATCTTTACAACGAATGTGCGTTCACCTGCCATGGTGACGCAATTCTACTCAGTTGACGGACATCCGTTTGCGCAACTCCGCCCACTCACGTTGCATGTCACGATGAATCTCTTCCTGTGTCATACCGTCATATTGTGACAAGTCAACTGGTGCATCCCACCACTTCGGATCCTGCACAATTCGCGCCCACTTACCACTCCTAGTTTGTCGAGTTGATCGGATGTTCGGTGTGTTGAATGTGCGGGTCGGCGCAGCGATATCGGTGATGGTCGGGTCAATGAACCGCCAACCTGAATGATGTGTGCGGAATGGTTGACCAGCCTCGTGTTGTGGCAGGTAGAAGATACGAGCAGGATCTTTGGTTGCTGGGTCGCCTTTGAGATTAAGTCGAGCGTGTGTCTCATGCCAAACTTCTTCCCAGTTCTGCACCGGCACAGCCTGCTCAAATGGGATGACAACGTGCCAGTGAGGATTGTCTTCACGATGCGACCAGGTCGTGTACGCGAAGTGGATATACGATCCGATATCACAATTCTCGAATGCTTCACCGTCAAGGTCGGCGACCAGCGCGTGGATCTCGGTCACATTGGCGTTGCCTCGCGTTGTGTGGTCACGATAGGTGACAGGCGAGTACAGCGAGCCATCAGACTTCTTCTCACGTTCTTGATGTTTGCCGAGCATTGAAGCAAACTGCATCCACGATTCGGCGATGGTCTTTGGATAGACAGACTTGACCGATGGGAACCCGACGACTTCAAACATTGTGCAGACCTGCCTCAATGTATCGGCGAAGTAATTCGGACACGCTCACATCTTCACGCTTGGCTTGACGCTCAATTTGTGTCTTGATTTCTTGGTTAAGCCTGATCGTGATGGTTGGATACTTTTGATTCATTGCGCTAGTTCAAACTCTTCGAAGACCCAGTCAGCACGTTTCTTGCCGCCACGACATGACCAAGATACAGACCAATTTTTTTTAGCTTGTTTCAGATCTTTGCCGGATGTGACTCCGTAGTGAACTGGTTGACGGTTTTCGTAATCTCCGTAACCGTCTTGCCAATCGTTTGTGCTTACATGCTGTATGCGGGATACTCTGAACATCTTCAACATAACTACCTCCTTAGGTATGTAAGACAATCTAGCAACTGTGTAAGACAAATGCAACTATCTTTTGAAAGATTTTTTAAGCCTTATTCTGTAAGGCTTTCAGCCGATTGCAAGCATCACAAACCTAGTTGCTTCACCACACGGTCAATGCCTTCTAGATATTCTTTGGCGATCTCGTTCTTGCGTTTGCGGACGGTCGGCCAGAAGAAGTAACCAGACTGACCGCGATGTCTCAAGAATTGTGTTGTTTTAGGTGTGGCACCGCCACCAAACTCTGCACCGAAGAACACATCGGCACGAGTCACCTTTTTTCTGCGTTTACTATTCGGACGAGACTTTGATATGAACGCTTCTTTACCACGCAACGAGATGGTTGGAATGCGATCGTTCTTCGCTCGTAATCCTTTGGCAACTTGTATCGCTTGACTAGCTCGACTAACCGATGCCGCTTCAATCCTAACTTTGCCTTCTAGATCTCTAGCGATCGTGTAGGCAACCTTGCGAATCTCGCCATTGAACTCTTTGCTTGCCTTCGAGAACTTGCGTAAAGTTTCAAACAAGTCTTTGACGATGACCGTGTTACCTGCGACAGCAGCTTCACCGGCACGACCGAGAGTTCCACCGGTGTCGCCTGGCAGATTAGGGAATGCTGAGTATGCCATCAGTTGATCCTTTGCGGTGGGTTCATCTTCACACTCTTCCAGCGCAGATAGCCGAGCATCGTGTACAGCATTCTAGGTGATTCTTGCAGAAGTAAAGATGGAGCGATGTGAGTCTCACACGCTAGGTATGCGATCAGCCAGTGAGCTGATTGCTCTCCAAAGGGTTGATCACCGCAGAGTCGGTTCCAACCTCCACACTCTCGATTGTTTCAATCCATTCTTCATACTTCATCGCGGTCTTCTTCGTACGCTTCTCAGCATGCCACGCCAACCATGCGAGATCGCTGAGGCGTAGTTCTGTTTGAAAGTTTGCGACCGAACGATTCTTCTCTGTTTCGAATGCGATGAAGTCGGCGAACTGTGCAGACACTTTCGTGGTGACAGCGTCCAGCGTTGTTACTTCTAGATTGATTTTCATTCTTACCTCCTGATTGTTTACTTAAGAATTATGAAACAGTTTTTGTGATCGCTCCGCTGATTGGCCACGTTACGTCCGCTGTGTTTAGCTCGCCCACGGCACCGTTTACCAAACTAAACTCCGTGCATAAAACACTGAAAGTGTAGTGAGGTGAAGCCGTTCCTGCTGCGGCTGTGCCTGCTGGTTTGATGATCATCGTGACAGCGGTTGAACCGATCAATGGTTGAACCAACCCGTCAATCGCGTTGTAGTCGTTCATCAATGAAAGTGTGACAGAGTTGTCGATCAATCCTGATACGCGGGTCACTGCGCCACCACTGCCGAACGAAGTTGTTGGAACTTCGGCTGCTGAGGTGCTTAGAGTTATTGCAGCCACGCTTGATGTGATATCTGTGCCATTCAAAGAAACATTTGAGTTGAGAAGGACTAACTTTGCCATGATTATTTATCTCCTGCCGTTTCGGCTTTCGAGGTTGATTTATCTGCGACCAAGACAATGCGACCCGATTGCACTAATGAGTCTAGATGATCAACATCAGCCTCATCAATAGTGGCTGGATATTGTTTATCAAGAACAGTGAAGCCCTCAACTACTTGATACTTTGCCATGACCTAAGCGTACACCACGACCCGAAAGTCAACAGTCAGGTAGGTGGTGTCGTTCGCGTCAACGGTTGAGATGTTGGATGCCTCTTCAACAATCAAGGTTTGGGCGTATCCGCCGAGTGTCTGGTCGCCTTCAATGGCGGCACGAATCCCGCTGTCGTAAGACAGATAAGTGTCGAGTAGGTTCTGCGATGTGCGTTCAGCTGCTCGTCCGACGATCACACTGACGGTGAAGACATGTGTGACAAGTCCTCTGCCCATCGCGCCGTGGTAGGTGATTGATTCAAGTGTCGGCCATGCGAGACCGCCGATTGAAGGGTTGACCTGGTCGGGTTGTTGTGCGAATGCGCGAAGGTTCGTGATTGTTGCGAGACGGGTCTGCAATCCTGTTTTGAGTTCGGTGACTGTTGCGGTCATGCAAACATTCGCATTCGGCGATATGGCTCGACAAGTTGTGCGACATCTGGGTCGAGTGCGCGTGTCACTCGTATCGCACCCAAGTCTCCGAAGCCGGCAACGCCGAGCGGTGAATCGTAACGTTTGAAGATTCTTGATGCCTGAATGATCACCGCTTGTGTAATCGGTTCAGGCACAGCAGGCCAACCATAAACCGCGGTGAGTTGCACCAATGCTTCTGAACCGTAGTTCGCGTTCAAGGTTGGGAAGAGGTAGTCGCCGACTGCGCGGATGCGTGTGTACGGAACAGTCAAGCCGTCAAGGATTCCGTTGACTGGTTCTAGTTGATAATCGGTTCGAGTGAATGTGACATCGAAGTTGCCGTCAGCCTGTGTTGAAGTTTTGAGTGTCAGTGCAGTCCCAGCGATGTCATCAATCTCGCACACAAACTCGTCACCAGCGGTGAACACTCTGGTTGTCGCGGATCCATATTGCCAGAACTGTCGGTTGGCGTAGCCATCAATCAGTCGACTGGCAGCTCCGGCACAGTTGTCAATCAGTTCGTCGTCTTGTGTGTCGGCTGTACCGATTCGAAGTGCAGCCTTAATTTGGTTGCGTGTGGCGTAGCCGTTAGTGATTGCCATAGTTCCTTATCTTACTTCAATATCAATGGTGGGAACTCTACACCAGGCACAACTTCATGTTCACGCAAGATCGCCCGCATCTGCTCACACTCAAGTTCGCCGTTCGCCTGCGGTGCAATCGAATATGAATCTGTTCGGCGAATATGATCGCCACACGGATTGCCTCTGAACGCAACTTTGTAGCCAAGTTTCTTAATCTCCATCCACTGAATCCAATCATTCCAAACGACTTTTCGGTACGGGATTGACCAGAGAACTGACCGACGAATCAAGGTTCCGCCAAGCATCGGGTTGTGAGATACATGAAGAATCTGATTGAAGGCTTCTTCGGTTGCAGTCCAAACTTGTCCATCTTGCATCCACGGATTAGAAATAATCTTCACATCATCATCAACATCGGTCAGACCGTCTAACGCGTCAGGGAACCAGATGTCATCCATCCCGACTGGCATCACCCAGTCGGAGTTCGCCGCGAACATTGTGTCATTCCAACTATTCCACTTGTGATGCGGTTGAACAATTTCGTGCCAATGCTTAGGCAGATTCAAAGCCACAGGCGAAGACACAATCACCTCATCAGGTTCAGTGTTCAACTTCTCCATCTGTTCAATGAACTGTCCGCCGAACCGATCCCAGAAGTCACCCCAAACTGTTACACAAACCGCAATGCTCATGTCAATCCCAGCTCAGATCGAGTCGGCGTTGCAGATCCCATTGACCTGCATCAAGTCTCGCGTTGCGAAGTTTGAACAGTTCAAGATTCGATGCGAAAGTTTGCGCGTTCTTGCCTTGCAACGCCACATCTGACAGGAGTGTTGACGAGTTGTCGTGCATGATGATGTCTTGTGACTTGCGAATTGTTTTGCCCATCCGCACAGCGCGACGCTCATAATCGTTGTCTTCAAAGTATGCGGGATGGAATGCTTCGCAGAACAGTCCGACATCTTTCACAACTTCGGATCCGATCCACGCGCAAGCCCACTCTGGTGAACCAGTTAGATGAATCTCATCTCGGTCGCATCCGTTCCAGAACTGTTCAAGTTTGTCTGGTAAGAACCAGGCGTCCGAGTTGAGAAGAATCCAACCCGATGCGAACGGTGTCATCTTGATACCAAGATTCCATGATGTCGCAACACCAAGGTTGCTAGGCATGTTCATGATGTAGGTTTTGCCGTGACGACTGTTGCGTGGCATCATCAAACAGTCCTCTTCGATCTTGCCTCCGTTGTCGATGATGATGATCTTCTCGACTGGGAAGTCGAGCGAATCAATGCACCGTTCAAGTAGGTCGTATCGGTTGAGAACTGGGATGATTACGACCGGCACCATGCGGACAACTCCTTCATTGTTGGCTTCCAATGCTGTTCAAATACTGTGTCGGCTCCGTACCCTCGGGCATGGGTGATCGCCTGCTCAGAACGCCCTCTAGGCGCGTCATACGCCGATTTGAGAGCGTTCACGATGTCAGGTACTGACGGTGTGAAGAACCACGACTTCTGTGCCGCATCCCACCATGGCTGACCTTCAACCGTCCAGCCGTCGCCGACCAGCTCAGGTTGTGCGGTGAAGTTTGAGACGATCACTCGACATCCACACGCTTGCGCTTCAATGACTGGAATGCCGAACCCTTCACCCATCGAGCAAGCCAACAGAACATCTGACGCCGTGTACATCGCAGCCATCAGGTTCTGTGGCATACCGTGCCGATATGCGTACTGGTCGACGATCTTGTACTTGTCTGAACTGACTCCGCAAGCGTCAAGAAGTTGAATCAGATTGATACCAGACATCGCACCCATCGGTTCGGTGTAGAGATACAGAACCGCATCAGGATGATCTTTCGCAAAGATTGAATACGCGAGCAAGTTCTCTGCCCATGCCTTACGCGCAGGTTGACTGCCTTTGTTCGTTGCGACCATCGAGATGACGAATCTGTCTTCTTCCCATCCCATAAACTTACGGCCAGTCATCTTGCCACCATCCGCCAACGCGACAGTCTCAGTCGGTTTGAATACAGGTTCAATCGCGTGAGGAACATAAAGATGATCGATGCCTGCGATGTTCAACATTCGTGAACCAAACTTCGACATCGCGATCGGTTTCACATTCTCACGCGCACACCACTCCAACACATCTGGCGGTGCAGGCTGATGATCAATCGGAACCCATGACGCGATGTTCTTCAACTCTTTCAACGAATCCGACTTCAACACCCACACATCAAACAAAGTCATCAACAATGTTGGTGTTGAAAGATCTTGACTAGCCCATTCCATTGTGTGCGCAACCACAACATCGTCGCTGTATGTCGCGAGTCCTTGTGGATACATTTTGAAACCATTCCAAGTTGATACCGAACCCGCAAGTCCGTACATCGCGTGGACTGCTATTTGGTGGTCTTCTTTCGCGAGCCTTTGGATGACTTGCGCGGTTTGCTGTCCGTATCCGGTGGCAGCCCAAGGTGCGTTTGAATACCAGACGACTCTAAGTCGGTCGGGATTGGTTGGTCTGATATTTCCAAGTAGTGCGCTGCGCCCGCTCGGACTAATCTCTCCGCCAACGCTCCTGGCATCTCCACTGGTATGCCTTTTACTATTACTGTTTCCCACATGATCCTCCTAAGAATAGTGCAGGAATAGATAAAGCCTCGGCAAGTCCTGCACGACCGACCGAGGCTTAATCTTAGTCACAGCCCTTGCGGACTGCTATGTCTTTATTCGGATTAGTTCCTGATTATCAGGATGCGCCACCGATGAAGTATTTGACATGTGATGCTTGTGGCAAGTTGCCGTCAACACGCATTGTTGCGCGGAAGGTAACAAGACCAGTATTGAATGCAAAGTCATCGCTTCGATCCAAACGGATGCCACCAACTTGGCGAACATAGTACGAAGGAAGGTGTCCGAAGATAACCGACTTCGCTGCTGTTCCTGTTGATGCCATTGCTGGGTTCTCGAATACTGGGTATCCGAGGAGCAAGTCTTGCGCATCGGCGTTGAGTGCTGGTGCGAACACATAGTTGCCTGCTGTGTCCTTGAGAGAGCGCATCTTCGCGATTGAAGACGAGTTCATCTGGAAGCCTGAACCAGCCAAACGACGACCTGCTGTGTCTACCGAGTAGACGAGGCTGATCAAGTTGTCTGCTGTGAACTGACCGGTTGTTGCTGTTGCACCGGTGATACCAGAACCTGCTGCTGCGACGATACCTTTTGGTGCGCTTGAGCCTGAACCAGTTGTCAACGCATCGTTAACTCGGAAGCCAAGTTCGTTGCCGACCTGTGTTGCCAAGAATGACAAGATGTCAACACCACTGTCTTCAATCAACTCGGTTGAGAGTTGTACGAGGAATGAATACTTGTATGCACCCAAAGTGATGAACGAGTTGAAGATTGGATCCGACTCAGTGATTGATGCGCCTTCGCCAATGATTGCCGCAGTTGAATACTGGGCAAGCGATGGAATCTGAAGGTTCTCACCTGATGCTGTGTTCAACACAGTTGAAGTTGTGAGCATCGGACCAACGTGACGAGCAAGCATGATCACTTGGTCGTAGAACGAAGTCGGTACTGGTGAACCAGCCGAGGACTTTAGAACATCGCGCTTCTCAAACGAATGCGAACGAACTTCGCCTTTTGCCATTGAGCGGATGACTTCTGCATCTGAACGAACACCGCGTGGAGCGTCAGCGACAGGACGAACCTGATCTGCCATCTCGCGTGTTGCTGCATCCAAACGAAGTTCACGAGCCTCATCGGCACGCATCTTCTCGATTGTTGCTTGACGATCCTCAAGTTCTTTGCTGATCTTCTCGTATGTCTGTGTTTCTTCTGCTGTCAAGTCGCGCTTCTCAGCGGTTGCAACATCAAGAATCTTCTTTGCGGCTTCCCACGCTGTTGCGCGTTGTGCCATTTGTTGTTCAATAAATTGTTTCATGGTTTCCTCGTGTGTAGTTGTGATTGGATATGCGAATCTAGTTGTCTTCCGATCGTAGCGGAACGCTTACCAATCTCTAGTCGTAGCGGAACGCTTACCGACAAGAAGAACTATAGACGAGAAGTTAGAACGATTTCAACAGTTCAAGAT
>Ga0304730_1003609_pt1 | contig 10354 bp, 11 predicted proteins | sample M_130628_MF_Meta_FD_190474 | JGI IMG/M metagenome (GOLD analysis project Ga0304730, IMG submission 190474) | Freshwater microbial communities from Lake Montjoie, Canada to study carbon cycling - M_130628_MF_MetaG (v2) (version 2) | ecosystem: Environmental > Aquatic > Freshwater > Lake | place...
AACTGACCCAGAGCCGCGAAGAGGCCATGGAACCCCTGCCAGAGATCATCGCCATCGAAGCCGACAGCGAACTGGCCTAAATCCCTCGGGGTTTAGCGGAATTACAGAGACGGCCCCGGAGCAATCCGGGGCCGTTTTTGTTGGGCGGGGGGTGAACCTATAAGAGGCTTTCTTGCCTTGCTGGCGGATTAATAAGTTCGTGGACTTCCTTTATGGCGTAGGTAGGCTCTAAGTTGGGATTTGTTTTCGAAGTGGTCATTTCCAAAGAAACATCGAGCTTGTACGGGATATCTACGTGTATTTGTCCCGACTGGAAGCGATGAAGCCAATCAAAGTCTTCGATTGAGACCCAAACAGCCTTATTGGCCCACTTTATTTCCCATCGAGCTTTTCCATCATTACGCTGGGTTTTCACGCTTACAAAAGTGCGAATAGACGTGACATTGAGGTCAGTTTTCGGGTCGATATCTGGATTAATATGTTGTGTGGGAAGCTTGATAAAATTGCGCGCCTCCTCTTCGCTCCACTCTACAGTTGGCTTGTTGTCGGGGTAAAATCCAACTGTATCGTACCCAGCGCACTCTAGCGGTTTGAGGACTTTTTTTCCTAACTCGATCATGGCTGGGTCTATAGCCACGCTATATGTGTTATTGTTTACAGTAATGGGGCTAGATCCTGATCCATACACGATCGTAGTAAGACCATCGTGTTGGGTTGTGGAAATAGTTATTGGATTTGTATCAAATTTTTCTGAGGCTTTTTTCCAAATTGTCCAAATGCTAAACATTCCACCACTAACGAATCCTAGTATTTCGGCTATTTCCTTTGCAGTCTTGAAATTATCGGTGTCAAAAAGTTGCTTAGCTGTTTCCAAAATGTTTTGAACAAGATGGATGTCTAACTGAAAGCAATGCTGTTCAATGTCGGCCTTGACGAGCACGTTCATACTTACAGCATCACCATTGAACCTCTTGTTTGTAAGTTGCGCCATTTCTGCAAGCGCCAGCAGCGCCGGGGCGAGTTCCTGGACATCCATCTGGTGATTGACGAGTTCAGAACCATCGTAGCGAATGGTGGTCGTTACGTGTTTCCCCATAATAGCCTCCCCCTATGCCATTGGGCGTCGATTATAATGTGGCGTATATAACTAAATGCCAATCTCTGGTTTTTAATTTGGTGTCACTGTGTATGCGGTTTTTGCTGTAGATGAGATGAGGAGTTAGAATGTGGAGCTGAAGGCAGATTTGCCGAGCTGAATCTGAACCTCTATTCCTCCCCCCCACCCAATCCAGTTGACGCCGCGCGTCCTTCGGCGTATCTACCGCGCTCTTTTCGGGGCTGTCTTAGACTCAATCGGTCTGTGGCGCGCACCTTAAGGGACCAGGCTAGGGTCTGACCCCGCCGGAACGCCCCGTTGCGTCCCGGCAAGTCTTGTTTCTGAGGGTCAGGCTTTCGAACGTTTCATCCCCGGCGTGGAGCCACTCTATCCACGTCACGACCTTCCTGAGGTGCCTCGGCCGAAAGGCACACACCTCCTTGAGCGAAAGCTAAGATGCCTACAGTCAATCAGTTGATCCGCAAGCCCCGCCAGCCGAAGCCTGTTCGTAACAAGGTGCCGGCCCTGAAGGGTTGCCCCCAGCGTCGCGGCGTTTGCACGCGCGTCTATACAACGACCCCGAAGAAGCCAAACTCCGCGCTTCGTAAGGTGGCCAAGGTTCGTTTGACCTCGGGCATCGAAGCGGTGTGCTACATTCCCGGCGAAGGTCACAATCTTCAGGAGCACTCCGTGGTCCTGATCCGTGGCGGCCGCGTCAAGGATTTGCCCGGTGTGCGCTATCACATCCTGCGCGGCGTGCTCGACACGCAAGGCGTGAAGGATCGTAAGCAACGTCGCTCGAAGTACGGCGCTAAGCGCCCGAAATAATGACCCGCCTCGCGGGTCGTCTGTACCGGGGCGCAACCTCGGTCGGGCCTCGCGGCTTTGAACATAAAGACCGAGGAATAAGATATGTCGCGTCGTCGTCGCGCTGAGAAACGTGAAGTTTTACCCGATCCAAAGTTTGGGGATCTGGTTGTCACCAAGTTCATGAACTACGTCATGTACGAGGGCAAAAAGGCTGTTGCTGAAAACATCATCTATGGTGCTTTCGACATCCTGGAAGCCAAGCGTAAGGACCTAGGCCCGCTGGAAACCTTCCATTCGGCCCTGGACAACGTCTCGCCTGCCGTAGAAGTGCGTTCACGCCGGGTCGGCGGCGCCACCTATCAGGTGCCCGTCGAAGTCCGGCCTGACCGCCGCCGTGCCCTGGCCATCCGTTGGCTGGTGACCGCTGCGCGCAAGCGTGGTGAGAACACCATGACGGAAAAGTTGGCTGGCGAGCTGTTGGATGCCTCCAACAATCGCGGTACTGCCGTTAAGAAGCGTGAAGATACCCACAAGATGGCAGAGGCCAACCGCGCCTTCTCGCACTATCGTTGGTAATCTTTCGTTTCAAAGGCTTTTCGATGCGGGCGGTTTGAGATAAACCCCCGCAGGCCGCTCCCGACTTCGGTCTGGAGCGGCAAGTCTTTAGGTTGGAGCCTTTCCAGCCTTCTATCCCCGACCGTCCGAAGCAAGCATACCCCAGAGCACCCGACATGGCCCGCAATCACCCGCTTAAAGATTACCGTAACTTCGGCATCATGGCGCATATCGACGCCGGGAAGACGACGACCACGGAACGGATTCTCTATTACACCGGCAAGTCGCACAAGATTGGCGAAGTCCATGACGGCGCCGCGACGATGGACTGGATGGAGCAAGAGCAGGAGCGGGGGATTACCATCACCTCGGCTGCGACGACCGCCATCTGGAACGATCACCGCCTGAACATCATCGACACCCCTGGCCACGTGGACTTCACCATTGAAGTCGAACGCTCCTTGCGGGTTCTGGACGGCGCCGTGGCGGTGCTGGACGGTAACCAAGGCGTTGAGCCCCAGACAGAAACCGTCTGGCGTCAGGCCGACCGCTATAATGTTCCTCGGATCGTGTTCGTGAACAAGATGGACAAGATCGGCGCCGACTTCGTCAAGTGCGTCGAATCCATCCGTGACCGCCTTGGTGCCAAGGCTGTGCCCATCCAACTGCCTATCGGTGCAGAGACCTCGCTTAAGGGCCTGATCGACCTGGTCCGCATGAAGGCCGTGGTTTGGGAAAATGACGGTCTCGGCGCGAACTATCACGACGAAGAGATTCCAGCCGACATGCTCGAAGAGTCCCTCGCGGCGCGTCACTACATGATCGAAAACGCCGTCGAGCTCGATGACGAGGCGATGGAAGCCTATCTGAACGGCGAAGAGCCTTCGATCGACACGATCAAGAAGTGCCTGCGCAAGGCCGTTCTGGACGGCGCCTTCTATCCAATCCTCTGCGGCTCGGCCTTTAAGAACAAGGGCGTTCAGCCCCTGCTCGACGCGGTGGTCGACTATCTGCCGTCGCCGATTGACATTCCGCCGACCAAGGGCATCGACTTCAAGACCGAAGAAGAGGTGGTTCGCCACGCTTCGGACGACGAGCCACTGTCGATCCTCGCCTTCAAGATCATGGATGACCCCTTCGTGGGCTCCTTGACCTTCTGCCGCATCTATTCGGGCAAGCTGGAAACCGGCATGGCCCTGCTGAACTCCTCGCGTGACAAGCGTGAGCGGGTCGGCCGGATGCTGCTGATGCACTCCAACAACCGTGAAGACATTAAAGAAGCCTATGCCGGCGACATCGTTGCTCTGGCTGGCCTCAAGGATACACGCACCGGCGACACCCTGTGCGATCCTTTGAAGTCTCCTGTGATCTTGGAGAAGATGGAATTCCCCGATCCCGTGATCGAAATCGCCATCGAGCCCAAGTCCAAGGCCGACCAAGAGAAGCTGGGCATCGCCCTGCAGAAGCTGGCTTCCGAAGATCCTTCATTCCGCGTTTCGACCGACCACGAGTCTGGCCAGACCATCCTTAAGGGCATGGGCGAGCTGCACCTCGACATTAAGGTCGACATCCTGCGCCGGACCTACAAGGTTGACGCCAATGTCGGCGCGCCTCAGGTGGCCTATCGTGAATCGATCAGCCGCAAGGCCGAGATCGACTACACCCACAAGAAGCAGACCGGTGGTACCGGCCAGTTTGCGCGCATTAAGGTGATCTTCGAGCCCGGCGAACCCGGCTCGGGCTACGTGTTCGAAAGCAAGGTCGTCGGCGGCGCGGTTCCTAAGGAATATGTCCCAGGCGTCGAAAAGGGCATTGCCTCGGTGATGGATAACGGCCTTCTGGCTGGCTTCCCGCTGATCGACTTCAAGGCCACCTTGATCGACGGTGCCTATCACGATGTCGACTCCAGCGTTCTGGCGTTCGAAATCGCAGCCCGCGCCGCCTTCAGGGAACTTCGTGAACGTGGCGGCCCCAAGCTGCTCGAGCCCATCATGAAGGTTGAGGTCCTGACCCCAGACGAATATATGGGCGACGTGATTGGTGACCTGAACTCCCGTCGGGGTCAGATCTCTGGTACAGAAACCCGCGGCAACGCCCAGGTCGTTACGGCCCAGGTCCCGTTGGCGAACATGTTTGGCTATGTGAACAACCTGCGTGGCATGAGCCAAGGTCGCGCTCAGTTCTCCATGGTCTACGACCATTACGAAACCGTGCCCCAAGTGGTCGCGGACGAAGTGATCAAGAAGTACGCTTAACCCTTTAACTATCCCCGCAACGTCTATTCAGAGGCCTTGAGGGCCGGAGCTTTGAGAAATGGCCAAGGAAAAGTTTGAACGCACTAAGCCGCACTGCAACATCGGCACGATTGGTCACGTTGACCATGGTAAGACGACGTTGACGGCTGCGATCACGATCACGCTGGCGAAGGCTGGCGGGGCAAAGGCGATGAACTACGCCGATATTGATGCGGCTCCGGAAGAGAAGGCGCGCGGCATTACGATCAACACGGCGCACGTGGAATATGAGACGGCGAACCGTCACTATGCCCACGTCGACTGCCCAGGCCACGCTGACTATGTGAAGAACATGATCACCGGCGCGGCGCAGATGGACGGCGCGATCTTGGTGGTTTCGGCCGCTGACGGTCCCATGCCCCAGACCCGCGAGCACATTCTGCTGGCCCGTCAGGTCGGCGTTCCAGCTCTGGTCGTCTATATGAACAAGGTTGACCTTGTTGATGACTCCGAGCTGCTGGAACTGGTCGAAATGGAAATCCGCGAGCTTCTGTCCTCGTACGACTTCCCCGGCGACGATATCCCCATCACGGCCGGTTCGGCCAAGGTGGCCATCGATGGCGGCGATCCTGAGATCGGTGAAAATTCGATCCTGCGTCTGATGAAGACGGTTGACGAATATATTCCTCAGCCAGAGCGTCCTGTGGACCTTCCGTTCCTGATGCCCGTCGAAGACGTGTTCTCGATCTCGGGTCGCGGTACTGTGGTGACCGGCCGTATTGAACGCGGCATTGTTAAGGTCGGTGAGGAAGTCGAAATTGTTGGTCTTCGTGCCAACCAAAAGACGATCTGCACGGGCGTTGAAATGTTCCGCAAGCTGCTCGATCAGGGTCAAGCCGGCGATAACGTGGGTCTGCTGCTTCGCGGCACCAAGCGTGAAGATGTCGAGCGCGGCCAAGTGCTGTGCAAGCCCGGCTCGATCACGCCGCACACCAAGTTTGTGGCTGAGGCCTATATCCTGACCAAGGAAGAGGGTGGCCGTCACACGCCATTCTTCACCAACTATCGTCCACAGTTCTACTTCCGCACCACCGACGTGACGGGGATCATCCGTCTGAAGGAAGGCGTGGAAATGATCATGCCCGGCGACAATGCCGAGCTGGACGTTGAGCTGATCACCCCGATCGCCATGGAAGAGAAGCTGCGCTTCGCGATCCGTGAAGGTGGCCGCACCGTCGGCGCTGGCGTCGTGGCCAAGATCGTCGAATAGTCGATCAGGCCTTCGGGTTAGATTGATCCGCCGCTGAGGGAAACCTCAGCGGCGGTTTTCGTTTGGGGGGTAGCAAGGCCCCCTTCGGCCCTTCGGGCCACTTCCCCCAGAGGGGGAAGATCAAAGACGATAAATCTTCCCCTTTTGGGGGAAGTACCGGCGAAGCCGGGGTAGGGGGTAACATCCCCACGCTCTGCGCCGCGTTCCCCGCGAAGGCGGGGATCCAGATCATTGATTCTAAGCGGTGTGTAAGGGTCTGGGTCCCCGCCTGCGCGGGGAACACGGGGGAGGGGATGCTTGTTCCCCGCGTCGTTGCGAGGCGCATCGCGCCGAAGCAACCCAGGGGAACATCCGGATGGGTTCGAGGCAACCTACTGGGTTGCTTCGCTGCGCTGGCAATGACGCGGTAAGGAAACAAGGCCCTCACCCTACCCTCTCCCACAGGGAGAGGGCTAAGAAGGATTAAGCCCTCGCCCCCTTGGGGGAGAGGGTGGGGTGAGGGGGTGCATCCACTCACCCATCAATAATAGAGCAATGGTTTCCGTCCGGCGGCTCTTGCCCTTCAGGGACGGTGCTGATAAACCGCACGGCTCTGACAAAGGCCGATCGCGCAGGAAGGGGTCTCCTCCCGGCGCATGTTCTGTTACAGAATGTTGGCCTAAGTCTGAAGGAGTGTAGCTCAGCTGGTAGAGCGTCGGTCTCCAAAACCGAAAGTCGTGGGTTCGAGTCCCCCCACTCCTGCCACCCTCTATGGCGCTACGGCGTCGCCCGGAGGTTTCCGGACGGCCTCTAGCGCTCGTCGTTTGAAGAAGTTGTGAGCCGATCCATGGCCAAGTCACCCGCCGTACCGACAGCGACCAAGGGCCGCGTGGTCAAAGCCGTGCCTAAGGGCGACGGGACGGCGACCACGGCTGCTCCAGCGCCAAAGAAGCCTATCAACCCTGCGCAATTCATCCGCGAGGTCCGCGCCGAGGCGCGTAAGATCACCTGGACCACCCGCAAGGAAACTTGGATCACTTCGGTCATGGTCTTGATCATGGTGGTCATGACCGCAACCTTCTTCTTTATTGTCGATCTGTTGCTGAGCTTCGGTGTCAGCCAGATCCTCAAGCTCAGCACCCTGGGGTCTTAATCCATGTCCGCGCAAGCTGCTGAAAGCCGTCCTTCGAACCCCAATCACAAGTGGTACATTGTCCACGCCTACTCGAACTTCGAGAAGAAGGTGGCGGATTCCATTCGTGATCAGGCCAAGACCCAAGGTCTTGAGGATTGCTTCTCCGAAATTCTGGTCCCAACCGAAGACGTGATCGAGATCCGTCGCGGCCGCAAGATCAACACCGAGCGTAAGTTCTTCCCCGGCTATGTGCTGGTCAAGATGGACCTCTCAGACGTCGCCTATCACCTGGTCAAGAACACGCCCAAGGTGACGGGCTTCTTGGGATCGCAGGCCAAGCCGATGCCGGTGAGCGAGCGCGAAGTGGCGCGCATCATCGGTGCCATCGAAGAGGGCGTCGAGCGTCCGAAGCCCGCGATCACTTTCGAAATTGGCGAGAACGTCCGGGTCACCGACGGTCCCTTTGCCAGCTTCAGCGGCTCTGTTGAGCAGGTTGATGAAGAACGCTCCCGCCTTCGCGTTACCGTGTCCATCTTTGGACGGGCCACGCCGGTGGAACTCGAATTCTCGCAGGTCGAAAAGGCCGCGTGAACCTGCAGATCGGCTCGCCGGAGCCGGTTTGCTAAATCCGTGGGAGGGGGCGGCCACCGTAACCCCGCACCACGGCTCTAACCTAAGAACCGGGATGGTCCCGGTTCTATGAGAGGATAAGATGGCTAAAAAGATCCTGGGCTATATCAAGCTCCAGGTGAAGGCTGGTTCTGCCACGCCTTCACCCCCAATCGGCCCCGCGCTCGGTCAGCGCGGCGTCAACATCATGGGCTTCTGTAAAGAATTCAACGCCCGTACTGAAAATGTCGAAAAGGGTACGCCCCTGCCGACCGTGATCACGGTCTATCAGGACAAGTCGTTCACCTTCGTGACCAAGACGCCGCCTGCGACCTTCTTCTTGAAGAACGCCGCTGGCATCAAGTCCGGTTCGGCCACGACCAGCCGCGAAGTGGTTGGCCAGGTGACGAAGGCTCAGTGCCGCGAAATCGCTGAAAAGAAGATGAAAGACCTGAATGCGAACGACCTCGACGCTGCGACCCGCATCATCGAAGGCTCGGCCCGCGCGATGGGTCTGAAAGTGGTGGAGGCTTAAGTCATGGCTAAAATTGCAAAGCGCGCCAAGGCTTTCGTCGTCGACGCTGACAAGGGCTACAGCCTGGCTGAAGCCGTTGCCGTCGTGAAGTCCAATGCCACCGCTAAGTTCGACGAAACCGTCGAAGTGTCGGTCAATCTGGGCGTTGATCCTCGTCACGCTGACCAACAGGTCCGCGGCGTGGTGAACCTGCCTTCGGGTACCGGCCGTGACGTTCGCGTCGCCGTCTTCGCTAAGGATGCTAAGGCTGCTGAAGCCCTGGCCGCTGGCGCAGACGTGGTGGGTGCTGAAGATCTGGTTGATCGCATCCAAGGCGGCTTCATGGACTTTGATCGCGTCATCGCGACACCGGACATGATGGCTCTGGTCGGTCGACTGGGTAAGGTTCTGGGTCCTCGCGGCCTGATGCCTAACCCAAAGGTCGGTACCGTGACCCCTAATGTTGGCCAAGCCGTTAAGGATGCCAAGGGTGGTGCGGTCGAGTTCCGTGTTGAAAAGTCCGGCATCATCCATGTCGGCGTTGGCAAGGTCTCGTTCACCGATGACGCTCTGATCGTCAACGTCAAGGCGCTTGTGGAAGCCCTGAACCGGTCCAAGCCGACCGGTGCCAAGGGTCTCTATGTGAAGAAGATCTCGATGTCCTCGACCATGGGCCCTGGCCTGCGCGTCGATACGGCCTCGATCTCGGCCTAAGACCCTTCTCACCTTCGGGTGCTGAAATGACAGGCGGTCCCTTGCGGGGCCGCCTGTTTTCGTTTTTGGGGCGCTTTTTGGTTAGCGGACGAGCAGGGCTTGCGGTTTTCCATCACCCCGACTATAAGCGCCGCTTCTGGTGATTTGGGGCTTGCCCCACGTCGCTAGTCCTGTCCGAGAACTGCGGGGCCGTAGGGCCTTAATTGAATGCCGCGGGGAGACAAGACGCACAGACAGATCGCACCGTTTCCTTGAGGGATCGGGCGTGTCGTCGACGCATCCTGGGACAGGCTGAGCCGATTGCGGCGTGGGGGCAACCTTGCGCTAGGGATCGACTTCGGCTGCCGGATGGTCCGGCCGCCTAACGTGAGTTACGGAGACCGCAATGGACCGCACTCAGAAAGCTGATGCCATCGTCGCGTTGAAAGACGTGTTCGCTGGTGCCGGCGCAGTGGTCGTGACCCACTATATGGGTCTAACGGTTGCGGAAATGACCGAACTTCGGAACCGTCTTCGTAAAGAAGGCGCGACCCTGAAGGTCGTGAAGAACACCCTAGTTCAGAAGGCGCTAGATGGCGTGGCTGGCGATGCGGGCAATGCCCTGTTCACCGGTCCTGTCGCTATTGCCTATGGTGCAGACCCCGTGTCTGCGGCCAAGATCGTCGTGCAATATGCCAAGGAGAACGACAAGTACTCCATCATTGGCGGCCTGCTCGGACAATCAACGGTTCTCGACGAGAAGGCAGTGCGCGCTCTAGCCACCCTGCCATCGCTCGACCAGATCCGCGGCCAACTGGTCGGCCTCATCCAGACCCCAGCGACTCGTATCGCAGGCGTCCTGGCGGCTCCGGCTGGACAACTGGCTCGTGTGCTCAAGGCCTATGCCGACAAGGCAGCCTAAACGCATTTTCGCAATTTCCTCTCATATCCACCCTTAAGGAACATACCCATGTCCAAGCTCGAAAAGTTGGTTGAAGACCTTTCCGCATTGTCGGTTCTTGAAGCCGCTGAACTGTCCAAGATGCTCGAAGAGCATTGGGGCGTTTCCGCTGCCGCTCCCGTCGCCGTTGCTGCTGCCGGCCCTGTTGCCGTCGCTGAAGCCGTCGAAGAGCAAACCGAATTCACCGTGATCCTGACCGCCGGTGGCGACAAGAAGATCAACGTGATTAAGGAAGTCCGTGGCATCCGTTCAGACCTCGGCCTGAAAGAAGCCAAGGACCTGGTGGAAGGCGCTCCGCAGCCCATCAAGGAAAACATCTCCAAGCAAGAAGCCGAAGAGATCAAGAAGAAGCTCGAAGAAGCCGGCGCCTCCGTCACCATCAAGTAGGATGGCGCGCGTCCCTTGGGACGCAGGCACGTGTTTTGCGAACGGCCCCGGGGGAAACTCCGGGGCCGTTTTGCGTTGGAGAGGTGAAGAAAACAAGAAAGGCCCTCACCC
>Ga0304730_1003611_pt1 | contig 10351 bp, 8 predicted proteins | sample M_130628_MF_Meta_FD_190474 | JGI IMG/M metagenome (GOLD analysis project Ga0304730, IMG submission 190474) | Freshwater microbial communities from Lake Montjoie, Canada to study carbon cycling - M_130628_MF_MetaG (v2) (version 2) | ecosystem: Environmental > Aquatic > Freshwater > Lake | place...
GATGCCGTGCCGTGTGGCCGACGAGGCAAGGCGGGCGGCGTGACCGGCCTCCATGGCGTCAAAACCGCGATGCTGATAGGCGGCGCGAACGAGTGCTTCGTGCGCATCGACCGGGACGACGAAGAACGTTTCCGACATGGGGCTTGCTGGTCCTTTCCTTGGGGCCGATACAGGCCCGATACCTGAGGCTTGGCTGGCTCGTCCGCTCTGGCGTGGTCAGACCACCTTTTTCACAGGCACTGTGGGATTGACCTGTGCCAGCGGCGGTTCCCCGTGCATGGCACGGATGAGATTCGTGACCGCCGCCATCGCCTGCCGCTGCACGCTCTCGAACGTCCGCGAACCGACGTGGGGCGTGACAACGCAGTTGGGCAGCTTCGTGAGCGGGTGGTCGGCCCGCGGCGGCTCCTCGTCGAGCACGTCGGTGCCGTAACCGCGAACACGCCCCGACGCGAGCGCTGCGGCCATGTCGGCGGTATTGACGATCTCGCCACGGGCGCAGTTCAGGATGATCACGCCTGGCTTCATCTTCTGAATCGTCTCCGCCCGGATCAGGTCGCGGGTTTCCGGGGTCAGGTTCGTATGGAGCGAGATGTAGTCGGCCTTCGCGAACAGGTCGTCGAGCGTCGCAGCCCGCTCGATGGCGTGCTCGGCCGCAAACTTTTCGTCCCAGTAGATGTCATATCCAACCGGCCGCATGCCGAATGCCTTTGCTCTGATGGCCACCTCCTTACCGATCCGTCCCATGCCCGCGATGCCGATCGTCTTGTCGAGCAGCTCGTGGCCCGTCTGCCGCTTCCAGCCGCCGGAACGGGTGGAGTCGGTGTGGAACAGCAGGTTCTTCTCGAGCGACAGCAGCAGGAGAAACGTGTGTTCCGCCACGGTGGTGTGATTGACGCCGGGCGTGAAGAGCAGCGGGACCCCCAATTCGGTGCAGGCAGCCACGTCGATCTTGTCGACGCCAATGCCATACTTGCTCAACACCTTGAGCCGCGGCGCAGCCTTTTCGAGCACGGCGCGGGTGATCGCGTCGTCGCCGCAGATGTAGCCATCGATATCACCCACGGCGGAGAGCGTGTCGGCCTCGGAGAGCGGTCCGCGGGCGGTGACGATCTCCCAGCCCGTGGCGGCGAGCGCCGCGTGATGCTCGCCTGGCGTGTCTTGGAACGACGTGGTCGTGAGAAGAATGCGTGGTGTCATCGGTGCCCGAAACGTCTTGGGTGTGGTGATGCGAATGCCGAAAAACTAACGACAGCCGAAAAAAACTGCAATCAACGTGGGGGTCCACGGCAGCCCCGTTGGCATTCGTTCTGAAAATAAAGAAGATTCACGACTGTTGCCGGCTCCGCTTCATCTCCGCACTTTATCTCCGCACAAGGATTCCCAACCGTGGCCACTCCCATCAGGATTCTTGTCGTCGGCTGTGGCCACATGGGCACGTCCCACGCCAAGGCCTATCACACCCTGCCAGAGTTCGAGATCGTCGGCGTCGTCTCACGCGGGGAGGCATCCCGCCGCAAACTGCTCGCGGCAGTCGGCGGCGACTACCCACAGTTCAGCGACTTCGCTGAGGCGCTCGTCGCAACCAGGCCTGATGCCGTCTCGATCAACACCTACCCCGACACCCATGCCGCCTACGCGAAGCAGGCCTTCGCCGCCGGCTGCCATGTGTTTCTCGAAAAACCGGTGGCCGTGACGGTGGCGGAGGCGGAGGATGTCGTCCGTGCAGCGAAGTCGGCCGGTAAGAAGCTCGTCGTTGGCTACATCCTGCGTGTCCACCCCACCTGGGCCCGATTCATCGAGGTGGCACAGACGCTCGGGAAGCCGCTCGTGATGCGGATGAACCTCAACCAGCAGTCCTCCGGCGACGCCTGGCAGACACACAAATCATTGATGAACTCGATGTCGCCGATCGTCGACTGCGGCGTGCACTACGTCGACGTCATGTGCCTGATGACGCGTTCCCGTCCGGTCCGCGTGAGCGCCATCGGCGCCCGGCTGACGGAGGAACTCAAACCCGGCATGTACAATTACGGACAGCTGCAGGTGACGTTTGCCGACGGTTCCGTCGGCTGGTACGAAGCGGGCTGGGGCCCGATGATGAGCGACGTCGCCTACTTCGTGAAGGACGTCATCGGCCCGCGGGGCTGCGTGAGCATCGCCGGCGTCAAGGACGGCGACAACGCCAGCGACGACGTCGAGGGCCACACACAAGCTTCGCTGCTGCGATTGCACCACGGCGAACTGAAGCCCGACGGATCGTTCGCCAAATCCAACGAACTCATCGCCTGCGCCGGCGAGCCTGACCACGACGGCCTCTGCCTGCTCGAGCAGAAGGTGTTTCTTGACGCGATTGTGAACAACCGCGACCTCTCCGACCACATGGCGGATGCCGTCAACAGCCTCCGCATCGTGCTGGCCGCCGACGAGTCATTCCGCACGGGCCGCACCGTCGACCTGCCTGCGTGACCGCGCCCGGCCGATCCGTGCTATGAACCTCTGTGAAGGTCATTGTTTCCAAGCCTGGCAGGTCTCCCAGGCCACCTTCTGCAGGTAGGCCGCTTCGTCGGCCGTGACGCCAGTCGGGGCGTAGTCGTTCCCCACCGGGGTTTCCCCAAAGATGGTGGCAAACACCACGGCCGTGGTGAGGTAGGTGCCATGGATGCTCGGATGTTCCCGGTCGGGGGCATAGAGGTCGATCTCAGGCCGTTCTTTGATCGATCGCTGCCAGGCTAGCCCTGCTGGGGCGACCTCGACCTTGAGTTCCTCGGCGGCGTCCCGATGGGCCTGGGCGATCTCATCGCTGCTGATCCATCCCAGCCGCTCATACGACCAGGCCATCAGGAGAATGGGCCGGCCCTTGTGGGCGCGGACCTCGCTCACGAAGGTCTTCGCATACTCGCGAAAGCTCGCGACGGTCGTCTCCGGGATGTCCTCCTGCAGGACGACGACATCGTTGTTTCCTGAGACTATCGCGGGCCTGGTCTCCGGCTTCTCCCAGAGCTTCTTGAGCGAAGCGCCCCCCTGCGTCACCTTGCTTGTTTCGATGGCGATCGCGGGCGAGGCTGCGGCAGCCATTTTGTCGAGGTGATGGTAGAGCCCGTTGTGCCAATAGGTCAGGCTGTTGCCGATGAACAGAATCCGCTGCGGCGCCGGTGCCGCAGCGATGAACGCCACCGCCAAGAGGATCAACAGCATTCGCACCATCATCATTGCATCCTTTGTGTTGAAACGTGAACACTTCTCGAAATCTCCAGCCGGCAGAAGGCCGGACAGCCGACTACGAGAGATTGTCGACCTCGAAACCCTTGCGATAGCGACGCCGCAGCAGGGCATCGGCCTGATCATGGTTGGGGATCGTCATCGCCTCGGCCTGCCAGCGGAGTTCGTTGCCGGGAAACCGGTTGGCGATCGTGCCGAGCAGTACGGCCTCGGTGAGCGGGCCGGCGTAGCTGAAATCGCAGGTGGTCGGCTTCCCTCCCAGGCAGGCATCGACGAAAAGATGGTAGTGGTCGCCGTTGGGCGCGGCCTCGATCGGCGTGGTGGCGAACGCCTTTGCCGGAAGGAGCTGCGGCATGCCCACATGCGGCAGCAGCAGAAATCCCTTTTCGCCCACGAACATCGACCCCTGATCGGGTAGCGGCTGGCGGTTGCCGTCGGCTCCCTCCAGCGGCCAGGCCGCACTGTCGGGCATTTTTCCACCGTCGCTCCAGGTGAGCGTGAAGCCGTCGGTGGTGAACTCCGTGCCGGGAAACGTGAACCGGGTCTGGTTCTGCATGCCGAAGGAACGTTTGGGGGCGGCCGAACTGCTGGAAAGCAACGTCGTCGGCGCGGTGAGCTTCAACGCCGTAAAGACCGGATCGAGGATGTGGATTGCCATGTCGCCCATCGTGCCGCCACCGAAGTCGTACCAACGACGCCAGTTGGCCGGATGGTATTGCCCATCCGCATATGGAATCTCCTGCGCTGTCCCCAGCCAGAGGTTCCAGTCGAGCGTGGCAGGTGCGGCAGAAGGGGCCGGATCGGCGCCGTCATAGCCCCAGGTCTTACTGCTCCAGGAATGGGCCTCTCGCACCTTCCCGATGATGCCGCTCTGAACGAGCTGAACGGCTGTGCGGTAGGGCGTGGTGGAGTGAATCTGCGTGCCCATCTGCGTGACGAGGCCCGTCTTTTCAGCCACCACACGCAGCTGCCGCGATTCGTGCACATCGTGCGTGAGCGGCTTCTGGCAGTAGACGTGCTTGCCGTAGTTGAGCGCCGTCATCGCCGCGGCCGCATGGGTGTGATCGGGCGTGGCGATATTGACGGCATCGATCTGCCCGGCCATCTCGTCGAACATCCGCCGAAAATCGGCGAACGTCTTGGCTTTTCCATGCTTGGCCACCGCGCCGCCGAGGTTGTTGCTGTCGACGTCGCACAGCGCCACCACATCGACCGCCGGATGGGAACTGAGCGACTCCAGATCGGAGGCCCCCATGCCTCCCACTCCGATGCTCGCCAGCCGCAACCGTTTGCCGCCGGAGGTCTGCGCGAAAAGAGCCGGCAGCGTGAGCGAATGCAGGGCGGCCCCGCAGGCGGCGCTGCTGAGCAGGAACGAACGCCGAGAAAAGGAGGGGCGGGCCATGGCAACTTTCATGCGTGAGTCTCCGGGTGCACAATCGCGTTTGATCGGGCGTTGACAACGCTCCGAATTGGGTCTGGTATCCTGATCCCCGCATCACCCTACCCGATTATCCCGTCCCGTTGCCACGCGAATGCATCTGAGGGGGCAGCGAAACACTGATCGACGGCGATCGCAGGGGAGCAGGAGGGGAAACTTCAGTGAAAATGGAGGACAGCTCATGGCAGAACTGGCAAGCGTCAGAGGACGGCGACTCTCCAGGCACAGCCTGCTCGTCGTCTGCTGGACAGCGCTCGTCGCCTGGCTGGCCAGCGTGCCGTCGGGATGGGGTGAGGCTGCGGAACCAGAAGGCAGTGGCTCCAAGCCAAACATCGTCATCTTCATTGCCGACGACCTCTCCTGGCACGATGTTGCCTGTTTCGGTGGTCCCACCTCGGCCCGCACGCCAAATCTCGACAAGTTCGCCCGCGAGGGGATGAAGCTGACCGGATTTTTCTCCCCGGCTTCCGTCTGCTCGCCGACGCGGCAGGCACTCCTCACCGGACTGTATCCGGTTCGTAGCGGCGCCTATCCCAATCATGCCGTGGTGCGGCCCGGCACCAAGAGCCTACCGACCCATCTTGGTGGCCTCGGCTATCGCACGGCGGTGGTCGGCAAGCAGCACTACGGCCCGGCAGCCAGCTATCCCTTCGATGAGGAGCTGTCGCTTCGGGACGAATCCGAGGGCGACGACAGGCTGCCGCTCGAACAGATGGAGCAGTTCGTGCGGGCGGAACGCGATCGCCCTTTCTGTCTGTACATCGCCACGAAGGAACCCCATGGCCCACACACCCTCGGCGATCAGTCGGCCTACGATCCCGACACGCTGATCGTCCCCCCCTATCTCGTCGACACTCCCGAGACACGCCGTGGCCTGGCGGCCTACTATGCCGAGGTGACCTGCATGGACAAGCAGTTCGGCGACGTGCTGAGGATGCTCGCCGACACCGGCCACGCCGACGACAACACGCTGGTGCTCTTTCTCAGCGAACAGGGCAATTCGCTGCCGCACGGCAAGTGGACCTGCTACGACGTCGGCATCCGGGTGGCGGCGATCGCGCGGTGGCCGGGGGTGATTTCGCCCGGAACGGAGAACCGGGCACTTGTTCAATATGTCGATATTGCGCCGACGCTCCTGGCAGCCGCCGGAGTCGATCCGGCTACCATCGACACCGGCTGCCCCGATGCCCATGGGGCACGGGGGTTTGACGGCCAAAGTTTCCTCGACCTGCTGACCGGAAAGAGCCAGACCTTCCGAGAGGTGATCTTTGCCGAACACACCGCCCGAGGAATCAACCGAGGCCCCGACGCCTACGGCACCCGCGCCGTCCGCGACAGTCGCTACAAGCTGATCGTAAACCTCGAACCGGACGCAGAGTTTGCCGGGGGCGCCATCGGTGGCAAGCCGTTTACCTCGTGGCAGCAGAAGGCTGCGGCGGGAGATGCCTTCGCCAGCACACAGGTGGCCCGCTATCTTCGCCGACCGGCGACGGAGCTCTACGATCTGGAGACCGACCCCTGGGAGCTGACCGACCTCGCCGATCAGCCGGCTCACGCCGCAACCATTGACCGGCTCCGTGGACACCTCGACAGATGGATGACTCAGCAGGGAGATCAGGGCGACGCCACGGAGCGCGAGGCCCATCTCCATCAAAAGCGAAACAAGCGAGCAGAGGAGTGACGAAACCGTGACTTTACCCCTTCGGATGATGGCGGCCTTTCTGACTGTCATGGGCATCATCGGCGCTGTCAGCCTGATCGACGATGCCCAAGCGGCGGATGCGCCGATCCGCGTCGTGGTCTGGGACGAGCAGCAGCCCTCGCAGAAAGAGGCCTACGACAACTTCCTCGGCAACTGCATCGCCGACCATCTGCGGGCCAAGCCTGGGTTCGACGTGCGGTCGCTGAGCATCAAGGACGCCGAGCAAGGATTGTCCAACGAGATTCTCGATTTCGCCGAGGTGATGTTCTGGTGGGGCCATGTGCGGCAGGCCGATGTGAAACCAGAGGTGGGAAAGGCGATCGTGGAGCGGGTGAAGGCGGGCCGGTTGACGCTCGTCGCTCTCCATTCAGCGCATTGGTCGACGCCCTTCATCGAGGCGATGAACGAGCGGGCCAGGCTCGATCTCCGACGCGAGTGGGCCGATCTGCCGGCCGGGATGCTGAGCGTCGAGGAGGTGCCGGCACAGCTCTACAAGGCTCCGAGCCGCGACGCCCGGCTAACGCCCACGACCGACGTGCAGAAGTTTCCCGACGGCCGCGTCGTGGTGAAGCTCCATCTCCCGAACTGCTGCTTCCCGGGCTACCGCACTGATGGCAAGCCGAGCCACCTGCGGGTGCTCGACGCCAGCCATCCGCTCACCGCCGGCCTGCCCGCCACGTTTTCACTGCCGCGGACGGAAATGTATGACGAGCCGTTCCATGTGCCGGCTCCCGATCGTGTGCTGGTGGAGGAATGCTGGGAGCCGGGCGAATGGTTCCGTAGCGTGATGGTCTGGGACTTGGGCCAGGGCCGCGTTGTCTACATCCGCCCCGGACACGAAACATTCCCGATCTTCAAGGACCAAAACATGCTGCTTCTGATCGAGAATGCGGCCCGCTTTGGCAGGCCGACTTCACGCTGAGATGCGGTCGCGGACGAGCCACAGACCCAAGCCGCAGGTTCGAGCGCCCGCCCCTACCGCACCATGCAGGGCTTCTTGTGGTCAAACTTCCAGCCTGGGATCAGGAACTGCATGGCGACGGCGTCGTCGCGTGAGCCGGTGGGGAGCGTGAGGTAGAGCTGGTGGGCGGCCTCGAGCTGGGCCGAATCGATCTCGATGCCAAGGCCCGGCTTCTGGGGGACGGCGATCGTGCCGCCCCTGATCTGGAGCGGCTCCCTGGTAAGACGCTGCCCTTCCTGCCAGATCCAATGGGTGTCCATGGCGGTGACATCCCCCGGCGCAGCCGCACCGACGTGCGTGAACATCGCGAGCGAGATGTCGAAGTGGTTGTTGGAGTGCGAGCCCCAGGTGAGCCCGTGCTGCTCGCAGACCTGCGCGACCTTCACCGAACCCCGCATCGTCCAAAAGTGTGGATCGGCGAGCGGAATATCGACGGCCTCAAGTTTCAGCGCGTGCCCAAACTGCCGCCAATCGGTGGCGACCATGTTCGTGGCCGTGCGTAGCCCTGTCGCCTGCTTGAATTCCGCCATGATCTCCCGCCCGGAGAAGCCGTCCTCGGCACCGCAGGGATCTTCGGCATACGCGAGCACTCCGTGGAGATTCTGGCACACCTCGATGGCTTCCTTGAGACGCCAGGCGCCGTTGGGATCGAGGGTGATGCGGGCCTGCGGAAAGCGCGCGGCGAGGGCGCGCACGGCCTCGATTTCACGGGCGGGACTGAGCACGCCCCCCTTGAGCTTGAAATCCTGGAAGCCGAATCGTTCCTGGGCCGCCTCGGCCTGACGAACGATGCTCTCGGGCGTGAGGGCCTCCTCATTCCGGAGGCGATGCCAGGCGTGCGGGGAGTCGGCTTCGTCGCGATACCCAAGCGTCGTCCGAAGCCTGTCGCCGATAAAGAACAGATAGCCGAGCATTTCGACCTCGGACCGCTGTTGGCCCGATCCAAGGAGAGCCGCGACTGGCTTCTTGAGATGTTGGCCAAGCAGGTCGAGGAGCGCAGACTCGAGGCCGGTGACGGCATGAATGGTCACGCGGAGGTCGAAGGTCTGCAGGCCACGTCCACCGGCATCGCGATCCGAGAAGGCGTCGCCGACGGCCGCGAGCAGCTGCTCGTAGCGGCCGATCTCCTGACCGATAAGCAACGGAGCGGCATCTTCGACCGTCTGTCGGATCTTTTCGCCGCCGGGCACCTCGCCGAGGCCGGTGTGGCCAGAGCTGTCAGTGATCAGGACGATGTTGCGGGTGAAGAACGGACCGTGGGCCCCGCTGAGGTTGAGCAGCATGCTGTCATGGCCGGCGACCGGCACGACTCGAATCGATTCGATGATCGGGGTCATTGCAGAGAGGGACGCTCGTGCGTCGCTTTGGGTTTGGTGCGGGCGAAGAAGACCAGGCCCGCCGCGAGGACACTCGTCACGGCAAGACCATAGAGACCGCCTTGGATCGACCCGGTCTGCTGCTTGAGCACGCCGAAGGTGTAAGGAGCGACAAAGCCACCAAGATTTCCAATCGAGTTGATCAGCGCGATCGCCACAGCGGAGACCCGGGCATCAAAATAGCCCTGCGGAATGGGCCAGAAGAGCGAGGCGGCCGACTTGAATCCGAGCGCGGCAAAACAGATCGCGATGAATGCAAAGAGCGGACCGCCAACCGTCGCGAGCAACATCCCCACTCCCGCGATCAGCAGGGCTCCGGCGACCCAGGCCTGCTGATTCTTCCAGCGGGCTGCTCCCGCCGCGGCGAGATACATCCCGAAGATGGAAATGATCCACGGCAGTGAATTCAGGCACCCGACCTGCATGTCGCTGAGTGATCCCATCGACCGAATGATCGTCGGGAGCCAGAAGGTCGCCGCGTAGATGGTCAATTGGATCGCGAAGTAGATCAGACAGAAGAGCGCGAGCTGCAGGGCGCTCTTCAGGATTTCACTGAACTCCGGCCGCTGCCTGACGGCCTGCGCCTCCGCCTGGAGCGTGTCGGTCAGGGCGAGCCGCTCCTCATCGGAGAGCCAGCGCGCATCGCCGGGGGTCGAATCGAGCCAGAACCAGGTAAAGGCGGCCAGAACCACCGAGACGGCGCCTTCTGCCACGATCATGAACTGCCAGCCTTTGAGTCCGTAGGGCTCGAACTGCAGCAGATAGCCGGAGAGCGGCCCGGAGATGATAGACGCGATCGCAGACCCGCTCAGAAAGAGCGCGATCGCCTTGCCTCGCTCCGATGAGGGCAGCCAGCGGGTGAAATAGTAGATCACGCCGGGAAAGAAGCCGGCCTCGGCGGCGCCGAGGAAGAAGCGGAGCCAATAAAACTCCTGGGCGGTGTGCACGAACGCCATGCAGGTTGCAAAGCCACCCCAGAGCAGGGCGATGATCGCCAGCCAGCGTCGTGCCCCGAGCCACTGCAGCATCATGTTCGAAGGAACCTCGAACACGGCGTAGCCGATGAAGAAGAGGCCCGCCCCGAAGCCGAAAGCCTGGTCGTTCAGGCCGAGGTCGAGCGTCAGGTGCTCCTTGATGAAGCTGATGTTCACCCGGTCCACGTAGTTCACGATGAACATCACGATGAACAACGGCAGGATCCGCCACTTGACCTTCGAGACCGCGGCACGCAGGGAGTCATTCGGTGTCTTGGACGCGTCGGGCATGGCTTCTGCTCAGGAAAGGCTGGGGAACCCAAGGACTCGGAGGCCCAACGGGCCTACCGCTCGCGAATGGCCCGCGGTTCAAGCATGAACCGCGGGCGAACGAAACTCACCTCACCCCCGCTTTGGCGATCAGCGCCGCGAGTTGCTCCACTTCAGCGGGCTTGAGATCGGTCAGCGGCGGGCGGACCGGTCCTCCATCGTGGCCGACGATCCGGGCACCGGCCTTGATGATGCTCACGGCATAGCCGGCGCTCTTGTTGCGGATCTCGAGGTAGGGCAGGAAGAAGGTGTCGAGCAGGCGGTTCTGCGTGGCGACATCGTCCTTTGCAACGGCATGGTAGAAATCCATCGCCGTCTGCGGAATGAAGTTGAAGACCGCCGACGAGT
>Ga0304730_1003612_pt1 | contig 10349 bp, 8 predicted proteins | sample M_130628_MF_Meta_FD_190474 | JGI IMG/M metagenome (GOLD analysis project Ga0304730, IMG submission 190474) | Freshwater microbial communities from Lake Montjoie, Canada to study carbon cycling - M_130628_MF_MetaG (v2) (version 2) | ecosystem: Environmental > Aquatic > Freshwater > Lake | place...
ACAGATCCCGCAGATAGACAGTCTTTGGTGGAACAAAAAGACTTAAATAAGTTGGCACCCACCCATCAACATCAGATGCCTTCAGTGTCTTTACGATGCCATCTATTTGAGCTTCAAATCCAACGATTGCTGTGTCTGCATCCTCGTTGCCTTCTTTAACAATGGCCATGTTGGGAGATTGCCATTGGGCAACTGGTACTAAAACAGGGGTTGGTGGAGGCGTCGTATCTACCTTTTTTGTAACTGTCACAACTGCGCCGGTTTCAGAGGCAACTGCGCTAAAGGAAACATTGCCAGAGTAGGTCGTGGCGGTAGTTCCGGTCATTGATCCAGAAACTGCGCTTGCAGTTAAGTATTTGTAATTATCTAAATTCAGCATCCACACATCTATGCCAAGTTCTGCGCCAAACTCTTCAGCTGTTGAATCTTGAGGGTTAGGGGAAACAATTGCTGAAACAGGTGGGGGATCTAAGCGATAGATCGCAAGCCCTGGCTTATATGCAACGCCATCTGTCTTTCTGCGGTATTCAATCCAGTAGCCAGCTTTTCCGTCCCGAATAAAAATTGCTTTAATACCATTGGCAAAATCACTGGGGGATAGCGTGACAACTTCAGATTGCCAGACCTGTTTGATTTGAGAATCTTCCATATATCCCATGCGCCATTGGTGATAGGTACTCAACGGTGATGTTGTATCAAGATTTCCCATCACATCAATAGTGCCGCCGTACTCCACAGCCTTACATGTCTCTGACCAGGCACCATCTTTAGCTCCGTTGTCACAGCGCAAAAAGTTTGAATGTCCTAAGCCAAATGTATGTCCAAGTTCATGTGCAATAACAAAGGATGAATCACTATCGTGCATAATCAAAGTGCCACTGACACTTTTGGGACCACCGAGCCCCGCACGACCTGACCACACACATCCAGCCTTAGGTGAATACACAACTAAATAACGGTTGAAAGAATTAGCAACACCCAAACGTCTATATGCCTCTGATCGAATTGAAGTCATGAAGTCAGAGGCAGCACTTCCTGTGCAGGCCATTTTTGACGGTAGCGTGATAGGAGTTTCTAAAACCTTGCCAGTTTTAAATGAAATTGTGCGATCTGTCGTCGCACCGACCATAGTCGTGAACTTTTTCCAGTCCGCATTTACTTCCGTGTCGATTACCCCAGCAATTGTTTTTGGATTACTCAACGCAGTTGCCGCACCGTTCCAGGTAACTGCAACAACATCTATTACTCGCTCATCAACGGCGTATGCAGGTGCCAACCCCAATGAAGCGATCGCAAAGACAATCGCTATAAATATAGAAACCCGCTTGCGCATACTGAGCATCCTAAATCTCCCACGCACTTTCTTCATGTCGATTTACCCCAAACACCTGATACCCCTGCAATTCAGGCTGACCGAACCACTTGGCAGAATCAGCTCCCCCCACCATTACGGCAGTTGCCATGGCATCACAGAGCCAACCCAACGGTCCAACAACTGTTGCAGAGAGCGCACCGATTGCAATCATCCCGATACCCTTACCCCATCATGAAGTACGCACAACTAATCCGCCTGCTTGTTGGGCGCGAGCTAACCCTTCGCTACAAGCGCAGCGCTATAGGCATCGGCTGGACTTTGCTCAACCCAGTGCTCACAAGTTTTGTTTTATGGGTTGTCTTTTCTTTTGTATTCGCATCTCGCCTTCCTGGTACCCAGCAATACGCTCCTTATTTAATGGCAGGCATTCTTCTTAACACATTTTTTAGCCAAGGAGTAACCATATCTGCTGAATCCATCGCAAGTAATGGCCCAGTGTTAACCAAGGTATATGTTCCGCCGCAAGTGTTCCCCATTTCAACAGCATTGGCTGGTTTGGTTAACTTCTTCATTGGAATGATTCCGCTTGCAATTGTTTGTTACATATCAGGTCAACCTCTTGCGTGGACAGCACCATTCGTTTTGGTTGTCGGAGTGTGCCTTGCACTACTGACGGCAGGAATCGGTTTAACTCTTTCGATCATGTACATCCGGTTTGATGACATGCGAAATATCGTCACTGTTTTACTCATGATACTAATGTACTTCACGCCAGTTTTTTACCCAATTTCCATTCTCAGCCCTAGACTTCAAAGTATCATCCAAATGAATCCACTAACCAGTTACCTAGATGTATTTCGATGGGCTTTTTCCAATAACGCCTCTGCGACATCAGGTGATTGGATTTTTATGCTTTCAACTAGTTTGCTGTCAATTTGCATAGGAACGGTTGTCTTTAAGAAATTCTGGCCAAGAACGGTGGCGATGTTGTAATGGCTATCATTGAAGTTAGGAATCTAAACGTTACTTACCGTGTTCTTATGAACCGCACGAGTTCAATGAAAGAACTCTTCCGTGATCTTCTAAAGCGTAAAATTCGTGTAATTAACTATGTTGCCCTACAAGATGTTTCCTTCACTGTTGATAAGGGTGAAGTCGTAGCAATCCTTGGTCGAAATGGCGCTGGTAAATCAACGCTGCTAAAGGTTCTTGCAGGTGTCCTGCCTCCAACAAAAGGCACATCTAAAGTTGATGGCAAGATCGCACCAATGATTGAGCTAGGTGCCGGTTTTCACCCCGAAATGACGGGCGCGGAAAATGTGCTCTTTTATTCAGCGCTCATGGGCCGAGATGTTAAGCGTGTGAAGTCTCGCACGGCAGATATTGGTGAATGGGCTGGGGTTAGTGATCACATGGACTTCCCACTACGCACATTTTCTTCAGGAATGGTTGCTCGGTTGGCTTTTGCCACAGCAACTGATGAACAAGCAGAAGTGCTTTTGGTTGATGAAGTTCTATCCGTTGGAGACGCCGATTTCCAGGCGAAGTCACGGGCACGAATGAACTCGCTAATTTCAAGTGGCGCTGCAGTTGTTCTCGTTTCTCATGACATGAATGCCGTTAGAACTCTGGCGACTCGAGCTGTGTGGCTTGAAAACGGTAACGTCAAAATGATTGGCAATCCAGCCGAGGTTGTTGCCGCATACGAAGCAAATTAGTCATGCGTGTTTTGCATGTAATAGCACGCCTTAACGTTGGTGGCACCGCGCGATACATAACCCAACTTGCTAATGAACTACCTAAGTACGGCATAGAAACCTTCGTGGCAACAGGCTTTGTGCAGGGCAATGAAGTTGAAGATCCATCTGCGCAATCAATTGATGTAATTCGGATTCCTGCACTGGGTCGATCTATTAGCCCAATCAAAGATCATCTGGCGCGTAAGCAGCTAGAGGCAATAGTTGCCGATGTAAAACCGGACATCATCCATACCCATACATTTAAAGCTGGCTACATCACACGTATGAAAAAGCAGTCGATACCTGTTGTCCACACATTCCACGGTCACTTGCTAGATGACCCAGAGTTTTCTAGTTTTAAATCAAAAGTTATAATCGCTATTGAAAGAAAGTTAGCCAAGAATTCTGCCAAGTTAGTAACTGTTGGTGAGATTGTTGGGGAAGAGCTACTAGAAAAAAGAATTGGCGTGAAAGAGCAATATTTAAGCATTGCCCCGGGTGTTGTTGCACTAGATGTCACGCCGCGAACAGAAGCGCTAAAAAATTGTGGAGTAACAGATAACGGGCAGCCAATCATTGGATGGATTGCTCGTGTTACTGGTGTTAAAAATCCCATGAGAGCACTTGAAGTTGCACGTGCTATCCCCACCGCACAATTTGTGATCGCTGGCGGCGGAGATTTACTGGCTGATGTAAAAACTGCAGCCCCTACAAATGTCAGCGTTATTGGCTGGGCAAAGGCCGAAGACCTCTTTGGTGCATCAGATGTAATCCTGTCCACCAGTGAAAATGAAGGCATGCCAGTTGCCCTCATAGAGGCCCAGCTTGCTGGCAAGCCAGTGGTGGCAACCAATGTTGGCTCAGTCTCTGAAGTAATTGCAGATGGTGAAACGGGGCTAGTAACTGACAAGCGCACAGCTTCTTTGGTTGCAGCGCTGAACACACTCATTCAAGACCCTAGCAAGCACGCAGCCATGAGCACTTTAGCTGCATCTCGCGCTCAATCATTGTTTTCCGTTGAGCGCATGATCAACGCTCATATTGCTCTCTATAAATCGATTGTGAAATAAGGTTTACCCATGCGCGTATTTATCACTGGTGGAGCAGGGTTCATCGGCTCTCATTTGGCTGATCATTATGTAAACGCCGGGCACCAGGTCACACTGCTAGACAACTTCTCTACTGGGTCACAAGAAAACATTGCACATTTGCAAGGACAAGTAACAACAGTTGATGGCGATATCCGAAACGTTGAGTTGATAGATCAACTGACCAAGGATGCCGACCTTGTCCTACATATGGCAGCAGCACTTGGCGTTAATACAATTCTTGAATCACCGGTTGAATCAATGAGTACCAATATCACGGGCAGTGAAGTTGTATTACTTGCAGCAGCTAAATACAACACACGAATCATTATTGCCAGCACATCTGAAATCTATGGCAAAAACCCTAAGCAGCCTTTAGCTGAAACAGATGACCGCGTTGTTGGTGCCCCACAAAAGATTCGTTGGACATATAGTGATGCAAAGGCAATTGAAGAAGCTATGGCTTTTGCGCTGCACCAAGAAAAGAAGTTGCCAGTCACAACTGTTCGCTTGTTTAACACGGTTGGCCCCCGCCAAACAGGCCGCTATGGCATGGTTGTTCCACGGTTTGTGCAAGCAGCACTTAAGAATGAACCAATCACAATTTATGGCGATGGCACACAATCACGTGTCTTTTGCCATGTTCAAGACGCAGTCCAAGCAATAGCCACAATTGCCCACACAGATTCAACTATCGGTGATGTCTATAACGTTGGCGGGACAGGCGAAGTAACCATTAAACAATTAGCTGAAAAGGTAATTGCAGTTACTGGATCCAAATCCACAACTACCTACACCCCTTATTCAGATGCATACCCAGCTGGCTTTGAAGATATTCAGCGCCGAGTACCTGATATCTCAAAGATTAAGTCTGCTATTGGTTGGGCACCAGGCAAAGATTTGACTCAAATAATCAGCGATATCGCTGCTCAGTAAGTAAAAAACGAGCTAAATACCGTCAGCTCCTGCAATTGTGCCGGTGCAATCAAATACATAACCACACCCCTGCAGCGCCTTTAGATCAACTCCATCATGCTTTGTGACTAGTACTGCGATATCACCGCGCAGCGGTGATGATTTTTCCCCGCGCCATTGACCCACCAGATCATCATGCCAAGTCACTGTTGCACCTTGTGCGCGCAATAAATCAATGACATCTGCGGCTGGGGTCTCACGCGTATCTGCCACATTAGATTTATAGGAAACGCCCACGACAATAACTGATTTACCTGAAATTGACCCACCACTGCCAGCTACTACACGCTTTACGACATAGGCGGGCATTGCAAGGTTTACCTCGTTTGCACGTTTAATAAATATTGCGGGTACACCAACTTGGTTTGCAACATGTGCCAAATAACTTGGATCAACTGGAATGCAATGGCCACCCACACCAGGGCCAGGATTAAACTGCATAAAGCCATATGGCTTTGTTGCAGCTGCATCAATTACTTCACGCCCAGAAATACCAAGAGCAGCAGCAATCTGTGCAAACTCATTAACTAAAGCGATGTTTACTTGGCGAAAGGTATTTTCAAATATTTTGGCTGCCTCTGCCACCTCAGGTGATGAAACCTCGATGATTGAGTCACAGAAGCTGCCGTAGAACTCTTTAGCTTTAGTAACGGCTTCAGGTGTCATTCCGCCAATTAAGCGTGGGGTGTTCTTGGTGCCCCACTGCGTGTTGCCCGGATCTACACGCTCTGGTGAGGATGCATATAGATGCTCAATGCCAGTAATTCGCGCAGCGATTTCTTTGCGAAGAGTCCCTGGATAAGAGGTTGATTCATTAACGATTAATGCAGGCGACTTTGCATTTTGTGCGATGAGGTCTGCAGCTGCATGAACAAAGGACAAATCAGGGTTACGGTCATCATCTAGCGGGGTCGGCACAGCAATAACAATGACATCGCAGCCATCTAATACAGATGGATCTGTGTTGGCTTTATAAGCCCTGCTGGCAATCACGCCAGCCAAGGCAGCCTTAGAAATTCCCTCGATGTGGGAGACACCTGAATTGAGTTGTGTAACTAAAGCAGGATTAACATCAAAGCCAACAACCTGGTGGCCTGAAGCTGCTGCATCTACAGCGATAGTTAAGCCCACATAACCCTGTCCGATAATTGCTACGCGCATAGGTTTAGCGTACCGATCTATTTAACATCAGGATTGTTTGGATCAAGACGCTTCATTTCCTCTTTGGCTTTTGCTACCTGTTCTGGTGTGGCAGTGGTTAGCTTTGAGGCAAGTGACCAAAGTCCAAACTCGTTAGGGAATTTTAGTAACGCTGCCTCAACAACCTTCTGTGCTTGGGTATCAAGTTTGTTTGCCTGCAAAATACCTGCTACTTGTCCATACTTGATTGGCTCATCAGGCCAGAGGTATGCAGCTTTTTCAAGTTTTACTGCGTCGCCAGATTCAAGAGCAGATTTGAATTGGGCAGATGCAATAAATGGTGGAAGGCCAACTAATAATCCAACTACGCCACCAACAAACATAGACAGCAAAGTTTTAGCTGAAACGCTTTCACCAACCTGCTTTTTAACATTTCTACCCTTGCTCACAGGAGACTTCACTTCCTGTCGCACTTCCTCTGGGCGAGCATTAATCTCGTAACCAATAATTAATCCAGAGATTATCCAGCCCCACACAGCAAGACCAAGTTGATTGAGGGAAATTATGGACTGTGCTTGATAGGCAATCCACACAGCGATTAATCCAGATATCGCAGGGTCAAAACCATCGCTGCGCTTTAACAATCTAATGGCTGAGATCACCACCAGCACCATAAGTGCCAAGTAAATAAGCACCAGCGGAAATCCACCATTTGAAGAAAAATCTAGCAAGACATTGTGGGCAGCATTAGATGTGACTTCTGGCCCTCTACGCAAAGTTGCCTCTAGCGTTCTGGCCCGGCGATACCAATCACCATAACTGTCTAGACCCACACCTAAAAGTGGCTGTTCCACAGTCATTTTCCAGCCTGCACGCCAATAGTCGCCGCGGTATGTAACTGATGCTTTATATAACAATGAAGCTAAAGGCCCACTGTTAAGTGAGCCCAGTGCTACAAACACTGCACCGATACCGCTAACTACCAAGGCAGGAATTGTTGCAATTTTGAATCGGGATCTAGAAATCCAAATCATGCCCACGATTGCAATACCGCCGGCAAGCACAAGTAAACCTTGTTGTGAATCAGTTTTGATGATTACAAATATTGCAAGAAGTAAATAGGCCATATAGCCAATTCGCAACGAGTTCTTAATCCCTTGCGCACAGATAAAACCAAAAACAAATACGCCCGAAAATCCGACAAAAGATGATTGAAAATTGGGATTACCTAAAAAGCCAATAACAGGACTGTATTGATTAACCCACTTAATGGGATCAGCGCCAACTGCTTGAAGTAATCCATAACCGATTGAAAGTCCACCGGCGATCAAAAGCATCCGTGCAAAGCTACTTACAAATTTGGCGGATGCAATTACTACAGCACCTATAAACAGGGCGGTCAAGGCGATATAGGCAACAAAACCTGTTGCACGCCCATACGTCCCAAAGAACTCTTGGTATGGATTTGTACCAGCAAAGAAAAAAACAAGAGTCAGATCCAACACAAATAAACCACTCACAACGAGAACAGTTCTGTGCCTGCGAGTAATTAGGGCTTTTGCATTAACAAGCAGCGCTGCAAGAGTTATAAACCCACCAAATGCGATAACGGCCAACTTCGGCACATTTATAGGATCAAAAGTTGCCCAAGGCGTCACAAGCACTGTTGCCACGATGGCTGTCCAGCCGATGACTCGACCAATGGCTGAAGATTCCACCTGTGTACTCACGCCCCAAGGGTACTAACGCTGACCCTGAATAGCCGTGACCTTTCAAAAATGCCCTCTCATGAAATATTAGAAAGGCCGAAACCCGGCCCCCTCCGTAGAGGGAACCGGGTTTCGGTTCTAGATCTTTACCAGATCAAAGGGGGCTAATTACGCCTTTACCTTCTTCTGGATCTTGATTACTAGGTTAGTTAGAGCTGTGATCTGCTTCTTTAGAGAATCGATCATTGCTGCAACTGATACTGATAGAGCAGCTACTGCATCTGCTGCATCTTGTGCTGCAGCTGTTGCTGCATCTGCTGCTTCTGCTGCAGCGTTAGCTGCATCAGTTGCTGCATTTGCTGCATCAATTGCTTCTGCTGCTGCATCTACTGCTGCTTGAGCAACAGTTTCTGCTGAGTTAACAACAAGAGCTGTTACAGTCAATGTTGCCTTTGTAGTGCTTGCTGTTGCAGCACCTTCAGTAACTGAGATTGTGAATGAACCAGTTGTTGCTGGTGCATAACATGTCTGAGTAGCTGATCCGGCAAGAAGTGTTGTCGTTGTGCTTACTGTGCAGCCAAGAGCAACATTTGAAGTAGGTGATGCAATTAATGCACGTGAACCGTCTGCAACTGGCTTGCCATTTGCATCCTTAGCACTAACTGTGAGTGTCATCTTCTCGCCTGGAGCATATTCTGCCTTATCGAGTGTAAGTGTCACAGTTGTTGCTGTTGATCCAGTTACTTCAGCTGCTGCTGTTGCAGTGATAGTTGAAGTTGCAGCTGTGCTTGCATTACCGAATGTAATTGCAGTAGTTCCTGCTGCTACGCCAACTAGATCAAATGTTGCTGTACCTGTTGCGCCTGTAGTTACTGAAGCAGCAATTGTTGCTGTTGCAGTTGTACCGCTGAATGCATAAACAACAGTGCTTGGAAGAGCAAGACCGTTTGCATCCTTAGCAGTTACTACGTATGCACCAGTGTTTGTAGCAACTGGGAATGAGCTTCCACCGAATGTAGCTGCGCGAGCAACTGACAATGAAGCCAGAGGACCTACGAAGTTAACAGTACGTGTCGCTAGTGTTACTCCACCTGCGGTGAAAGTAATTGTTGAAGTACCAAGCGTTCCATCAGAAAGCAAGCTGTATGACTTCTGTAGGTAGTTGGCATTCGTGTTGGCTTCTGTAAAGGTCTTACCCTTTGCTGCGCCTTCGTATGTGATTGTTCCTGGACCAGTTACAGTCACTGTTACTGGGAATCCTGGAGCGTTGAAGTAGTACCCTGGCTGTGGAGCGTATAATGTAAATCCACCTGCTGCATTGCCGGCACCATCACCGATGTTCTGTACAGCACCAGAAATTGTAGATGCTGTGATTGTATCTCCGTTACCGAGGATTAAACCAAAGCTTGCAACAGTATTTCCGAAGGTTGTTGAACCACCTGTAACTGTCAAAGCTGTAACGTTAGATGCGCTTGCATCTTGCGTAGCAATCTGAGTTCCAAGATTCGTCTTTAGAGTTGCTTGAGTGTATGTATTTGATGATGTGGACGAGTTATAAGTTGCAACCTGCTCGTATCCGCCACCATCTAGTAGTAGTGCTACAGATGAACCCTGGCCGTTTAGAGCTGCAGAGCGCATATAAACACGTGATGATGTAGCTGTTGGAGCTACAGCAGTGTCAGCGATTGTGTAAGTAAGAGTTAGTGCAGATGCCTTTGACCCTGATTGTGGAGTCACTGTGAAGACATAAGTACCAGTTGTTAGAGTAGTAAGTGACAATGTGTAATCGCCACGAACAGCTGTTGAGGCTGCTACAGATCCTGTTGATGCAGTTAGACCAGAAACAACCTTGGTTGGTGATCCTGTGTCATTTGTTGTAACTGACGCAAGAACTGGCAGGGCAGTGTTGCCTGCTGGCATAGATACGATCGAAACCGTAGCTGTGACAGTGTCACCTGTACCTGTTGAAAGGTATGTGTGAGAAAGCGTTACTGATGCTGCTGCTCCTGGAACTGCAGTTGCAGTCAGAGCTGAAGCAGTCAACGTATCGACCTGTGGCACTGCTTGTGATGGAGCAACAGCAACAAGGCTGAGACCCAACGCAGCAACTGCTACAAGCGCTACGCGCTTGAAAGTTGTCTTTGTAGACATTTGTTTCCTTTCGATTAGTCGGCCCTCGGACGATCCGAGCACCGGCTTTGGGTAAATTAAAAATTCACCCGTTTCGATGAATCGCACGTGCTGATTCACCAAATTCCCCACCGTGTATCCGGACGCGGCGAGGAAACCTATTTATTTGTTTATCACCTGCACTGCTTGCGCGAGCACGGTGGTCTTGCCTGAGTTCAGAAGAACTCGAGTTGTGATGGTCTTTGGAGCATCG
>Ga0304730_1003615_pt1 | contig 10347 bp, 10 predicted proteins | sample M_130628_MF_Meta_FD_190474 | JGI IMG/M metagenome (GOLD analysis project Ga0304730, IMG submission 190474) | Freshwater microbial communities from Lake Montjoie, Canada to study carbon cycling - M_130628_MF_MetaG (v2) (version 2) | ecosystem: Environmental > Aquatic > Freshwater > Lake | place...
AAAACCGAAAGGTTTTTAGACAACATTGGCAATTCTAATGAAGTGGCCTCTTCAAGTTCTTTTTTAAGTGTTTCAAGCTTTTGCTCTTTATCCATGTTATTGTCTTCTGCAATATGGCTATATTTTTCCATGCCTGCGCGTACAACATTCGCTAAAGAACCTTTTTGTTTGTCACACGCTTTGATTGCGCCTGCAAAGTCTTTTTGATCCATAAATCCTTTAATCTGGGAAATGAAACGATCTGTTCTACCTTTACCATTTGCCATCAAAAGGGTAACAAGTCTTTCCAAAGAGAAAATTACAATAATGATGTTGATCGCAACAAGTCCAGGTACGATAAACCCTCCTTTGTATACAACCCCCAATAGGTTTCCTTCTAACGGTTCTCCAGTATTGTCGTTATCCACAAAGTTAGATGGATCACCAAATACATACTTATAAATCATTATACCTGCCACAAGTGCGATTGCCATTGCTAAAAAGGCTACGATTGCAGGAAATCCACCGGAAGTTTTCTTTTTCGTTCCGTTCTTTTTTGGTTTGCTCATAATAAACAGTTTAAAGTTATAAGATTGAAGGCCAAATATAAAAAAGTTTTTTGACAGCCCAATTTAAATAAAAAACGAAATCAAATTAATTAAACTCAAATCGACATAAACCCCTGTTTGTCTTGCCATTAAACATTGATAAAAGTTGTTTTTTAATAAAAAATTAATGTTTACAGGCTGGCAAAATAGCTGGTCACAAAAAAGCCCCCTGAAAAATCAGGAGGCTCAGTAATGAAGAGGTCTCGTCCGGATTCGAACCGGAGTAGACGGTTTTGCAGACCGGTGCCTAGCCGCTCGGCCACGAGACCCTATGGGGGTCAAAGTTAGTTAATTGAAATACAAAGCACAAAAAATTATTGACGAAGCACTTTGAAGCTTACAAATTTACCGTCTTTATTTAACGAAATAAAGTACAATCCACTCGGGCAATCAATCCCTTTTGATGTTTTTCCATCCCAATTTAAAACATGGCTAACGCCATTAATTTGCGTGCTCAAATCTTGGACTTCCTTACCCAGCGCATCATAGACGATAACCTTTGCTGCGCCCATAGCTAAGGCAGAAGAGAATTCAATTTGAACGCCTTCGTTGTTAAATGGATTCGGATAAACCTTCGCTTCTAAACCTGAAAAGCCAGGATAGTCTTGTAAACTTGCACTAACCAACTGACCTAGGTCGTAGGTTTCATCCCCTGGTTGATACAATAAATAGTGATAATATACAATGAACATTTCATCGGTAGTGTTTTCACCATAATGGACATTCAAGGGTGGGGAATTCGGATTCCATGGGTTATTAGCTGTGTTGTCATATACACCTTCACCTTTGATTTTATATCCTGCCGGGATTTTTTGCAAGTGATTAAATGTGTAAAATCCTTGCCAATGAAAATCCCAATGAGGGACATTGATGTGTTTAAGGGTATCCCCTGAAGGGCTATAAGCATAGGACTTAATGCTTTTGCCAAGCAAGTGCATATGGGGGGCAACGGACAGGGCCGATACATCTACAGGAACGGTTCCATTTGGAGGGTAAACAGCGGTTACCGTTGAAACTTGATTGGGAGGTAAATTAAATACGTAGTTCCCAATGATTGGATCAGCAGAAACTTGTCGAACGCCAGTGGTGCCTAATGGATAAAAATGAAATATTACTTTAGTGCTGTCTAACATTCCATAGCTTCCATTGGGATAGTGCATGGCAAAATAAATGTTGGATCCAGGTCCAATGTCCACACCCAATTTCAACGGGGAAACGGAAGGGAAAATCATCGGCGAAGAACCGGGTACATACGCAGTTACCAATTTCGTGTTTGCTCCGCTCGGGCTGGCGCAAAAACCACTTGTGTCCGTTGTTTCTGTACCTGAATGGTCAATAAAAATCAAAGCATGATGCACAATTTCCATGTTACCTGGAATTACTTCAATTGCCTTTATCGTTCTGTTTTGTGTTATGTTCGATGGAACGGAAAAACAAACATAATCATCGTACATGCTTGTAGCATTGGAAATGTAATTTGGCATTTTTACAGTTAAATCACCGTTGCCCAAGATGGCGCCATTGTTATACACTGGTGGAGGGGGCGTTTGAGCAGCATTTCCCTCTGGAAACCCTGTATTTAACCAGTTAAACAATGTGTTTTTTTCTGCGGTTGTAAGGGCGCGGTCGTGTAAATATTGTTGGTAATTATTGTCTGGTGGCCATGGTGGCATTTGATGTGCTGCACCGGGCGAGATTGATGCATAAATTTGAGCCGCCATGGGACTCGCTTCTTGGTAACTTGTCAAAGAAAAAGGAGCGATGCCTCCGGTGTGATGACAAGATGTACACTTATTGTAAAAGATTTGAGCCACGTCACTGCTCCATGTTTGTGCCTTTAACCCGAAGGAGAGAAACACTATGACAATTAAATTCAAATTTTTCATATGCCGAATTTACAAAAGACAAAACAATTTTTTATTAATAATGAATTACTTTTAAGTTTCCACTGAGCCCATTTTCAAAGGTATAAGTCACATAGTAGGTCCCTTTTGTTAATCTTGAGCAATCAATTTTTATGGCTTTGGCATCGAAAGATTGTTCAATTGCGATTCTGCCCATCAAGTCATTAATTGTTACGTTGGAAATGTCAAATTCTTCATTGAAAATTAAAAGCTCGTTGCCCATAGGATTAGGAAACACCTTTACGCTAAGGTCATCCTTGTCCATTGAATTCAAATTGGCTAAACAGGTTTCATTAACCATCGTGCCATTGCAATAATAAGCGGGATATAAAATTGCTGCTTGCAAAGGCGCGTTGGGAAGCTGCAATGGGGATTCATTACAGCCTAATTGTTGTACAAGAAAATCGCGTACAAAATGTTCCGTTGTATCCATATAAGCCAAGGCGGTTGCATTTGTGCCTAAATATGGACAATGGCCTGCCCCAGAAAATGTATAAAAGTTACTTTGTACATTCACAGCACATGCTCGTTCGTGTAATAATCGACTGCCATCAAGGTACATTAAAGGTGTCCCTGGGTTTACGATACCTCGGTTATATTTTACAGTGCCGTCGGAAGTTCCATGCATGGAACACATCGGGATGTTGCTCGTTTCTAGCCAACTGTACCTTGCCAGCGCACCGCATAGGTTGATAACGGCTTTTACATCCGTAGAAAAACCAGCGTTTCCACTGTTGCCCTCAATGTTTCCCAATTGTAAGATTACAGCAGCAGATAAATAATCTGAGATTTCACAGGTATCATTCAAATAGGCTGCGTGAAGGGCAGTAATTGCTCCTGCAGAACTTCCCCCGATAAAGATTCTGGTCGTATCGATTTTGTAGGTGTCTGTAGTTTGTTTGTCTTTGTAAAAAAAGCGAATCGCCGCTTTCAGGTCCTGAACAGCTCGAACCACTGCTTTTACGGCATTGGCAGAATCAATTGGAAAAAATCCTACCCTATAATCTATGGAAGCGCAAACAAATCCTTTTTTGGCAAATCGCTGTGATAGTGATTGCACATCGACATCGGTTTTAGATCCTCCTAAAAAACTACCGCCGTGAACCCAAATGATTAGGGGTCGATTGGGTTCTGTATCACCTGTGGGTGAATAGAAATCGAGTTTCAATGATGTGTTCGCTCCTGAAAACGATGCGTTTGCGCCATAGGTTATGTTGCTTGTTAAAGATACGTTTGCAAAAACATCCGTTGCATAACGTCCATTGGTACAAGGCTGGGAATATCCAAAAAAAGGAATGGTTAATAGCGCACTAAGGAAACAGTAAATTGATTTGATTTTCATAAGATAATTTTAAGGGAATAAAACGCTGTTGTAATTCAGCGCGTTTAACATGGGTAAATTGGACTTGAATTTTACGTTTATTGCTTTAAGAAATTCATTTGTTAACAAAGCGTTTCCACGGGGATTTAAATGGATTCCATCCAGCGAAAAGACGCCTCCGGAAACAAATTTAGCAGAAAGAGACGCTCCATTGTAGACAAATACTGCGTTTGTTTTTTCATAAAATGGGGACGTTTCTACAACGCCAAATCCCACTTCATTGGCTTTGGCACGAATGATTTGATTGAAGGCCGTTGTGCGTGATTGCACCTGTTGAATCTCATCCAATGTTAGAACAAATTCATCTCTAAGTGGGAAAACAGAACCCATCTGATGACATTTAATGGAATCTAATGGTACCGAAAGGAGAATAAGTTCGCCTGGCAACATAGGTCGAACCCCAAACATCCCTGCACTAGGATCTTCTATCATAAAAGGATTCTCTCCTACATGAAAGGCAAATCCCAAAGGACCATAAATTTGGTTTAGGGTAACAACACTTGCGGCATCTAATTTTAATCCGTTGTAAGGAATGGTTGTAAAATATGGGAATTTCGTAACATCCGGCAGTGTGGCAATCACTCCTTTTGCATTATTGCTTGACAATTGAGACAACAATTGGTTGATACTTTCATCGAACCCCACATTTGGAAGACCTGAAACGGGGGTCATGGGGTTTTGGGTCGCTCCGCTTTTAGCATAGGGCAAGAGGTCTTCAAGACCAAGGTAAATGGAAGAAAACGTTGGATAACCTCCGAATAAAACATTTTCTTGCACCGAGGACCAGGTTCCTGTCATTGGCAAAACAAATTGATCCATAGACATCCGCCCAAAGTAAGGGTTATATTTTTGGTCATTTGGGTTTCCGATTAAGTTGGAAACCATATCAATCATTTTTAGTCCTGGGATACCGTAATTTGAATATTTCTGGTTTGGAATGTATGCGGATTGGGTGAAGGATACAACCTCCCCTTGCGCTGAAAAACGTATGGGAGAAAGGCCTTGAATGCCCATGCAATCGGTTTTATATCCTAACATCAATCTCGCTTGTTGTTGTGTATTTATGCCAACATTCAATGGATCCAACCAAGGCAGAATGGTTGGGTTCGCTCCTGCCAATTGAAGTTGCATTTGCAACAATGTTCCTAAGGCGTTTTGTTGACCATGAATACTCAGGGCATCGTCCATATATCCTGCAGTATGACCATCTCCGATGGCAACAAATTTTGAAAAATCCGCCGTTCCAGAATGTGCCGAAAGCATAGGCTCTTTAGGCTTACAAGCCATCAGTGCTATAAGTAACAACGCAATAATATGACAATAAAACAACTTCATGCTACCAACTATAATTTAATCCAAATCCCGGAGCAAGCGCAATGGTGGTAAATGTACCGCTTAACAATGTTTCTAAATTTCTGTCGCTTCGGGTGACTTTGGTGAAGTAAAAAGAAAGGTCCAAATTAAAATGTGAACTTAAAAAAACCGTCATTCCAGACGTAAAATACACCCTGTTACCATCGGGTGTTTCTGGGGTTACATATCCGGCTTGAACAGGTGAAAATCCATAGCCTAAGCCCGCACGAAGCATCATTTTCTTTTCTTCTTGTAACGACAAAACATTGCATTGTGCTCCAAATCGGAATGCAAAAATGTTCTTATAATTCCTTACTGATTTCGTATCCAATAAAGATGGAGAATTGAGGGCGTAATCGAAACTCAAGGTGTCATAGGCTTTCCATCCCACGCGATTTACATCAAGTACGATGTCCCATCTTTTTGCCGGCTTGAAAGAAATTCCGAAGGTCGCTACGCTGGGCAATGGAATTCCAGAGGTGAGGTTGCCATCAGGAAAACTTTGGTTTAATGATTCTGGTACCGTAAACTGAACATTGCCACTGGTCACCTTCATATTCGTTCTGGAACGATAAGAAAAGGAAGCATTCAGCTTTTCATTCGCCTTGAAATGTAACCCGACATTATAACCCCAGCCGATTGCTTTTCCTGAGATTTCGGCATTACCGAAAGAGCCGTCGTAAAACTGTATGGGTAAATCTTTTTGAAGGTTAACTGCGCCAGTGGTAAACACGAGACCTCCGCCTACCCCAATGTTATCGGTAATTCTTAATGATACTGTTGGTTGAAATTGAATTGCCTTTAATTCCAAACGGGTGAGTGCAAACCTTCCTATCCAATTGTCTTCGTATTGAACCGTACTCCCAAACGGAGTCGTAATGGACAACCCATATTTCAAACGATGGTATTTTTTAACTTTAAACAGAGCGTAAAGGTTAAAAGGGGTTCCAACAGGTGAGTTCGTTCTAAATGATTTATTGGTAAATGAATCTACGAACATTACGTTTCCAAAAATAGGAGTAACAGCCGCGTTTACTTCTGAAGCGTTTAAAAAGGATGCCCCACCGGGATTGTAAAATAAGGCTGAGGCATCTTGTACCAGGGAGGCTCCTGCACATCCCATTCCTTGTTGCTTTTGTCCTTGAAAATTTACTTGAAATCCTTGACCGTAGCTATGGGTTAATTCTACACCAATGCAAAAAAACATAAACGCTACAAGAATCAAGTTACGACCTTTCATATATTCAAATATACATTTAAAATTTTGAGATGGCTTTATTCGCTTGTTGTCCAATCTTCCCAAAAATCCCCAAGTTGACGTCGGTCTTTCTTTGTCGGCTTACCCGTACCATTGTCGCGATAAATCTTTTGCGCGTCGAGGTACGTTTTATATTTGTCACGTTCTTCTTGCGGAGTTATGTCGATTAAAATGTTGGGCACAAGCGAAGCATTGACACGTTTGTCTACCAGTGAAATTACTTCGTAAGAAAATTTAGCGTTGGCTTTAAACACAGAGACAATTGATCCCACCTTAATGTCACGAGAGGGTTTAATGGCGACATGGTCTAATTGGATTCTTTTTTTTTGAATCAGTTCCGTTGCTTGAGAACGTGTTTTGGTTAGGCGGGCACACCAAATAAACTTATCTACCCTCAATTTCTGCGCGTTTTTTTTGGGTCAATCCTTTATACACCAACCCATACGAATTTAAAATCCAATCTTTCACCAAGAAATGGCTATTGGCTTTTTCAAGTTCTAAGGTGATCCAATGCTTTTGACTCATGTGATAACCCGGAAGCACCCAATCAAATTGTTCTCGCAACTCAAGGGCAATTTCAGGCGCTGCTTTGATTGTGACTTGATTAGGAGACTCGATGTCTATTAAGAGAAACATTTTTCCTGCTACTTTAAAGACTAGGGTTGTTTCGTTAAACGGGAAGCACTCCTCCGAAGCGGGAAGGGAAAGGCAAATTTGTCGAATTTCATCGACACCCATTAAATGTGAACGTGACGGGGACAATCCTCCCTACCCAACATTTTTAGCATTTTAACATGTTCGCCCAATGCGGAAGCAAAGGTTCTGTTATTGCTGTAAGGAAGGTTAAATTCTTTTGCTGTTTTCTCTACAATTTTAGAGATGTCCTTGTAGTGAATGTGACAAATGTTTGGGAAAAGATGATGTTCCACTTGAAAGTTTAACCCACCAACATACCATGAAAACAACCGTGAATTGGTCGCAAAATTAGCCGTGTTATAAAGTTGATGAGCTTTCCAATCTGCTGCAACGTTACCAGAATCGTCGGGTTTATCATAGCTTGAAGTAGGCACTACATGGGCTGGTTGAAAAACACTAGCAAGAATCAAACCTGCCAACAATTGCATTACCACAAATCCAATTAACTGGATGTACCAATAGGCTGGTGCGAAAATCATTGGTACCGCAACAAATACTGAGATATAAAACACTTTCCCAAAGATAATGTCCCTTAAATGTTTGTTAAAGTTAATGCCCTGCGTGTTAGACAAACCTTTTTTCTTGTAACGAATGGCTTGTTGAAAATCTTTTGATGAAAACCACATGACGGTCATAAGGGAATAAAAAGCCCAAGCATAGATGTATTGAAATTTATGTATTTTTCGCCAAGGTGAATAAGGGGAAAACCGCAATAATTTTACCGGTGGTGTAATGTCCTCATCATACCCGTCGATGTTCGTATAGGTATGGTGTAGTACGTTGTGTTGTATTCTCCAATTTGCTGGATTCCCTCCAATCATATTGATGATGGCGCCCAGGAAATAATTAACCCTAGAATTGGTAGAATAGGCACCATGGTTTGCATCATGCATGATGGACAGACCAATTCCAGCCATTCCAAAACCCATGATCACCCAGCAAAGAAGGGATAACCATGACGAAGGGATAAAGAAAAGCAAGGTAAAAGGCACTAAATACAAAAGCACCATGAAAATCGTTTTAAACACCATTTTGGCATTCGCATGCATGGAGATTTTTCTTTCCTCAAAATATGCCTTAACTCGTTTGGTGAGTGTTTTGCTAAAATCTACATACGCATGGTTTGAGAAGTTAACGCTTTTGAATTGATTTTCCATGGTACAAAGTTAGGTAAAGTAACACGCAAAATAAACTTTTTATTATTTTTTGTGGTTTGCGACAATTTGTGTTTGAATCTCAACCATGTCGCTTACCTCGCCCTCTGATCCAATTCCATACGTTGGACGGTTAATTTTAAAATTAGCCTGAATAATTATTTGGTTTTTGCCTTTTTGTATAACTTCAAAGGGTATGACGGCATTCTGTTCAACGTCTTTTGCTTTAAGCTTTCCTGAAACCTGCGATTTACCTTGTTCTGTTACGATTTGATTGCCAAAAAAAGTAATGGTTGGAAACTGATTAGCATCAAAATAATCAGAAGAAAGCGCGTGTTTTGTCATTCCAGGCAACTCTAACTTAAGCGAATTCACGGAGATCACTATGTCGAAAGAAGTTACTTGGTTGTCATACACACGAACCCGCCCTTGAACAGCTGAAAACCCACCTGAGAAATCTTCTGCCCGAAGGGTGACATAGGATTTGGTTGAAAAAACAAAATCGAGGGTGTCTTTGCTACTGGAGGTTTTCGTTTGTGCAGATCCAAAAATACAGCATTGGCTAAAAACGAGAAGGAGAAAAAGACGAGTCACTTGTTATTTTTTAACAACTTCAAGGTCTGCGTTCAAGTTGATCTCATCCGCAAGAACGGCAACCGGCATGTCTTTTCCGATTCCAAAATCGGATCTTTTAAAAGTTCCAGTGATGTTGAATCCAGCCATGTCCATTCCTGCACGGTTTTTTGCATTTCCGTTGTGCGTTGCATTCAGCGTGATTTCTTTGGTTACGCCGTGCATGGATAAATTTCCAACCAATAAATACTTTTTACCTTTTAATTTCTTGCAAGCGGTTGACTTGAATGAAATCGATGGGTATTTACTTACTTCGAAGAAGTCTGTAGACCTAAGGTGATTGTCTCTCGCCTCAACGCCCGTATTGATTGAATTTGCATCTGCCGTTAGTTCAAAGGAAGCACCAACGAAATCAGTTTCATTTACCGTGTTTACGGTGCACTCTACTTTGTCGAAAGCTCCATTGGCATTGGAGATTCCCATATGATTTACCGTAAACCCAAGTCGAGAGTGAACGGGGTCAATGGACCATTGTCCTACGTTCGTTAAAACAAAAGAAAATCCTATAAATCCTAGGATAACAAATAAAAAGGTGATTTTTTTCATGGTATATTTTTTTACAAAGTTGTATATAAAAACCCTATAAAATGATTGACTTTGGTTAAGAATTTACGAGAGAAGGGTTTGTTGAAGGATATAGAGTGTTTTTTCAATTTTAAAGTTGGGAATGTGAAAGCGTATGTATTTCACAATTAAATTGATGGCTGGTTTCACCCCTTTTTTATCTATTACCTCTTCATTTTTAAGGGATTGATTCCACGTTATCACATCTAAATTTGCAGGATAAATTGTGCGTATATCTGAAAGAAACAATCCGTTTTCAATGTCAAAAGCCGTGGGGCTGTCTACGGGCTGTGGGCAAATGCCAAGGGACATAATCCAGTTGTTTAAGAAACGCAGAGGGAAATCATACAGCTCAGTTGCTTCGTTTAAATCGTCGGCAACGATGCACAACGTTTCAAAAGTAACGGAATCTGTATGTGAAGCAGGCGTTGATTGGTAGATGACGTCGCAAATAAAAAAAGCGATCAAATTTTTTAGCGGATGGTTTTGGGTAGAAAGATAGTGGGTATGATTGCTAATGTTATTTACAAATGCAAAGTCAAATCCATTCTTCTTCGTTGCCTCGATTTCATACCTGCCAAAGGGAAGAAGTGCCGTTTTTTTTCTACCTCCTTTAAATACGAATTTCTGTAATCCTTGGGATTGCGAGTAAAAACTAAGAAGGAGACTTGTATCAGAATAAGTGTGCTTATTGATAAAAAACCCTTGGTAAACTTGCTTCACAGCTCAAATGTAAGAAAACTATCCCTTCTTTACGGTTACTGTGACATTCGCTTGGTTTTGCTGTTGTTTCCATTGGTTTAAGGTGCTTTTCATT
>Ga0304730_1003623_pt1 | contig 10339 bp, 9 predicted proteins | sample M_130628_MF_Meta_FD_190474 | JGI IMG/M metagenome (GOLD analysis project Ga0304730, IMG submission 190474) | Freshwater microbial communities from Lake Montjoie, Canada to study carbon cycling - M_130628_MF_MetaG (v2) (version 2) | ecosystem: Environmental > Aquatic > Freshwater > Lake | place...
GGGCAGCTTCTCCCAAACCAAAAACTGATGGGCTTTCAGAAGAGAATATTTTCAAGAAAAAAGTATCTTTCTCGTTATAGACACCACGCGAAGTTTCAGCTTCAAACTTGAACTTTAAAGTGTGCTTCAACCATTTGACTTTCAGACCCATTGAAAAATGCTTAATTTTGTCAAAAATACAGAAACTTTTGTTTTTTATGATACAAATCGGCGATTTATATACTTTTTAAGAAGTTTGTAGTAAAAAAAGTCTTTATACAAAATCAAATGAAGGTAATTATACCATTGTTGAAAATACTACTTTTTCCGTTATATGGGCTTTATTACGCGATAATTTTCTTGCGTAATTGGTTATTTGATGTGGGTTTCTTGAAATCGGTTTCACCTAAAGTTCCGACAATCAATGTCGGCAATCTGAGTTTGGGAGGTACAGGCAAAACCCCTTTCGTTGAGTATTTAGTCAGACTTTTGAGTGATAAAAATAAAGTTAGCACGCTAAGTAGAGGTTATGGCCGCATTTCAAAAGGGTTTTTATTGGCTGATAACCAAGCAAGTGCCGAAAGTGTTGGTGACGAACCAATGCAATATTATCTAAAATTTAAGGATAAAATAAACGTTGCAGTTTGTGAAAATAGGGTAGAAGGAGTTGAAAAAATTGGAAAGATATTTACTAATAATCAGGTAATTATTCTTGATGATGCCTTTCAGCATCGCCAGATTTCCCCTCATATAAATCTATTACTCTCAGATTATAATAAACCGTTTTATAATGATGGTTTAGTTCCTTTTGGGCGATTGCGTGATGTAAGAGTTAGTGCAAAAAGGGCAGATGCGGTAATTATTACTAAATGCCCAATCAAGATTGCAGAAACAGAAAAGGAGAAGATTAGTGGTGAAGTTTCGGCTTATACAAGAGTAGAAATTCCTGTATTTTTCTCAAAAATTGCTTATCAAGAAATCACTTCTTATGCTTTGAAGAGTGTTTTTGATGTAACAAAAAATATTATAATTTTAACTGCAATCGCTAAACCCAAAGTTTTTGTAAGATATCTCAAAGAAAAAAAGTTGAAAATAGAGAAAAATTTTGATTTCCCTGACCACCATTCTTTTTCGAGAAAAGATATTGATAAAGTATTAGGTAAAAGCAATGAAAATATGCAAATAATCACGACTGAGAAAGATATGGTAAAGCTAAAACCTCAACTTTCGGACGTAGAATTAAAACGGTTTTTCTATGTACCTATCGAAATTGAGCTTGAAAATAAAATAGATTTTGAGGCATTTATAAATACCAAAATAGAGTTTTTTAACCAAAATAATAGATAAAATGAAAAAAGTGTACCTGTTTTTTATACTGATAATACTAAGTTTGAAAGGAATTTGTCAAGAAAAATTAGATTATGGACGAACCTGGGTTTTTATGGTTGGGGTTTTAGAATGGTCTGATCCAAATACTTTTGCGTCGTTTGATAAGCAAGGAAGAGTTGATGCTAAAATTATGAAATTCTTTGAAAAAAAAGGCGTACCTACCAATCAGATGCTTTATATCAAAGACCAAAATGCTACTACAAATAATGTTAAAAATGAATTTACTTCTTTTCTTAAACAAGCTAAAAAAGGTGATATTTTGTTTTTTTATTATTGCGGACATGGATATAAAAATGATGGAGGAAAAGTATGTTTTGCCAATTATAAAGGTGCTGATTGGACTGCCGAAGAAATTGTAAAGACCGTAAACGAAAATTTTGCTGGGAATACCGCATTATTTACCGCAGATTGTTGCAATTCAGGCGGTTTGGCAAAGGAAGTTCAGAAATACAAAACTCGAAATTATGCCGCTCTCAATTCGGTCGTACCAACCGATGTTTCAACTGGAAACTGGACTTTCTCAAATGCACTACTTTACGCTCTCGAAGGCCGAAATTTTGTTGATACCGATAATAATGGTACAATTCAACTCGGCGAACTATCAATGTACATTGATACCGAAATGGCAGTTGTTGAAGGACAAAAAGCATCATATTTTGTACCAGCAAATATGAACAACTGGACTATTAGTAGCGGAGTAAAAGCCAAGAAAAATAATAGAATCGGTGAACGAGTAATGGTAGATTATAACGGAACTGAGTGGCTTGGGTTCATAGATAACGTAGAAGCGGATAAAAATATAAAGGTCAGATTTTATAGTTATACCAATAATGAAGTAGATATTGTAGAGCCGTCAAGAGTGAAAGCTTTTAAATGTTCCAATGATTTTCCGATTGGTGCAAGCGTAAAAGTCTATTCCGCAAGTTATGAAAAATGGTATCCTGCAAAGGTTTTGAAGAAGTTTTCGTGCTTGCATTATATACATTACACTGAATACGATAGCGAATGGGACGAATGGGTTTCATCAGCTAATATTAAAAAGTAAAAATTACCTTAAATTTGCTTTATGCATATTTTACGTCAACAAAAATATTCTCAATTAATCAAAGCAAAAGCCACCGAATTGGGTTTTGATGCCTGCGGTATATCAAAAGCTGATTTTTTAGAAGAAGAAGCTCCTCGTTTAGAAAAATGGTTAAATCTAAATTATCACGGAAAAATGGCCTATATGGCCAATCATTTTGATAAACGCCTTGACCCACGCAAATTAATTGACGGAGCAAAATCGGTCATTACTGTAATTCTGAACTACTTTCCCGAACAAACTTTACCCGAAAACGACCATAATTATAAAATTTCAAAATATGCCTATGGAACAGATTATCATTTTGTATTGAAAGATAAACTCAAAGATTTGATGTCCTACATTTCGGAAGAAATTGGTGAAGTAAATGGGCGAGTTTTTGTAGATTCTGCTCCTGTGATGGATAAAGTTTGGGCAAAAAAAAGTGGAATCGGTTGGGTCGGAAAGCACACAAATCTGATTACAAGAGAAATCGGGAGTTTTTTCTTTATCGGCGAAATTATTTGTGATTTAGAGCTTGAACCCGATGTTGAAATGAAAGATTACTGTGGTACTTGCACCCGATGCGTAGATGCCTGCCCGACCGATGCTATTACGGAGCCTTACGTGGTTGATGGCTCAAAGTGCATCAGTTATTTTACGATTGAACTCAAAGAGGCTATTCCTGAAGAAGTAAAAGGGAAGTTTGAAAATTGGATTTTTGGTTGTGATATTTGTCAAGATGTGTGTCCGTGGAATCGGTTTTCTCGACCAACGCAAACCACAGATTTTAAGCAACATGCTGATTTACAGAAATTTACAAAAACTGATTGGGAAGAAATTTCACATGAGGTTTTTCATGAAATTTTCAGAAGAAGTGCAGTAAAACGTACAAAATTGGACGGTTTGAAGCGAAATATTGAATTTGTTAAGCTAAGCTAATAGATGATTTACGCCTTCTTCTTCGAGTAAATCATGTATATTTAAAACTACACCTTCCATCACTACAACATCTTTATTCCAGTCTAAAATTTGTGTCGTTTCATTTTTCGAAAATACAAATATTTTCTTATGTTTGGTAAGCACCCAAAGGATTCTTTCAGTCCCAAAATTCATCATTTCTTCTGATTTTGAAAATACATAATCTAAATCTTTGTCGGTTTCAATTTTAACATCAACTTCGATGGCAACTTCGGGAGCGATTTCAAAGTATTTGTCATTCAGAACCACTTTTTCTTTCAAAAAAATGCCAATATCGGTTGAAATATTATTTTTAAGACCTAAATGAAGCCCTGCTTCGTTGGTGGTGAGTGAATATTTTTTTCTATTTATTTTAGAAAAAAGAATTCCATAAATAAACCCAACCAAAAATGATTGCAATGAGCTGCTCCCCATAATTTCTTCAATTTGTTTAGTACCATTTATTACACTTTTGTAGCCTTTATAATAGTAAGGCTTGCCATTTATTACTTCCCTAATATACTTTGCAGGAATTTTTCTAGTTCGGGTTTTAATCTTTTCTTCGATTGGCTTTACCATATTCGTATTATTTTTACGAAAGTAAAACATTTTAATTATAATTTGCAAAACAATTAAGTGGGAAAGATAAAGCCAAAGGGTAACTTTTGTGATATAGCAATGCTTGATTTAGCGGAAAATTGTTTTGATAGCAAGAAAAATGGTGAAAATCCTGTAAATGAAGTAATTGAAAAACTTCGAGAATATTGGAAAGGTTAAGAGAGAATCGAATTATTATTGTTTACAAAACTTGTTAGAATTTGAGGAATAAAATTCTAGGGAATGTTATCAATAGGCTGCAGACTATTTATAATCTCTGATATCAATAATGTTTTTGCAGAAATCATACTCATTTAGCTGATTTGAGCAGATAATAAGCAATCGGTCAGCTGTATGTTTTTCGATTTGTTTGAGATACCAAGCTATTCCTTGTGCATCGAGATTTGAAGTTGGCTCGTCGAGCAAAATAATGGGTGCTTTCGAATAAAACGCCAAGCCAAGTTTAAGACGTTGTTTCATTCCTGAAGAAAAATTCTTAACAGTTTTATCTTTGTGTGTATCAAGTTGTATTTTTTCGATAAGTTCACTTGCCGAAAGGTTATCTTTAAAAGGCTTAAATTTTTGATGAAATTCGATTGATTCCAGTAGGGTAAATTCTTCGACTAATTCGAGATAAGGTGCCGCAATTACGATTTTTTTATAAATATCATCAACTGAAACTTCTTGATTAATATTACTGTATGAAACCTTACCTTCAGTTTGAGGCATTACACCAATCAAGACCTGCAAAAGAGTAGATTTTCCGCTACCATTTGGACCGACGAAGGTATAATTTTTACCTGACTCGAAACTCAAATTTACATTTCGAAAAATCCATTCTTTACGAAATTTCTTACCAAGATTTTCTAATTGAATCTTCATGTGATGAGTTCATAGTTCGTTGGCCACAGTCAGCTGATGTCGTCGAACTCCTTGATTTATGAAAATAAAGACAACATCATAAGTTTTTCGGTGCTACAACTCACTATCGACTGTTGACTTATTTTATTCCTCCGTTCCTTTTTTAACTGGGCTTTTTATTATTCCTCGCTCTGAATTTGATATAAAATTCAAAATATCATCACGCTCTGGAGTAGCTGGAAATTCCAATTCAACCTGAGTAATAGCATCTGTATTATTCAATCCACGAAGATAAATATAGCGGTAAATACCTTGGACTTCGGCTATTCTATCATCTGTGTAACCTCTTCTACGCAATCCAACGGAGTTGATACCTGCATAAGAAAGTGGTTCACGAGCAGCCTTAATAAATGGAGGTACATCTTTGCGGATTTGCGAACAACCTCCTATATATGTATGCTTGCCAATCTTTACAAATTGTTGTACGGCCGACATTCCTCCAATATTAGCAAAATCGCCAACAGTAATGTGTCCTGCGAGTTGCACACAGTTTGCCAAAATAACGTTGTTGCCAATGATACAATCATGGGCAATATGAGCGTAAGCCATGATTAGGCAATTTGAACCAATTTCGGTGCGGTGCTTATCTATTGTTCCACGATTTACGGTTACACACTCACGAATCGTAGTGTTATCGCCGATGATAGTGACAGTATTTTCACCATTAAACTTTAAATCTTGTGGAACAGCCGAGATAACAGCTCCAGGAAAAATCTTACAGTTTTTACCAATTCTAGCACCTTCCATGATAGTAGTGTGTGAACCTATCCAAGTTCCTTCACCAATTTCTACGTTTTTGTGAATTACAGCAAACGGTTCTATGACAACGTTTTGTGCAACTTTAGCATCGGGGTGTATATATGCCAACGATTGATTCATTTGATAGAGTTATGAGTTGTGAGTACTGAATTCTTAGTTATATGTTGAGAGTATTAAAAAAAACTCAGACCTCAGAATTCGGCACTTTTATCTTATGTATTATTTTGCTTTTTTTACTAATCGGGCGGTCATATTAACATCGCATACGAGGGTTTTGCCAACCCATGCTTCTCCGTGCATTTTTGCTACACCAAGTCTAATAGGAGCAAGAAGTGAGCATCTGATAATCAACGTGTCGCCAGGTAAAACATTGCGGTAAAATCGACAATTATCGATTCCAACCAAATATGGCCAATAAGCCTCTGGATCGCCTGTTGAGGTAAGTACTAAAACGCCCCCTGTTTGTGCAATCGCCTCAATTTGTAGCACGCCTGGCATCACTGGATTGTCAGGGAAGTGACCTGTAAATTGAGGTTCATTCATAGTAATGTTTTTTACACCAACTACCGTATTTCCATCAAGATATACAATCTTATCTACGAGAGCAAACGGATAACGGTGGGGTAGGAGGCGAGCAATATCACTGACATTATATACCGGCGGTGTATTTGGGTCGTATTGCGGTGTACTTTTTGCCGAATCCGCTATTTGTTTTTTAATTTTTTTAGCCAAAGCCACGTTTGGGGTGTGTCCAGGGCGTGCAGCCAAAATATGTGCTTTTAGTGGGCGACCAATTAAGGCCAAATCTCCCATTACATCTAGCAATTTATGGCGAGCTGGCTCATTAGGAAAACGCAAAGGCATATCATTCAAAATGCCAGTTTTACCAATACTGATTTTTTCTCTATTAAGTAATGTTGATAATTTTTCGACTTCTTCTTCTGAAATTTCACGGTCAACTATTACAACTGCATTATCAACATTTCCTCCTTTTATAAGTCCTGCTTTGAAAAGTGTTTCTAATTCATGCAAGAAAACAAATGTGCGACAAGGAGCGATTTCTTGCTTAAATAGGCTAATGTCGTGCAATTGTGCGTGCTGGCTCTGCAAAACCGTTGAATTATAGTCAACCATTACTGTTAGGCGGTAATCGTTGAGTGGCAAAGCAGCTAACTCGATGCTTTGGTCGTCGTTGCGGAAATGAATTGCTTCTTCGATTTCATAATAATTACGCAGAGCATGTTGTTCCTCAATGCCAGATTCTTCGACTAGCTCAACAAATTGTAAGGCACTTCCATCTACTATCGGAATTTCTGGTCCATCAAGTTGAATCAATACATTATCAATTTGGAGACCAACTAAAGCCGATAAAATATGCTCAGTTGTATGTATTCTTACACCCTCTTTTTCTAAGACAGTACCCCTCGAAGTATCAAAAACATAGTCAACATCAGCTTCTACAATCGGCTTATTAGGTAGATCAATTCTTTGGAATTTATATCCATGATTGACCGCCGCAGGTTGTAAGAGCATTGTTACTTTTTCACCAGTATGTAATCCTACACCTGTGATTGATACTACTTTTTTGAGGGTTTGTTGTTTAACATTCATTGTGAATTCTACTTATTTTCTAGGGCAAATGTAATTGTAATATATTGAATAGAGGAATAATTGTTTTTTTAATTTTATGATAAAACTCCTTGCGGATTTAGATCTGAGAGTTGTTCTTCAATTACTTTTAATTGTTTTTCGATGGCAGGAAGCTTTCGTAAAACCGCCATAGAACGCAAATATTCAGTCGCATCAAAGGCTGGATTGCCATTAAGTGATGTACCTGTTTTCTTGACACTCTTTGTAATACCAGCTTTTCCACCTGCTTTTGTACCATCGGCAATAGTAATATGTCCATTAACACCAACTTGACCGCCCAACACACAATTTTTTCCAACTTTAGTTGAACCAGCAATGCCTGTTTGAGCAGCAATTACGGTGTTTTCTCCAATTTCTACATTATGGGCAATTTGCACCAAATTATCAATCTTTGCTCCTTTACGAATAATTGTTGAACCAATCGTGGCACAATCAATCGTTGAATTTGAGCCAATACTTACGTTATCTTCAAGTATTACATTTCCCAACTGCGGAATGGTCTTGTATGTTCCGTCGGTCTGTGGAGCAAAACCAAAGCCATCGCTACCAATGACTGCTCCCGAATGCACAATACAGTAGTTGCCGATTACACAGTTGGAGTATATTTTTACACCAGCATATAAAATGGTATTATCGCCGATGCTTACATTATCACTGATATATGCTTGTGGGTAAATCTTTACATTTTTACCAATTTTACAGCTTTTTCCGATGTACGAAAATGCCCCTTGAAAGACATTTTCGCCAACCGATGTGCCTTCGCCAACAAATGAAGGTTGTTCGATACCTCTTTTGGAAGCATCTAGCATTTTTTGGTATTCTTCTAAAAGTAGTGTAAAGGCTGTATATGGATTTTCGACAAGTATAAGTGTTGTGGTATAGGCTTTGCGGGGTTCAAAATTTTGGCCTACGATTACGGCCGTTGCATTGGTTGTGTAGAGAAAAGGTTCGTACTTTTCGTTTGAGAGAAAAGAAATATCGCCGTTGGTACCATCTTCAATTTTAGCTAACTGGCTTATAATGAGGCTTTCGTCTCCTTTTACTTCGCCATTCAGTAGTTGTGCTATTTGCTTTACCGTAAATTTCATTATGTTTGGTGTAGTGCAAGCTGATATTCCTGCGGAGATTTTGCGTTAGTCTATTATATTTAGTTGTACAAACTATTTAATGGCATCCCCAATCAATAATTTAATTTAAAAATAATCTTTAAATAATACAAAAAGCTTCTTTATTGTCGGAAAACATCTACAAATATACGTTTTTACCCCAACATACATAGTATTTTTTAACGATGTTGCTTAAAGCCTTTATAGTTGGTAAATCTGAGGCATCGGCAATATCCACAACATTTAGGTTTTTTGTTAAGATATTTATGGTTTCATCTCCTGAAACGTAGCCTTTATTGCTTACATCTCCTTCTGTAATAAAATATTTTAGTTCGTTTTCGGAAATGCCTTTTGTAAGAAATGATGCCTTAATATTTTCGATAAAAGATGCTTCAATCGGGAAATTAGAAATCTTAACTTTGTACAAATTCCGATTCAGTAAATCTTTACAGATTGTGGATAAAATTTTGTCTGAATGATGCTGCCAAGTTTTTATACATGCCCAAATATCATAATCATCAACCTCTGTAAATGCCTTTAAATATTTTTCATTATTATTGAATGATTCAAGCGAAATATCTTCTTTTAAAAATAATGAAAATGAAGGCGTGACAAATAAATCCTCAGATAATTTTACTAATTCTCTAGCTCGACTGATGATTTGGATAAGCATCGCCTCGGTACAAATCGAAGTTTTGTGTAAATAAACCTGCCAATACATTAACCGTCGTGCGTTCAAAAAGTTTTCAACACTTAGTAAACCTTTTTCTTCAACAACCAATTGATTATCAACCACGTTGAGCATCTTAATGATTCGGTCAACGCCAATTGTTCCTTCGGCCACACCCGTAAAGAAGCAATCACGGTTTAGATAATCCATTCTATCCATATCAAGTTGACTTGAAATCAGCTGATGAAAAAACTCCCGGTGGTAAGAGCCATTAAACATTTCGATGGCTAAATGGAGCTTTCCCCCAAACTCTTGGTTGAGTTTTCCCATCATCATTGCCGAAATATGCTCATGATGCACATCATTCAAAATTGTATATTCGAGGACATGAGAAAAGGGACCGTGACCAATATCATGAAGTAAAATGGCAATCTGTGCCGCCTCGATTTCAGCATCTGGTAAATAATGTCCTTTGTTCTGCAAAACCTGCAAAGATTGTCCCATTAGGTGCATGGCTCCCAAAGCATGATGGAAACGAGTATGCAAAGCTCCTGGATAGACATATTCGGCCATACCCAATTGCTTTATACGGCGTAAACGCTGGAAGAAAGGATGCTCGATTAAATCGTAAATTAAATCAGAAGGTACACTAACAAAGCCATAAACGGGGTCATTGAAAATTTTGCGTTTGTTGGTCATGCTTTCAATTAGCTAAGGCGAATGTGCAAAGATAAAGTTTTATTTTTTTGATGCTTAATTATAGCAACACAAAGAAGAAAGTTTTAGTTGATAATATGAGAAAATTGGGAATAAAATTTTGTAGTGAATCAAGAATTATCTAATTTTGCATAAATAAGCCAATAAAATGGGTTTAGGGCCTATAGCTCATTCGGTTAGAGCAACTGACTCATAATCAGTAGGTGCTTGGTTCGATTCCAAGTGGGCCCACTTCGTAAAGTATTGATAATTAAAGAGTTATAACTAAGATTTCAAGTTTTTGAAATCTTTTGTTTTTTAGTTGCACAACAAAATGCACAACATCTCTTTCCTATAAGTACAATAACAACATAATTCGTTGCTCGTAAAATCTTAAATAATAAGTTTCCACATTCATTTTCAGGAGTTTTTTGTGAGGGGTAAAACTGTCTCAAAAGAAGTGGGCAACAAAATACAGCATAACCCCAATGTAGCTACTACGGTAAAATATTAAAAAAGCTGTGCAGGAATGGTCTACCTTGAATAATG
>Ga0304730_1003627_pt1 | contig 10333 bp, 7 predicted proteins | sample M_130628_MF_Meta_FD_190474 | JGI IMG/M metagenome (GOLD analysis project Ga0304730, IMG submission 190474) | Freshwater microbial communities from Lake Montjoie, Canada to study carbon cycling - M_130628_MF_MetaG (v2) (version 2) | ecosystem: Environmental > Aquatic > Freshwater > Lake | place...
AATCAATTATTCGATTATTATATTTTATTTAATGATTATTATCATCTAAAAGATTTTTTCCATAAATTCTATATATATTATATGGATCCAAACTTGTGTTTTATAATTTAACCATTATATGATTTTTTGTGATGTGAATTTAATATAAAGAAAAATAATATATTCGTATATTATAAGAGTTATGCCTAAAGTTATTACACAACAACATCTTCAAAAAAGGTTAGAAATCGTCCAAAAACTTTTTGATATTCTAAAAATTAATGACGCCAATAATAAATTCTATCTCCGGGAACTAGACAATAATCTTGAAATGCAAACCCAAATTATGGCTCTCGAAAATGATATCAAAGAATGCTTCATTTGCTCGGATTGGTCCTGTTTTAAAAAAAAGAATAAGGTTATTAGGATACATTTATCATTGGTTAAAAACACCCTCAAAAATATGAACTATGACATTTTATCAACTAAAAAAAATATTAAAGGCGATAATGACACCATTATAGGTCAAGAAACTGTTTATAATATATTCAAAAAAATATAAAAATATTGAAATATATTTCGTTATTCCCCAAATAAAATAATATTATAGTATTATATATTAATACCATAATATGAACGATTATCAAAAACAATTTCTGAAGCAATTAAAAGTCCTTGAAAAGAAACCGACAGAGCTTCCCGATACAGGACAACTTTTTTCACATGATATTAGTCCATCAGGTCATAAATCATTTTTAGTTACAACCTATCAAAAGATTTATAGTTATCTCAATCAGACCAATCTATGGTATGAAGATCATACATTTAATAATAATATTAAATTACATATTGATATTGATTATAATCGTAAATATAACACTGAATTAGAAAGAGACGAAGAAGCCGACGTTATTATTGGCGAAGTGGTTGACATAGTTAATACTAAATTAAACGACGAATTAGAAATAGTTAATTCACCAATTATTGTAATGATGTCTGATACTCTTAAAAAATTATCACTGCATATAATCTATCCTGAAGTTATTTTTACTTCTATGTTGGAAATGAACTTATTTATGCAAAATGTTTCATCATATGCAGATATGCGTGTTTATAGCGCAAGGCGACCATTTCGTATGCCATTAAATAGTAAATATGGTAAATATAATCCATTACATTTTTATACATCTTTTAACTATGCTAAACCATCTGATAATTTTAAACTATTTTATGATAGTTGTATATGTTCTGATGGCGAAGGATATATTATAGACTATTCGCATATGATTACTGAAGTTGTTCCATCTAATGAAGTAGTGCTTGGATCAAAACCATTATTAAATTATAGACCACATAACGACGCACCAAGATTATACCATTATGTTAACTATAATTTAACAATGGTTAAAAAAGCACTGGAATCATTAGATGAAAGTGTCCTCTATGATTATAACTCTTGGTTAATTATTATGACATCAATTAAAGATCTATGGTTAGGTATTAAAAATGAAGCCCATCGTATTGAATTATATAATATTTTTGATACAATCTGTAGTTCTGCTAGTTTAAAATATATACAAAAACATCCTAATAAAAAAATAAATTATGATAGAGATGGCAATTATAGAGCTTTTCATAGTCTTAAACATCATATTATTGATATTAATTATCTATTTAATAAAGCAGAAATGAAATATTTTATACATCCATTTTATGACTATCGTAAAATTATTTTTAATATTGACAATCATACTAACAAAATATTAGCTAATGAAACATATATTAATGATAATATTGTTCCTGAACTTCTAAAATTTAAAAATATATTCATTAAAAGTCCAACAGGTACAGGCAAAACAACACTCCTTAAAAAGATGCTTACACATCTCAATAATGAAAATATTATTAGTATCATTAGCCGTGTCAATCTTGGTGGGGAGCATTTGAAATTAACTAAATTAAATAAAGACCATTTAGAGGTCAATGTTGGATTATCGTTTTATAAAGGTATGACACCACAAGAATATAAAACTTGTGACAAACTTGTCGTTCAACTTGAATCTATTATTAAATGTAATTATAAATTATTCAAAGACGCTACCGTCATCCTTGATGAAACTAATAGTTTGTTGAGCCATTTGAGAAGTCCAACTTTTAAAGATAGAAGGGCGTCTTGTTATAGATATTTAATTAAAATTATTAAAGACGCAGAAACTATTATATGCTTAGACGCAGACCTTAGCGATGACAATATTGAATTCATTAAACAAATCCGCAATACTGATTATATTGTTTATCAAAATGTCTGTAAAAATAAGTCTAATGTTGAGGCTATTTTTTATGATTCGTCTTTGAAAACCATTAAAATTATGGCTGAACGTATCCGGAATAAACAATATTTTGTTGCTTGTTTTGATAGTCTCACTATGATGGAAACTGTTTTGGAATATTTAAGTAAGTTCGGCAATCGTTCTGAATGGCTTGTATATAGTTCTGATGAAACTAAGAAGAACCCCGAGAGATTTATTATTGATACTCTTACATGGTTAAAACGCTTTGTGTTTTATACACCATCAATCATTTATGGTCTGGACTTCAATTATAAAGATTATATAGTCGATGTATTCTGTATCATCACTAAGTTTCATCTTAATTCAATGCAAGTTTATCAAATGATGACAAGAGTTCGACATATGAATAAAGTCCATGTTTTTTGCCATGAACGATTATATTATCTTAAATATAAATCTAAACAAGATGTAATTGATGAATTTCACGCATATGAAAGAGTTATTGGTTCTCTAATTTCCGGTAAGCAAAAGCAAGATGATTTAGATGAAACACCCTATCAAACGATGTATTTCGCTCACACTTATATGGATTCACTATTAAAAACTAATATGAAGGGCTATTTAATGGATATGATGGTCTTAAATGGGTTTAACTTAATTCACGATGATGAAATTATTAATGATGATTTTTTAAATCCTAAACAGTCCATTAAACAAAATATTGATAGTTTTTTAACGGTAGATAATGATGGTAGGAATGCATTTGAAAAAGAACTTTTAGCTGATCCTAAAAAATTAGACAAACATTATAATTTAATGATGTTTATAGATGATAAATATAATAAGAATATTATAGATTTAATCGCCGTCAACCTTCTCACTGAATCAGTCAAGAGTAAAGCAACAAAGATTAAACTTGTAAGTGACTTTATGAAGGACCTCAAGATGGAAACTTTAGATAAATTTAATATAGATGTTATAAGTCGTTTTACAGAACCATTCGTGATCTCTCCATGGTTGAATGCAAATCTAAATACTATTAAAAGTATGTTTGATATTAGAGGCAAGAAATATGATACCATAACATTTTATACGATGTATCAACTATTAAATACATTATTGGACAATATGTTTGGTAGTGAATTGTTCGATAGTAATGTTAGAAAAATTAAACAGTCTAATTATAAATATTATATTTATAACAGAGAAGTATTAGAACGCCATATAACAGCACAAAATACTTTAGACATCTTACACGAATACGAATAAACTGGCATTTTTTTGCCACCAAATATATATAATGAAAAATAATATTCCGCAAAAAAATGCCGGCTAAAAAATTTAGACATTATAATAATTAATATTTTATTATGATATTGTTTGGTCCATTTTTTGGTATTCATTTATTATACATCTATAAAACAAAAAATTGATATTTAAATTGAATAATATAAATATATAATGGTATTATTTTATATTAATGGAGGAACCAGTCCAAGAACCAGTTCAAGAAACAGTTCAAGAACCAGACCAAGAACAACAAAATGAATTAATTTCAAGAGGCAATATATATTTATTAAGAGTATATCCAAATCATCCAGTTTTGCTATATAAATTAGGACGCACTAATAATTTTAACAGACGCTTAACTGAATATATAATGAGCGGTTGTGAGCCAGAAGTATTGCTCGTTAAAAAATGTTATGATGATAAGATTGTTGAAAAAGATTTGTTACGTATTTTCAAAAATACATTCCTACGAAAAAGAGATACCGGTAAAGAGTATTTTGGAGGCGATGTTGAACAGATGAAACAAATAATAAATAATTATTTTGAAACCGTTCATATACCAAAATACGGAGAGTATATAGAACCAATCAATATTAAAATGGAAGATCCAGCGTCAATATTAAGAGTTAAAACACAACGATTTCTAACGCATGAAGATGGTTTGAATGAATTTGAAAAAAATTTATTACAAAATACTAAATTACTAGAGAAGCATGCGAATTTAATGATGTTTTTAGATCATAATTATGATAGTAGTAGCGCGTATACAATTATAGTAAATTTATTTTCAGAAACGGTAAAAATGAAACATAAAAAATTAAAATTAGTAATTGGTTTAATGAAAGATCTTAAATTAGAAACATTTGATAAATTTGACATCACAGTTATTGAAAGATTTGTACTGCCATTTGAAACTTCCGAATGGTTGAGCAATAATTTACCATTGATAAAACATGTGTATGATATTAGAGGTAAAAAATATGACATTATAAGTTTTTATTCAATGTATCAATTATTAAATACATTATTGGATAATATGTTTGGCAGTGAATTGTTCGAATCATATAAAAAACAAATTAAGAGAATTGATTATAAATATTATATTTATAATAGAGAAGTATTTGAACGCCATATAATCGCAAATAATAAGTTTAATCAAATAATCCAGACGATGGTTTAGCCGCCAAATATATAATATTCCGCAAAAAAATGGCGGTTAAAATTTAGACATAATAATAAATAAATTTAAAAACTAAGATAATGTTTGGTCCATTTTTTTGCATTCATTTATTATACATCTATAACTACAAAAAATATTCTGCTTGTATCCTTTATTAAATAGTAACCATATAATATTCCACGATATGAAACACGGCGATCCATCTAAAAAAATTGATATTATTTTATTTTAATATAAAAATACAATGATATGTTTTTATATTAAATGGCTACTCTTTACAATAAATATATTATTAACATCTATGAACGATATTTAGACCTTAAAAATTCTAATAAACAAGTATTTGATAATTATGATTTGTCTAAAATATTTGAATATTATTCATGTCTTAAATTAACAGATGAATATAAAAAACAGTTCTATGAATACGACGATATCGATCCCACTTTTAAAGAAGATAATCAAATGTCCCGTAATGATACAGGTATTGATTGTTCCGACCTAGATACGACAATAGTCCAATGTAAATTAAGAAAGACTTCTTTAACTTGGACTGAATGCTCCACCTTTTTTGCAAGTCAAAATCTGTTTAATAATGAACTTAATGAAGCTACCGTTAGATGGAATAATTTAATTATTACAAGAAATAGTGACAGCACTCTATCCGACAATCTTTTGGTTAGACGACGATTATTTATTGACAAACCATATGATAGACAAGCAATGGTCCAGTTTTGTGAAAATCTTGTTGCCAATCCACCGGCTTATCCAATTGTTACAAATGATTTTACTCTTAGAGATTATCAAATTGAGAGCATAAATATGATTAAACAAAATAAAAAGAATGTGATTGTTAATCTGCCTACTGGTACAGGTAAGAATTCTGTTATAATATATTCATTTGAAGACAATAAAAAGTATCTTATTTTAGTTCCAAGAATTATCCTTATGGACCAATTACAAGACGAAATTATTAAACATAAACCATTGTTTAAAAATAAGATACAATTAATTGGTGATTCAAATAATACATTTGATTCTAATAAAAATATTACAATTTGCGTCTTTAATAGTGTAAGTTTGATTGAGAGTCATTGTAGTACTTTTGAGAAAATTTATGTTGATGAAGCGCATCATATAAATAAACCAGAAATTTATTGTTATGACGATGAACCAATTTATGGATCTGAAGAAGAGGTTAAATAAGACAGCAATGAAGAATCTGAAGAATCTGATGAAAGCGAATATGATGAATCAGATGAAGCAGAAGAAGAAACTGATGAAGACTTGAAAGATGATTCAGAAGACGAATTACGAAATGTTAAAACATATAATCAGATTATCAAGAGTCTTATTCAACACGATAACAATGTGTATTTATCTGCAACCATTGATAAAATAGATGAGTTTGAATATTATAGCAAGGATATTAGACAGATGATTGAAAGAGGATTTTTATGTGATTATACAATTCATATTCCTATCTTTTCGGAAGATCCGGATAATAGAAAGATATGCGATCATCTTCTACGCAATTATAGAAATATTATTATCTATTGTAACTCACAAAAAGAAGGCAAAGAAATAAATAGATTGATGAATGAACTACAAAATAATAGTTGTATGTATATAGATTGTAATACATCAAAAAAGAATAGAGATATTATTACAAATAAGTATAAAAAGAGTGAGCTACAATTTCTTGTTAACGTTAGAATTCTAGTAGAGGGCTTTGATGCTCCAATAACGAAAGGAGTGTGTTTTTTACATCTGCCTAAAAATAGGACGACATTGATTCAAATTATTGGTAGAGCATTACGATTACATGCAACTAAAACAATCGCCAATATAATTTTACCTTTTTCATCTAAAGAAGATGAAATGAATATATGTAATTTTTTGAAAGTAATGGCACAGAATGATAGTCGTATTAAGAAATCTTTTGAGTCTAAAAAAATAGGTGGTTATATTTCAATTGAGAAGGTTGAAGAGGATACTGATAATGAAGATATAAATAGTAATATTGAGTTTAAGTATAATATGATATATGATAGTATGGGTCGATTAACTAATGGAGACGAAATATGGATGAAACGTTTTGAAAATGTTAAAAATTATATTGATGAACATAAAAAGAGACCTTCACTACATAACAAAATAAAAACAGTTAAAAAATTGGGTCAGTGGTTTAGCGATCAAATAAAAAATTATAAAAATAAAATTAAGAGTATGAATGATCCAGTAAAATATCAATTATGGACCGAGTTTATGAATGATGATAGGTATAAATGTGCTTTCAGAAATTTAGACGAAGAATGGACATCTAATTTTAAAGAATTAAAATTATATATTGAAAAATACAATCAAATACCTTCATCCGTAAGCAAAATAAAAGAAGTTAGAACATTGGGTCAGTGGTTTGGTAGTCAAAGACATAAATATAAAAATAAAATTAATTGTATGAAAGATCCAATAAAATATCAATTATGGACCGAATTTATGAATGATGATAGATATAAAAAATATTTTATGTCAAATGAGGAAGAATGGAACAATAATTTTGAAGAATCAAAATTATATATTGAAAAATATGGTGCGAGACCTTCATATAGTAGCAAAATAAAAACAGTTAAAGCATTGGGTTATTGGATTGACGATCAAAGACATAATTATAAAAATAAAATTGCGAGTATGAGCGATCCAGTAAAATACCAATTATGGACTGAATTTATGAATGATGATAGATATAAATATGTTTTTCGAAATTTTGATGAAATATGGAACCAGAATTTTGAAGAATCTAAATTATATATTGAAAAATATAATGCGAGACCTTCATCTGAAAGTAAAATAAAAGAAATTAAACTATTGGGTGGTTGGTTTAATAATCAAATAAATCATTATAAAAATAAAAATAATAGTATGAATGATCCAATAAAATATCAATTATGGACTGAATTTATAACTTCAGAAAAATATAAAATATATTTTATGTCCAATGAAGAAGAATGGAATGATAAACTGGAAGAACTTAAGAAATATATAGACAAATATAATAGAACACCAATACAATCATCTGGTAATGAAATATTAGGAAAATGGTTATCACATCAACTCCAAAATTATAAATCAAAAAAACAAATAATGAAAAATCCTCAAAGATACAATAAATGGACTGAATTTATAACTTCTGAAAAATATAAAATATATTTTATGTCTAATGATGAAAAATGGAATGATAATTTGGAAAAAGTAAAAAAATATATTGATGAAAATAATAAAAGACCTTCAAAACATGACAAAAATAAAGATATAAAATTATTGGGTGGGTGGATATCAACGCAAAATAAAACTTATAAATCAAAAGATAATATTATGAAAGATCCATATAAACAACATCTATGGTACAATTTTATAACCAACCCATTATACAGTCAATATTTCGACCAAGATATATCACTACCTGATCCTTTACCAGACGCCGAACAATCGAATAATCCATTAGATGAATATCATCCAATTGAGAGGAGAGATATTGTTTCTAGAAAGGACATTGAAGACGAGAGAAATAATATATCAGCATTAACGTCAATCTTAAACAGATATGAAAATAAGATGAATATAGATAATAGTTCAATTCAAGAAAGATTAGATGGAAGACCGAAGCGAAGAAATAAAGCGAATAGACAAGAGATGTTCCAAGAATAGTTCGTGGACCATTATATAACTTCATTTATAAAAAATAGTTCTATATAATCTGTTTTACCACACAATATATTTTTTATTAAAATTATTTTATAGTTATATATATAACCAAAAAAACAGATTTATATATATAGTATTGATATCGGTTTTTTTGGTTGTCATAATATTATATCCGTGTTTATCCTTTCATAAAAATAATATAAGAAAACATCAATAATATTTATTATAAATGAATAAATTACCAATTTTGATTTGTTTACCAATGTGTTATTTTATGAATATCTATGATTTTTTACAAGTTAGAACTACTTTTCTTTTATTATTAAATATTTGTATCCGATTAATGTATCCATCTTGTTATTATCCAGCAAGTGCCTCAATCAATCATTTTATTGGATCACCTATTATTGCAAGATTTATTGCATTTTTTGCTGAATTTTGTTTATATGAATTATGGTCTGTTTGGATAAATGTTAACTTTTGGTCTACATCTTATTTATATTTAATTGTTTTATTTGGAGAAACTATTTCAACTATTGCATTATTATTACAATCTGAATTTTTGTTTATTATTGAAGATGTTATATGGTTATTGCATGCTTTTTATATGTTATATCTTTCATCGTCATTATTTTTTGGATTATTTGGGTTTTATTTAATTTATTATCATTTGCCGTATCGTCTACAAATTATGACTACTAATTTCAGAAATAATAAAAATATTTTTTTTAATAAACCATTAATTTGTAATAATATTGAAATTAAAGAGTGTGATAAAGATGAAAAATTATGGGTGGTTCCAATGTTAGTTGGACAAGCATTTTTAACTGCATTTATTTTTTATCAATTAAACCATTAGTAGTCAATTAAAATATCATTTTTTTAACCAATTAAAAAAAACTTTCATTGCTTCCTTCATTTCTTTTGTTTGATATGGATGATATTTAGCTCGATTATACATTGTTATAACAACTTGTTTTTGATAGTTTATATCTCTATTTTTTATAAAAAAATAATAACAATATAATAATTCACGATATGATTTTAGAGCAATATTTCATTAAATATTTCATTTAATGGTCTCATAATGCTCCTTAAAAAATTGATATATTTATTTTAGATAAATATAAACTAATAATAATAGTTTATATTTATGGCATATAATAGAAAACAACATAAGATTAGTCCAGTCCGTATACAGAAATTATTAGATAAGATTACTAATAATGATGATAATGCAATGTTAATACTTGGTGAATATTATGAAGACAAAGATAACTATATTGAAATGATGAAATATTATCAAATGGCAATTGAACGAGGTAATTCGAATGCAATGAATAATTTAGGTGAATATTACGAAGGAGAAAAGAATTATAATATGATGAAAAAATATTATTTAATGGCGATAGAAAAAGGTAATATAAATGCGGTAAATAATCTGAGAGAATATACTGAGAAAATGGACCGAAAACAAGAACTAAAAACAGAATTAAGTAACAAAGGTTTAGTTCTAAGAAACGATAGTGTATTATGTGATGAATATATAGAAGGCACGTCAGAAAATTCACTTGAATATATAGTACAAAAAATGTGTGAAATGAAATATTTATATGAATATTGTAATATGAAAGCATGTAAAAAGAAAGCAAGAAGAGATGCAGATATGCATTATTATTATCCAGGAATGATAACAGACCTTGCAACAAGCATGGCATTAAATAAATATTCAAATGGAGTATTTCCAGATGTATTTCCATGGTTAAAAATAGATCAAGAAAGTGGTTTGCTTAATGAAACACATCCGGATGTAGATATATTTCCATGGTTATCATAAATTTTCATTTATTAAAAAAATAGTTCCATATAATTTAGCCACGATATGAAA
>Ga0304730_1003628_pt1 | contig 10332 bp, 10 predicted proteins | sample M_130628_MF_Meta_FD_190474 | JGI IMG/M metagenome (GOLD analysis project Ga0304730, IMG submission 190474) | Freshwater microbial communities from Lake Montjoie, Canada to study carbon cycling - M_130628_MF_MetaG (v2) (version 2) | ecosystem: Environmental > Aquatic > Freshwater > Lake | place...
TGATGTTCCTCGGATCCGTGATGGTGGTCGACGGTGTAGAGCACGCTGCCGGTGTGGGCAGCGGCCGCGCCAAGAAGAACAGTCGAGCGGCCGCAGTAGGTTCCGATCTCGACCGCTACTCCACCGGATAGGTATCGCATCGCCGCATCAAACAGAGCCTGGCCCTCATCGGCCGGCATGAATCCGATGACCGTCTCGGCGAGGGCGAACAGTCGCGAGGTGTCGGCAGCAGCGTCATTTCCGGTTCCGGCCATGCCATGAACCTAACCGGTTCGCTCAGACGCAGTCGGATGCACCGTCGACAACGAACAGCGATCCACTCGTGTACGAGCTCTGTTCGGTGCACAGGAAGGCGATCGTCGGGGCCAGTTCCTCGACCCGGCCGAACCGGCCCAGTGGAATGTGCGCCACCTCGGAGTCGATCAGCGCCGGGATGCCCTGCATCGGTGCCGTCATCGGGGTATCGATCGTCCCGGGTGCGACGGCGTTGACCCGGATTCCGTCCTTGGCCCACTTCACCGCGAGTGTTCGCGTCAGGGCAATGATTCCGGCCTTGGCGGCGCTGTAACCGGGCACCAGCGTCACCGCGCGCAGCGCCGACATAGACGACAGGTTCACCACCGCGGCACCGGCCGGGGCGGTGGAGGCCTTCAGTGCCCGGCGTAGCGCGACCGTCAACCGGTAGGTGCCGTTGAGATTCAGCGCCACCGATGCGTCGAATCCGTCAGGTGCCGATTCGTCGAGTCCGCCGGGAAAGTTAGCGCCGGCGTTATTGATCAGCACGTCGAGTGAGTCGAACCGGTCTTTCACGGCGTCGATGGATGCCGGGTCGGTGAGGACCAGTTGCGCGTAGGTCATCCCGGACAGATCGGTGTCGTACTCCCCTGCGCCCGCGCGGGTTCCGGTGACGGTGACATCAGCACCGGCATCGCGGAACAGCACGGCGGTCGCATGTCCGATGCCACTGGTGCCGCCGGTGATCAGCGCGCGGGTACCGGCGAAGTCGAAGGTCGCCCGCGCGGTCATGCGTTGTCCGAGATCTGCTTGCGCAGCCATGCTGTCTCCCAGAAGTTGGAGGAATCGGCCAACAGCCGCTCGTGCGCCGCCTTGAGGACACCCCGGGCGCCCGAGTGTTCGGGTTCGGTGTCGGTCACCTTCTCGGCGAGGTGAATGGCCTGCACCGGCCGATCAGCGTCAAGGTGCGCCTGGGCGCGGGCGACGAGTGCGTCGGCACCGGCGAGTTCGACCAGGTCGGCGCTGATATCGGTCGGATCGACCGGATACAACTCGGTCGTAGATCGGTGGTGGAACCAGCCCGAGTAGTTCTCCCAGATGGCCCGCACACCCCAGGCAACCTTGCCGTATCCCTGTCCCAGTTCCAGATGCGGCGGAAGGGTGATCTCACGCATCAGGGTGCGGACGTCCTTGCCGGCGTTCATGCCCTCGACGGTCGCGTCATGGACGTACTGCACAGCGTCACGCAGGCGGGTGAGTTCGAATTGAATCCGGTCCTTGCCGGTGATCGGTTCGAAGTGACCGGTGAGAAGTACCTCGGGTTCCAGCGCACGGACCCGTTCGATGGTGTCGATCACGGTGAGCGCGTCGCGATAGCGGTCGCCGCGCATGGTGACCAGGTTCGGGATATGGCCGAACAGTGCGCCGAACACGTTGCCGCACAGACAGATCTTCTCGTCGGGCAGCCAGACCACCAGCGAATCGGTGGTCTCGCCGCCAGGTGTGGCGATGAGTTCGAAAGTGCGTTCACCGACGGTGAGAGTGAGGGTGTCCTCGACGACGATGTCCGCGGCCGGGGTGCTCTGTCCGGGAAGCTTGCGGCCGAACCGTTCCTGGATCTTGGCGATGCCGTTGGCCAGAGTGTTGGAGAAGGCGAATGCGCTGCGCGACGATCGATACCGAACCAAGCGCTCATTGTCGTCACGCCACTGCTCCCAGTTGGCCTGTGCCACGATCTTCGTGTCGGGATCGCGCACGCTGTCCAGTCCCCCGACGTGGTCATAGTGTCCCTGCGTCACGATGAGGAAGGGCACTGGCGAGGAGTCGATGGAATCAAGGTTGGCACGATGGGCCGGGCCCTCAAAACCCATGCCCGCGTTGATGATCACGCGGCCCTGCGATGTCGGAATCATGAAGACGTTGGACAGTCCGGGTGAGCACCAGATGCCGGGGCTGACTTCCTCGACCACATCGGGGGTCACGGGCAGCATCGCCTCGGCGCCGGGACGGGTTAGGTATGCGGGTTCGAAGTCCGTCATGGAGGTCTCCTGTTAGTTCTCGCCAGACCGGACGCCGACTTCGGGCCGGACGTCGAAGCGGTCGAAGTAGAAGTCGAATCGGGAACGCACCTCGTCGGGAGAGACCCCGAAATGGCGTTGCAGGTCATAGCGGATGCTGCCGTGCTTGCCGCGGGGGTTGCTGTCGAGATACCGGTCAAAACTCTTTCGCACACCCGGCGTCAACTCAACCCCGGCCCGCTCGTACAGCGATTCCAGGATGGTGATCTCGTTGCCGTTTAACTGGTGGAAGCTGATGTCGATACTGCGCTCGGCCGGTACGAGGGCGCGATCCCGCACACCCGCACTGAGTAATCGGTGTATCCGGTCGGTCCAGTAGTCGATGAGCCAGTCCGGGTCGATGCTGGTGCGGCGCAGCCGATCCGCATACGCCATCATCGTGACCGTCGACTGGATGACCGCGACGGGATCGCGGTGGGTGAACGCGACGGTGGCGTCGGGGAACGTCGCCGTGAGGGCGGGCAACTGTTCGGAATGCTGCGGGGACTTCAGCACCCAGGTCTGCGGGCCGCGGAAGAAGGTCAGTGCCTGCAGCACCTTCTTCATATACGCGTAGTGCTGGGTTTGGTCGAGCGCCAGATACGTGTCGCGCCAACTCGGCACGCGGGCCAACCATTCCAAAATGTAGCTGGCGAAATCAAGGTCGAGGATCTCGACCTCTTCCTCGATTGCCTCGGGGAATTGATCATGCATGGCCGCCACCAGGGGCATGTTGGCCAGCATCGCGTCGTGTTCGGCCTGGGCGCGTCCGTAGCGCGGGTCGACCCCGAAGACATCGGGCCCGCGGCCTCGGGCCGGGATGGGTTCCTGGCTCTCCCAGTAGGGCAGGGCCCGACGACGCCGATCGGCAGCCAGCAGATTGACCAGGTGGGTGGTGCCCGACCGCGGCATTCCCACCACGATGATCGGCTTCTCGATCTCGATCGACTCGATCTCCGGGTACCGCCTGATCAGATCGGCCAGCGAGATCCGATTGCGCAGCAGCCGGACGACCCGGGAGCGCAGGGTGCCGCGCGCGAGTTGGGTCAGGTCGGTGTCAGCCTCGATTGCTCCGACATGGGCACCGAGGCGTGCGGCGAAATCGCCCGAGTAGCCCAAGTCGTCGGAACCCGCGCCGGCGATGGCCTCGTCGATCATCTGGTCAATATCGAAGGTGACCGCGCGCGATTCGGTGTAATCAAGAACCTGTCGCTGCCCATCGGTCAGCCGCGGTGAGGTCAGATCGTCGAGATCGATCGCCGCGGCCGGTGAACCCATGGCGATGCCTCCACCCTCTTGCGTATGTCGATAGTTCGACATACCGTTCGATATTGTGACACCGAAGGTAAGCCTCGAGCGGCCGCTGAGTCAAGCGCCGTCGCCGCCTACCGAGCGGGTCATCGCGGTGATTGAACTCCTGGGCAGCGAACCCGCCCGACAATTCACGCTGGCCGAAATCTGCCGCAGCCTGGACATCAGTCGCGCCACCGGCCACGCCATCCTCACCACACTCACAGCCCACGACTGGGTTACCCGCGACCCATCCAGCGCGGAGTACGCGTGGGGCCCGGCGATGGCGAACCTGGCCAAACCGGCCGGCTCCCTGATGTATCGCGGTGAGCTACAGGCCTTGGCCGCACAGATCGGAACGCAGGTCTCCCTCACCCGCCGCGAGGGCCGGTCACTGGTCATCGTCGAGACGGCCGGTGAATGCCTGACCGGACCGCGAATCAACACCGGTCTGCGTACTCCGCTGGTGGCGCCGTTCGGCAGGGATTACGTCGCGTGGTCAGGCCCCGAAGCACAGAAGTCCTGGCTGGAGGCCATTGGTCAGCCCGATCCGGGCTTGCGGCGGCGAATGACGGCTGTCCTGAAAGAGGTCCGGCAACGAGGTTTCGTCGTCGAACGGCTCACCAAGGAATACGTCCGCGTCTACACGGCACTGCGTGCACTCAGCGGTGATGGCGAAATCGACATGATCACAACCCAATTGGCACGGGCATTCGCCGATCTCACCACGATCGATGTTCTTTCCGACGAGATGAGAACCACAGCAGACCACAGTGTCGCCACCATCTCCGCACCCATCACCATCGACGGAGCGGTAATCATGTCGGTCACCGCAGTTGTCTTCGCCACCCTCACAAGCGGTGCGATTCGCGAACTCGGAACACACGTGCGCGCCACCGCGCACAGCATTGAAAAACGAATCGCTCATCACGGCAACGTCACCACCACCTGAAAAGAGGACGCATGACTTCTGTCGACCAGGTTCGAATCCATGCGCCGGGGCAAGTGAGCCTCGATCGCGTCGAGTTGCCCGAGTGCGGCCCGCGTGACGCCATCGTCGACGTTCACGCCTGCGGAATCTGCGGCAGCGATCTGAGCTACATCAAACTCGGCGGCCTCGCCGGTCCCGGTGGTGAACCGATGGCACTCGGCCACGAACTGGCCGGTGTGGTGCGAACCGTCGGCGCAGAGGTCACCGATGTCACCCCGGGCCAACGGGTGGTGGTACACCCGGCCGAGGAAATCGGCTGCGGATCCGGCGAAGGCGGGCTTGCCGATGCGGTCTTCGTGCGCAATGCGGCCAAGGGCGGACGGCTGTTCGGAATCCCCGACGATATGCCGCTCACTATCGCTGCCCTAGCCGAGCCAGTTGCCGTCGGCATGCACGCCGCCGAACAACTCCATGTCGGCGTCGACGACAAGGTCGCGGTATTCGGCTGCGGGCCAATCGGTCTGGCGGCGATCGCAAGCCTGGCCGATCGCGGTCTGACCGATATCGTGGCCATCGACCTGTCCGAGACCCGGCGCGGACTGGCGAAACAACTAGGCGCCTCTGAGACACTCGACCCCGCCACCCAGAAGGTATGGCGGGAACTGGAGCGCATCCACGGCACCGCACCGCTGATGTTCGGTCACTCCGCCGCGACGACCGGATTCATCGAGGCATCCGGATCGCCGAAGGTTCTCACCGACATCATCGACCGGGCCGGAACGGCCGCTCACATCAGCATCGTCGCGCTGCACTACAACCCCGTTCCGGTCAACTTCCTGAACGTATTGATGAAGGAACTGGTCATCCGCGGCTCGATCAACTACCCGGAGCGCTTCAGCGACGCTATCGAGTTGCTGCAACGCCGCGACCTCTCGCCAATGATCACCAATCAGTTTGCCCTCAGCGAGATCGACGCTGCACTCGATGTGCTCTCCGGCAGCAAGGAATGCGGCAAGGTCATGATCGAAATGCGACCGGTCTGACCATGTTGAGCCTCGAAGAGATCTCCGATCGGCTGGAAATCCAGCAGCTGCTGGCTGCGTATTCGACCGCCATCGACGCCGGCCGATTCAACGACCTCGATGACCTGTTCACCGATGACGCGGTGATCGACCTTTCGGTGACCGGCGGGGCCTGCGGGCCCTACGGCGAGGTGAAATCCTGGCTCACCGACACGCTCAGCAGCCTGGGTGCCTACATGCATCTGGTGTCGAACACCGACCTGCGATTGTCCGGTGAAACCGCAGAAGCGCGTACCGCCTGCCTGAATCCCCTTGTCCTGGATGCCAAGACGAATGCGATCTACCTGCTGTGTTTCTGGTACGACGACGAGTTCTCGAAAACCAGCGGCGGCTGGCGAATTAGCAAGCGCACCCAGGTCAAGTGCCTGGATAAATTGCTGTAGCCACCGTGCTAGTCGGTGAAGCGTGCCGAGTACTCGGCGAACAACGGCCGCACAGCTTTCGCATCGATCCCGAATACCTCCGGGCCGGGACGTTCGAGGATTTCACGGTTCTCCGCGGAGCGCTTCCACCACTGGGTCATCCGCCGTTCGAACTCGGGTGAGACCTCCTGGCCGAGCCAGTCATACAGCGACGTGACAACTCCGATGGGATCGGCCTGCATGGCCCGGAAGTCGATATCGAAAAAACGGTCTTCGTTGTCGGCGCGGAATTTCAGCGTGCGCGCGATCCCGGTGCTCCACTGGTCGACGTTGAGACGGCCGAGGTAGTGCAGGTCAAGATCGTCGGTGAACACCTTGGTCAGTTCGCTGTACAGATCTGCCACCGACGGCAGTACCTCGGTCACATCGCGGTGGGTCATCACGAACTTCGCATCCGGGAATTCCGTTGCCAGCGCGTCAATCCCGAGCATGTGCGACGGCGCCTTCAATCGCCAGGGCCGGGCCGGACTGCCCCACTGCAGCAGTCGTAGAACCCTGCGCTCATAGGCATATGTCGAGGTGAAGTCGGCGTCGTGAATCAACCAGGATGCATAGGTCGGCATCTTGGCGTAGGCGATGAAACCGGCCGACTTGAAGTCCAGTGCCATCAGGTCCAGGCACTCCGCCGGACCGGTGGGTGAAACCGGAACGAGGTGTTTGATGCGCGGCACGAGTTCGTCCTGGGCCGCCATGGTGGCCGCCATCCGCGCGATCCGCGGATCGTCCCCGACCACAGTCGATGGCGGTGGGCACGGCCGGTTTGCCTCGAACAGGCTCAGTGACCGGACCTCCGGATCTTCGGCGAGCAGCGCCGACAGTGCGGTGGAACCGGTGCGCGGGAGTCCAAGGCCGATCAGTGCCGGCAAGAGCACTTCGTCGCCGATCTCGGGGTGGCGGCGGTACCAGTCTTCAACCTTGAGTCGCTGAATCAGATGTCCGACCACCTGCCGGCGCATTGCAAACTCGCCGATGGCATTCAGTCGCGCCTCTGATCGCAATGACTCGACGAGGATCTCCAGTCCCTCGCGGAATGAATCATCACCGAAGTCATCGAGACCGGATGCGGATACTGCCTCGTCGAGAACGTCCTGAGGGGCACTCATGCGACCTCCACCTCCAGTGGCAGCTTCTGCAGGCGCCGCACCATCACGCTGGGGATCCAGGCCGGTGGCTCGTTCGTGCGGATCGCCCTGGTCTCGGTGAGCAGGCGGGTCAGCGCGGTCTTGGCTTCCATCCGCGCCAGTGCGGCGCCGACGCAGAAATGGTCGCCCCTTCCGAAGCCGAGGTGCGCCCTGCCACTCGGCCGGTCGAGTCGCAGTTCGTCGGGGGCATCGAAGGCCTTCGGATCACGATTGGCCGAACCCCACAGCAGCAGCAGGTGCGAGCCGGCCGGCAGATCCACACCGCCCAGAGTGGTATCGGCGAGCACGTGGCGGTAGTGGCCGCGGAACGGTGATTCCATTCGCACGACTTCTTCGATGAATGCCGGCAGCAGATCGATGTTCTCCCTCAATTGCGCAGCGATGTCCTCGCGATGAGCAAGTGTGAGCGCCGAACTGCCCAGTAGTCCTGCGGTGGATTCGCCGCCGGCACTGACCAATTGGATCAGCATGATCACCGCGGTTTCGGGCTTGAGCTCTCGAGCGTTGCACTGTCGCGCGAAGTCCCCGAGCAGGTTGTCGCCGGGATCCTTACGGGCCGCGAAGAACTGCTCAGCGAGATAACCGGCGAGTTCGGTCGCAGCGGTGATCGCCTTCTGCAGCTGATCGGGCGTGATCGCCCCGTCCAGCATCTGGGCGGTGGCGTAGGCGCCGCTCACCAGCCATTCCATATCCACCGGCGGCAGTCCGATCAGTCTGCTCACCAACGTCATCGGCAGACGATTCGCCATCGCGGCCACCCAGTCGATGGATCCGTCGGCTTCCAAGCCCTCGCGCCAGAGCCTCGCGGCGGTCTCGGTCACCAGTGGTTCGAGAGCCCGGATCCGCCGGGCCACCAGGGTCGGCAAAACCATCTTGCGATGGATGGCGTGCACGGGGTCATCTGCGGTACCCAATACATGTCCCGGATCGCCCGGAGGAGCCATGGTGAACTCGCTGACGCCGCCGTCGGGGTCTAGAACCATCGATGCGGTCAGGTTCGATGAGAAGTCTCGTGGGCGCATCACCGCCTCGTTGACGAGTTCCCACGTCGACACCAGGTAGAAATTCGAATCATCGACGCGGTGCACTGGATCGGTCTCACGCAGTTGCGCGTAGAACGGATACGGGTCATCGAGTACCAGCATGAATGGCAGCCTGATCTGCATAAACACTTCAGGTCAAGATACCCCGCGCAAGTTGATACGGCCAACCACCCGGCCCCGACTGCCGATGTCTCAGCCGGTGCCCTCACCAGGACGGATTGTGAGTCAAATGCAAGATTGTGTCTCATACTGAGAAAGTGAAAAGCAACGACTGGCTCGCCGGCGGTGACCGCCACGAGTTGGCAGCCGAGCGGATCTACGCCGCGGCGGCGAGCCTGATCGCCCGACGGGGACTCGATCGTTTCGACCTCGACTCACTCGCCCAGGCCGCACATTGCTCACGTGCGACGATCTATCGGCACGCCGGCGGCAAGACGCAGATCCGCGATGAAGTCCTGGCACGCTCGGCGAGACGAATCAATAGCGCCGTCATGCAAGCAGCGAAGGGATCGACCGGGGGTGATCGCATTGTCGAAGCCGTCACCGCCGCGCTTCGAGAAATCCGCTCCGACCCCGTCGCATCGCAGGTCTTCGCCCCCGGCCGTCCGGGAAATGTGTCACTGCTGGCAGATTCGGGCATGCTGGCACGATTCGCCGCGGAGTCGGCCGGACTGAACCCTGACGACACGACCGCGTCTCAGTGGATCAACCGGGTGACACTATCTCTGCTGTTCTGGCCCGGCCATGATGAAGCTGCCGAGACGCGCATGCTGAGGTCATTCGTCTCGCCGGCTTTTCGCGATTAGACCTGAGCGGACTCCTCGGCCTGCCGTTGCAAGTTCTCCTCGACCTCGACACTCCACTTCTCATTGGCCTTGGTGGTGTCGACCTCGAGCTCGAAGCGGTCGGTCATATCGGGTTCGATATCAGCGACGTCGACGTAGAACTGCTGATACCAGCGACGCATCTGATAGACCGCGCCGTCCTCCTCAACCAGCAATGGATTGTCGATACGGGTCTTGTGCTTCCAGATCTCGACGTCCTGCAGGAAGCCCTTGCTGACGCCGACAACCATTGCCTCGGAGAGCTTCTCGGACATGGCGTCATCCATACCCTTGGGCTTTTCGACGATCACGCCCCACTGCAACATGAAGGAGTCCTGGTTCACCGGGTAGTGGCAGTTGATCAGGATCGACTCGGACTTGAATCCGCTGTAGTTGCTGTGCAGCCAGTTGATCATGAAGGACGGGCCGAAGTAGGACGCTTCGGAGTCCAGGTGTGAACCGCTGTAGGCCGAGCCACCCAGGGTGACGTCGGGGCGGCCGACGTTGTGCAGATACTGCGACGCGATATGGCCCTCGAAAACGTTCTTGAAATACGTCGGCATGCCGAAGTGGATGTAGAAGAAGTGCGCCATATCGGTGTTGTTGTCGATGATTTCGCGGCAGTTTGAGCCTTCAATGAGAAGGCTGTTCCACTTCCACTCGGTCCAGTCGTCGCTGGCCTGCTCAGGAATCTCCGGCACCCGCACCTCGGGCTGGGGCGGGTTGCCCTCATGGTCGTGCCAGATGAACAACAGTCCACTGCGGACATCGGTCTCCCATGACCGGGTTCGCGCGAGTTTCGGGGTGCGCTTGGCGTAGGGCACCAGCGTGCACCGGCCGTCACCACCCCAACGCCAGTCGTGAAACGGACACGCCACCGAGTCACCCTTGACGGCGCCCTGGGAGAGGTCACCACCCATGTGCCGGCAATAGGCGTCAAGCACCCGCAGTTCGTTGTTGGAATCGGCGAACACCACTAATTTCGTCCCGAACACGTGAATCGGATGTGGCTCGCCATCCAAGAAATCCCTGACCGGACCCAGGCAATGCCAGCCGCGGGCATAGCGATCGGGCGAGGTCCCGGTGTCGATGTGGCGGATCTCGGTGCTCACGGGAGCCTCCCCTGTCGTGGCCTACAACTAGAACACGTTACAGTTTTACGGCGGGAGTATGCAACGGCAGCACTGGTCGCAACCGCGCTCGCGCCGGTAGATTGGGCTGATCGAACACCGAGCGCAGGAGCGAATCGATGACTGACCAGGATCCCAACCTCTACGGGCCGCCGGCCGGCTTCCCGCCTCCGGGTG
>Ga0304730_1003629_pt1 | contig 10325 bp, 10 predicted proteins | sample M_130628_MF_Meta_FD_190474 | JGI IMG/M metagenome (GOLD analysis project Ga0304730, IMG submission 190474) | Freshwater microbial communities from Lake Montjoie, Canada to study carbon cycling - M_130628_MF_MetaG (v2) (version 2) | ecosystem: Environmental > Aquatic > Freshwater > Lake | place...
GAATATCTACAAAACCAGGAATAAGAATTCCTTTAATTACTTTCTCGGCCTTTTCGTTAGTCCCATCTTCAATATGAGAAATTGTGTTATTTGATATCTCTAACCAAAAATTCTTTCGTATGACTCCTTCAACAACACCAGATGCTGCTTGAATAATCATGTTAGTTACCTCCCCCAGGAAGTAAATCAAGTGCCATCATCGCGCAACCAATAGTTCCCGCTTGAGCCCCATAGTGCGCGATTACTAATCGTGGGACTCTTTGAAAAGTAAGTGAATCTGCTAGTGCTTTTGTAATTGGGATGATCAATAAATTACCGGATTGCGATAAACCGCCACCAAAGATAATTACTTCTGGGGCAAGAACAGTGACAAGCATTTGGCAGGCCGTAGCGATTGAAGCCATCGCATCACTCCAAATTTCTTGAGCAACGGTGTCACCGTTTTGTGAAAGTGTTGCTATTTCTTCACTACTTATTCCTGTTTTTCCAGATGCGCCTGCATACGCCGATGTAATTGCTAAAGCAGAGGATGCAGCTTCCAGACAACCTTTTTTGCCACAAACACACTCAAATTTCGCGCCAACATCGACATGGCCAATTTCTCCAGCAAAGCCATCGGAAGATCTAATTTCTCCATCGATTATTAGCGCAGCAGCAATACCAGTACCTATTGGAATAAAGATTGCATTGTTCACACCTTTAGCAGCGCCATTTCGAAGTTCGGCAAGTGCACCGGTTCGAACATCATGCCCAAATGCAACTGGAATATTTATTTTACGAGCAAGTAAGTCGCGAATTGGAAGGTTCTTCCATCCCAAATTTCCTGACCACCTAGAGATTCCATTTTTTTCATCAAGTGCACCTGGTACTGCTAACCCAACTGCTTTGATTTCACCAGGTGATGCTAATTTTGAAAGCAAATCACTAATGGCTTTTACGGTCTGGCTACCATCTAAATCATTATGTGGAGTTGGTACATTTGCAATTGCAATGATGCGCAAGTCTGTATCTACCAAGGCACTCTTGATACTTGTCCCACCAACATCAACAGCCGCGACAAGTTTCACGCTGGCTAGTCTAAATCACTTATCTAAAATGATGGATCTTGACAGACCTCGAGGATTATCTGCATCTAACCCACGCTTCTTCGCGATGGCGATGGCAACGCGGTGCGCTTTGATTAAATGCGCCATTGGGTCCAGCGTGCTGCTTTCAAATAGCGCGCCAGTCTTTTTGATATCACGAATCAAATCATCTGGAATCTCACCAAATGCCCACACAGCACGACCTGGCTCTGAAATTGCAAGTGGTCCATGGCGGTAATCAAGTGCAGGATATGCCTCTGCCCAAAATTGCGAAGATTCGCGAGTTTTGAGCGCTGCTTCTTGTGCAAGGCCGATTGTCCATCCACGCCCAAGAAAAGTTATTTGCTCAACATTTACTAAATCGCCAAGGTCACATGTGAGCGCTTCTTGCGCATCTTTAATTATGGAACGAAGATCGAAACCTAAATGTATTCGTAATAATCCAAGAGCAGCTGTCGCCCAACGAGTTTGCAGCACTGATTTTTCATCGGCAAAAGGCATAATAATTGAATGCGTTGCATGTTCAGTTACAGGTGAGCCATGAACTGAAGTCAACATGACAGAAGGAATTTTTGTTTTTTCTAGCATCTTTACAACTTCAGTTGTTGTGCCTGAGCGCGAAATTGAAACGATTCTGTCGTACGTGCGTTCGTAATTCATTTCGGATCCGACATAAACATCAGTTTCACCATGTCCGGCAGCTTCACGAAGTGATGCGTAGGCCATCGACATAAACCAAGAACTTCCACAACCAACAACTGCAACCTTTTCACCTTTTTCAGGTAGAAGATGGAGTGCACTTGGCGCAAAGTCGGCAACTTGCGCCCAAATAGTTGGCTGTGACGCTATCTCTGCATCTGCATATTCGCAGGCGATTTTGATACTCATAATGCGAAACCATATGCGAGTGATTGGAAAGAGTCAAAAAATTATGACTATTTGTATAGTAAAGTGAGCATAAACAATCATATGCTTGCGCAGATCTATTCATTTGTGAGAGGAAATGCATGAATCGTCAACTTCGACTTAGCAGCATCCTCGAACTCGTTGTAGAAAAAGGAAGCGTTGAAGTCGATGATGCATCTCGAATTCTTGGAGTATCGGCAGCGACGATCAGGCGAGATTTTGATGTATTAGCAAAGCGCCAGCTTCTTACGAGAACCCATGGTGGAGCTGTTGCAACAGGTAGTTCTCTTGGATTGCCACTTACATACAAAGTAGCAAAAGATGACAAAGTAAAACAGAGAATTGCAAAAGTGGCTGCTGAAATGGTGACACGACATCAAATAATTGGAATCAATGGCGGTACAACATCTACCGAAGTTGCACGTGCGCTCGCTGCAAGAACAGAGTTTGCACCTAGTGAATCCCAAGAACATTCACCAGCGCTAACAGTTGTAACAAATGCCGTCAACATTGCGGCAGAGTTGACTGTTCGTCACCAGATAAAGATTGTTGTTACGGGCGGTGTTGCACGCCCACAATCATATGAGTTGATTGGCCCCTTTGCAGAAGAAGTTCTAAAGGAAGTAAATATTGATATTACATTTCTTGGTGTCAATGCTTTTAATCCAGTAATGGGTGCAGCAGCTAATCATGAAGATGAAGCAAAAGTAAACCGCCAAATGGTTGCAAGATCAAAAAAAGTTGTCGTCGTTGCGGATAGCTCAAAATTTACTCGGACCGCTTTTGCAACAATATGTGCTGCAGATCAGATAAATACGATTATCACTGACGCTGGAACAGATGAAAATATGTTGGAAGAATTACGTCACCTTGGAATAGAAATATTAATCGCCTAAATGACTCAACTTAATCCGCTTCATATAATCACAGGAGAATTAAAAAATACTGCTGCTGTAGGGGCATTCAATGTCATTCTTCTTGAACATGCAGAAGCAATTGTTGCGGGGGCCGAAAAAGTTAAGCTGCCAGTTGTTTTACAAATTAGTCAGAATTGTGTTGATTACCACGGTGCACTTAAACCAATCGCACTTGCGTCAAAAGCCATTGCTCAAGATTCGTTAGTAAATGTTTCCTTGCATTTAGACCACGCAGAGAGTGAATTACTTGTCCAAGAAGCACTTGATTTAGGATTTGATAGCGTTATGTTTGATGGTTCTAAGTTGGAATACTCAAGCAACGTGCAGGCAAGTATTCGCATGGCACAACTGTGCCGACAATATGGAGCAACAATTGAGGTAGAACTTGGCGAAGTAGGCGGCAAAGATGGGGTTCATGCACCTGGAATTCGCACAAACCCCGCGGAAGCACAGGCATTTGTTGAAGCAACAGGCGTGGATTTATTAGCTGTTGCTGTTGGAAGTTCACACGCAATGACAACTCGGGATGCCACTTTAGATTTTGAATTGATTTCTCAAATCGCCAAAACTGTAAGTGTGCCTTTGGTTCTTCACGGTTCATCAGGCGTTAGTGATCAAGACTTACAAAAGGCAGTAAAAGCTGGAATGCGTAAGGTAAATATTGCAACACATCTTAATCATCTTTTTACTGATGAAATTCGAGAAATCCTAAATTCTGATTCAAAGATTGTGGATCCTCGTAAGTACGTAAAGAGCGCTAGAAATAAAGTGGCCAACGAATGTGGGCGACTATTGCAACTACTCGCCCTTTCCTAAGGAAAATAGCTATCTCTATTCGGTAGGCTACGAAACATGTCAAAGCCCACAATTATTCTTGCCACCAGTAATGGTGTTGGTATGGGCCACCTTGCACGAGCAAGCGCTGTTGCACTTGCACTCAAAGATGTAGCAAACCCGATAATTGTTTCAATGGCCGGAGGAATTGCAGAACTCCCTTCGTATATGGGAATTCGTTGCGAATATATTCCTGGACGTGATCGCGGATGGATGTCGCGTGAAAAATGGGATAAATATCTTCGTGACCGTTTGCTTGCATTAGTAGAAGAGACGGGTGCATCTGTTCTCTCATTTGACGGGGTTGTTCCTTATCCAGGCGTAATTGCTGTGAAAAATTCAAATTCAGATCTTGCACTCGTTTGGGTACGTCGTGGCTTATGGCAGAAAAAACCACAACGATTTGTATTAGGGCTGCAATCACGAATGATGGATCACATTATTGAACCGGGAGATATTGCACGCGAATATGATCACGGGCCTACGTCAGTACGCAGAGATGCAGTACTAACATCCCCTGTTTCGCTTTTTCAACCATCGTATGCAATGTCACGCGAAGATGCGCGAAAAGCATTAGGGCTAGATCCAAATCGTCCAGCAGTTTTAGTTCAACTAGGTACAGGCGATAGTGATGTAAACGAGAAGATGAGTGCTGCGCTATCAGGTTTACTTGGTTGGAAAGGTTTACAAGTAATTCTGACGAAAGCGCCAACAGATAAGAATGGAAAATCTTTAGCACCAGATGGTTTGGATATAAAAGTTTTGCGTTATTTCCCACTTGCAAATGTGCTCCATGCATTTGATGCAGGCGTATGTGCAACTGGCTACAACGGAGTGCACGAACTTCTTCCTGCTGGCCTTCCTACTGTTTTTGTTTCAAATATTCGAGGTACAGATGACCAAGAAGCTCGAGCACAATGGTGTCATGATAAAGGTTTTGCACTCAGGGCTAACCAAAGTGATTTATCAGATATCACCGCAAAAGTGCACCAACTGCAGGACAGTGAAACACGTGAAAGGCTTTCGGAAAAATGTAAAGAATTGCCGGCAGCTAACGGTGGAGCAGAAATAGCAAAAATACTTTTTGAACTAGCTACAAAATCACAAGCAAATAAACCTGCGACCTTTACTTACACACGTTTGATTGTTCAAGAGCACATAAATCGTGGGTTACGCCATGTTGCAAATTTAGGTTTGCGCCGAGTTGCACTTGTATATCGTTTCTTGAATCCCCACATTATTGTCGAAGTCACAAAACAAGAGCCTCCTCAATTTGGTAGCCAGACTTCGGCTGTAGAACTGCGTGAACTAATCAAGAGTTCAGTTAGATTTGAACATCTCATTGAAGGCGCATCTGAAAAATATAAAGCCCGACGTAAAGAAATTGCCCACGAAGCATATGGCGAATTAGTAGAAATAAAAAAGAAGTAGCTATTCGTCTAAGTATTTTTCGAGTTTATGCTTGAGCAAGAAAATCACACCAACAATTAGGAAAATGGCAACAATTGCCCAGTACTTCAAGTATTTTTCTAAAACTGATAATGAACTTGCGAATTGATATCCGAGTAGGACAACTGTCGTAGAGAAAACGATCCCACCAGCAGCATTCCATTTGAGAAAAGTTCGGTAAGGAACATTATTCATTCCCGCTAATGCTGGTACTAGAGCGCGGAGAAGTGCTTGCGCGCGCCCAAAAAAGATTGCTCCACCGTGATATCGATCAAAGATTGCTTGCGCTAATTTCCAACGTTTTTCGCCAACGAATCTTCCAAATTGGGTTGTCTTGATTTTAGGACCAAAGTGTTTACCGACTTCGTAGCCAACTGAATCACCAGCAATAGCACCCACAATTGCACAACCCAGAAAGAGCCAGACATTCCAAACTCCTGAGTGAGCAAGTACTCCACCAATTAATAAAGATGTTTCTCCAGGAAGAACGAATCCAACAAATATAGCCGCTTCAGCAAATGCAAATGTGATTAATAATGCAAATAGTGGAATCTCTAAATTATGTAAAACAAGCCAATCTGCAACATGATGAATCCATCCTGACATGCGCATACTCTAGCCGTCACATAGACTTATCACTCATGAGCGCTAATACATCGGTCCCGATTCATCCAATACTTGCAGAGAGAAAGAGTCCTCGTTCTCTCGATGAATCTGTAAAGCTATCGCCTGATGAAATCAGGGCGCTGCTGGAGGCCGCACGGTGGGCGCCATCAGCAAATAATATGCAGCCATGGCGTTTCTTTGTAGGCCAACGCGGGGATGTAACATTTACAAATATTTTAGAATCTCTTCGTCCCTTTAATCAAACATGGGCAAAGCGAGCATCGCTTCTTTTATTAGTAGCTGGGGTTACAAAGAATGAAGATGGAAGTGATAACAATTCGTATACTTATGACTGTGCTTTAGCGGTTTCACAATTAACAATTGAGGCACATAGCCGTGGTTACGTTGCGCACCAAATGGCAGGATTTGAAAAAGATTTAGCAGTACAGAATCTTTCCGTTGATTCTTCATTGTCACCAGTTGTGGTCGTAGCAATCGGGAAGCAAGCAGGGGTTGAACAATTAGATGAAGCAACCGCCCAACGAGAATTAGCTCCTAGAGTGCGTAAACCGTTAGAAGAAATAGTCCTTAAGGGTCTACCAACCTAAAAGCGAGATCGAATCTCCCAAAGATCAACAAATACAGGATTGAAAAGCGTGCTTTGTAGGTAACTAGTACCACTTGAACCGCCACTACCCATTTTGTGCCCAATTGTGCGCTCAACCATTTTTACGTGACGATAACGCCATTCTTGAATTCCTTCATCGATATCTACAAGGCGCTCACACACCATTGCACTATCAGGACTATTCCTATGTATTTCAAGTAACACATCTTGTACATGAGTATTCGTTTCATACACTTTGCTCTTGTCGCGCTCAAGTACCCCACTTGGAATCGGATGACCTTGTTTACTTAGATAAACAAGCAAAGAATCCCATAAAGAATTCCCAGTTGTTATTACTGCAATCTCCGCTTGAATATTAACAGGTAAGTGTCCAGCCATTTTGCTATCGCGCCTTCCAAGGATGGCTTCTACTTTTCTAAATTGCGCCGATTGGAATCCACTTGATGAAGACAAATAACTTCGGAATGAATTGAATTGCAGAGGTGTCATTGTTTCTAAAATATCAATTTGTGCGACACAAACTTTCATAATTGTTCGGATTCGACCTAATAGTGAAAGTGAATAGTGAGTATCACCAGCTTCGAGAGATTTTTGCGCTGCCTGAAATTCATGAATAAGTTCCTTGAACCACAATTCATACGTTTGGTGAATAATAATAAAAAGCATCTCGTCATGTTCTGGTCCAACTGAAAGAGGGCGTTGTAACTTCAGTAGTTCATCCACAGCTAAATACGATGAATACGTTAGAGCCGAATCAAAATTTTCTTCGCTCATGTGACTCGCGAACCACCTTCTTCAACACTTTCATATCGGCGCGATGCCACTAGATCTCTAATTCGCTGGAATCCATCCCACACCTCCACATAAGAAGTTGGTAGAGGTGAAATTGCTAAGCGTATTGAATTAGGAGTTCTATAATCAGGTATTACATTTGCGAATTGGCGAAGTGCAATACAAATTCGTGCTGCATCAGGATGGCCAAGTGTGATGTGCCCACCACGCTCTTTTGCATTTCGTGAAGTCAGAAGTGTGATTCCAAGACCTGATAACCATGCATCGTATAAATCAATCATCATCTGAGTTCCAATAGCCGCTTTACTAGCAATCGCATCGATGCCAGCCTCTTCAATAATTTCAAAGGCACTCTTTACGCAGCGAAGTCCCATAAGGGATGGGCTTGCAATTTGGTAACCGCGAATACCCTCAGCGCGCTCAAACACTGGGCCCATTCCAAATTGATCACCTTGTGAAAACCAACCTTGGATTGGAACTTGTAATTCTTTTTGGATTCTCTTGTTTACATATAACCATGCGGGAGATCCAGGGCCAGAGTTTCCATACTTATATGTACAACCAACAACAAGATCTGCGCCATTTGCATCAAGATTCATTTCAATCGCGCCAACGGCATGGCTTGCATCCCACAACAGAAGTGCACCATATTTTCTAGTGAGATCCGTTAGTGACTTTATATCGTTTCGAGCACCTGATCGGTATTGAATAACTTCAAGCGTTACCAGCGCTACATCGTCGTTGAGATATTTTTCTAGAATCTCCGGTGTTATGCGTTCATTTTCTGCTGAGCCAGCACTTTCATTATCAATAATTACTAAATTGAGACCTAATTGTTGTGCAATTCCTTCAAGAATATATCGATCCGTTGGGAAGTTAGCTGCATCAGTAATTATTGTTCTACGGCCTGGGCGAGCGTTGATTGCAGCAAGTGCTAACTGATAAAAATTTACAGATGTTGTATCGCAAGCAAGCATTTGTCCTGAGCTGGCACCGAGTGCTGATCGACCGATGAGGTCACCAATAGGTTGCGCTTCATCAACCCAATGACTCCAGCCTGTTACGACTTCCCGGCCCCACTCCTTAGTCATATAGTCATTGATAGCAATTACTGTTGAATGCGGTAAACGGCCAAGTGAATTTCCATCTAGGTAACAAATATCAGGGTCAGTAATTACAAATCGCGAACGAAAATGGGCCAATGGGTCATTTCGATCGAGTTCAAGGGCATATTCGCGGTCAGTGATAGCCATGCTTCAAAGGTACGCTCTCCTACCGTGGCGCGCAACGTTGTAAATATTGAAGAGGTCTCAAAGGCCTTCGATATCAAAGCGCTATTAAATAGTGTCTCTATTGGCATATCTGAAGGCGATCGAATCGGCATTGTTGGTCGAAATGGTTGCGGCAAAAGCACCCTCATGAAAGTTATTGCCGGAATTGAATCACCGGATAGCGGGCGTGTTACCCGATCAAACTCTGCACACATCGGATTACTTTCACAGATTGATTATGCAGACCCAGAAAGCACAGTGCGTGACGTAGTTCTAGGTGACACCGCAACTCATGAATGGGCAAGTGATGCAGGAATTCGCGAAGTTTTCACTGGTCTCTTCGGGGGATTTGACGATCACTTATTTGAAAGAAAATTTGAATCATTATCAGGTGGGGAAAAAAGACGTGTAGGTCTTGCGAAACTACTTATCGCAAATCTTGACTTAATTTTACTCGATGAACCTACGAACCACTTAGATGTCGAAGGCGTGGCATGGCTCGCGCAACATTTGAACAACAGAAAAAATTTAGCTGTTGCAGTTGTAACACACGATCGATGGTTCTTAGATGCTGTTACAGATAAAACATGGGAAGTGATTGGCGGAAAGATTGAAGAATACGACGGTGGGTATTCTGCTTATGTTTTGGCGAAAGCAGAAAGATCCCGCCAAGCATCAGTACTTGATGGCCGACGCAATGCATTAATTCGCAAAGAATTGGCATGGTTGCGCCGCGGTGCGCCTGCACGAACGACAAAACCGAAATTTCGCGTCGATGCTGCTAATGAACTTATATCTGCTGAACCTGCCCCACGTGATAAAACAGAACTTCTCAAATTTGCTCGTAACCGCTTAGGTAATACTGTGTATGAAGCACACCATATGCAGGTAAAAGCTGGAGATAAAGAGCTTATAGAGAATCTAACGTGGAATGTTGGCCCAGGGGATCGAATAGGAATTGTCGGCATTAATGGTGCCGGTAAAACAACGCTAATGCGCACACTCGCTGGCGAGATAAAACCAAGTGGTGGAAAATTAGTTACAGGAATAACAGTTGCATCTGCGTTTCTCACTCAGCATCTCACTGAACTCGACCCAACATGGCGCGTACTTGAAGCGGTTGAAAAAATTGCAAACCATATTGAACTAGGTAAAGGAAAATCACTTTCTGCCTCACAACTATGCGAAAGACTTGGCTTTGATCGCGATTCTCAGTGGACACCAGTTGGCGACTTATCTGGCGGAGAGAGACGTCGCCTGCAACTCACACGCTTGTTAATGGATAGCCCTAATGTTTTATTACTTGACGAACCTACTAATGATTTTGATATTGAAACACTTAATGAACTAGAAGATTTGCTTGATAGTTACACAGGAACACTTTTGGTGATTTCCCATGACAGATTCTTTCTAGAGAGAGTCTGTGATCGTTTTGTTGGCTTACTTGGCGATAAAGAGGTTCGGGATCTTCCACGTGGAGTGGACGAATATTTAGAGCAACGCGAAGAATCATTGAACGCAGCAGCTGCATCCAATGGTCCAAAGAAAACTCAGTCGAATGCTGCTGAACAACGCCAGATTAAGAAAGATATTGTTAGATTAGAACGGCAGATAGAAAAACTAAAAGAACTCATTGCCACCTTAGAGAAAGAGCAACAAGAGGCTGGATCAGATTCGGGCCGCCTACTTCAAATTACAGAACAACTAGTAAAGGCTCATAAGGAGTTCAACACCCGCGAAGAAGAGTGGCTAGAAGCAACACTGAAAGTAGAGCCTTAGGATAAAGTTTGCTTATGAATAAATTAGCACATGGAATTGAAGTAGTACTTTTTCGTTC
>Ga0304730_1003633_pt1 | contig 10320 bp, 9 predicted proteins | sample M_130628_MF_Meta_FD_190474 | JGI IMG/M metagenome (GOLD analysis project Ga0304730, IMG submission 190474) | Freshwater microbial communities from Lake Montjoie, Canada to study carbon cycling - M_130628_MF_MetaG (v2) (version 2) | ecosystem: Environmental > Aquatic > Freshwater > Lake | place...
ATCGACGAATTCTCCTGAGAAAAAGCATGTCTGACTGTTCCAGACTGCCGTCTGCCCCCTGGGCATACGTACACACGTCAGCGATCTTAAAGCCACGGTCGCCGAGGAATGCGATCAGCTCGTGGGCGAGTGGTTGCCCCTCGTACAGCTCCCGGAACGACACCTCGAGCAGAACGGCGTCGGCCGACGCGAGCGCTTCGGATGCGCCCCGGAGCACCTCGAGTTCGTAACCCTGCACGTCCGCCTTGATCAGCTGCGGCGGGGCGATCTCACCCGATGCCACAAACGAGTCGAGCGTTCGTACCGGGACCGTGATCGATTCCGTGGCCCGCCACGTCTCGTTGACGGCTATCAGCGGACTTGACTGATCGGCATGACTGTGGATCACGAGTTCGCCGTCGCTCGCCCCAGCGGCCCCGAACCATGCCGTCACATTGGTGTGCCGCGACGCGAGGTCCACGAGCGCGGCACGATTGGAGGGAAGTGGGTCAATCAGGAGATAGCGGGCATCCGGACAGACCTGCAGGCACTCGGTCGTCCAAGTTCCCTGGAAGGCGCCGACATCGACTATCTGCCGGGGTCTCCAGCCCTGATCCACGAGACGACGAAGTCCCGCCGCGAACCCTCGGGGCCCCCACGCGGAACTGATCAGTCGTACGCCGCCGTGGGCGAGCACGGCGTTGACAGCCTCCTTGAATGACTCACGCATAAACGAGTCTGCTCGGTCGCCGCATTACGTTGCCAGGCCCCCGCGCGGAACCCTCGGACCATCGCTTCGCAACCTGCCCAGCCGCAGGAACGATCGTCGGGCAATCGTGTTTCCCAGCATCCAGACCATTCCGTATACGCCGGCTCCGACAACCACGCTGTAGATGCACTCGTGCGCCATGGAAGGAAGTCCCTCGGGCACTGATTGGAGCACGCTGTCGCACAGGATCGCGAAGCACACGGCCGCCATGCGCGGAGCCCGCGGAAGCAGCTGCCGTTCCACCACCGCTACAACGAGCAGAACGAGCACACCCGCCGCCACGCTGATGACAATGAGCGGGCCGTAGCCGCCGAGTTCCCAGGCCGCCCCGATGAACGACCGCTCCACGCTATGCCTGTCAGTGAGCTTGTGACCTAGCGTCACGAGCGACGTCTTCTCTTCGTGATACGGCGTGACGAGGGCGTTAGCCAGGTTTCGAGGCAGGAACCCCTGCGAAAACACCTCTGCGATGTAAATCGGCAGATCGAACTGCTTAAACGCCGTCACTTGGGGCATCAAGGTCGTGATCTGATGGCCGCCGGTGGTGAACAGCCGGCCGAAAATCGCGTCTCCCCACTGGGCGTCGAGTACCTGATCCGACTTCTGCGTGAGGATCTCATAGCGGCGACGGAGATCGTCGATGCCGCCATCCCAGAGTCCGGCGCCGAGGCGGCGACCGGCATCGCCCAGCACGAGGGCAAACGCCACAACCCCAATCATTCCAATCAGGGCGACGTACTTGCGGCTCGTGGAAACGGCGCTGAGAAACATCACGCCGGCCGCGAAGAAGGCGATCGGAATGAACGCGTAGTATCGGGAGTTCGTCGCCGTGTTGACCAAAAGGTTCACTGCCAGAACGGCGATGATGAAATACCGACTCCGTTTCGAAAGGTCGGCCCACGCCACGCCGGCGACCAGGGGAAGTGCATGGGTGTAGCGAAACAGACCGTAGACCACGTAGCCGAGAAAACTGCTGGCGGGAATCGACAAGATGCGGAGCACAAGGAGCGAGCCGATGCATGCCGTAAACACAAGAAATGTGGGCATGGCCACGTTTACAGCGGCCCGACGAAACGCAGCGTAGCGATCGAGTGTCCAGTCGGCCCGCTGCATCAGGAGCCAGGGCGTCGCGAAACTGGCGACGCACACCATCGTGACCATCTGAAAGAAGGCGTTGTCGTTCATCATGTACCACCGCCCGCCGCCGTACGTAGCGAAGATGGCAGGACTAAAGATGCTGAAGTACAGCGTGGACACGCCGGTTTGGATGGCGACAGGAATCACGAAGAAGCATGGCACGAGCCCGCTGACCGGATTCACCCTCAGTAGCCGGAAGCAGATGAACCCCGTCAGCACCACATTAGCCAGCGCGAGCATGGCCGTGAGCCTGTGCTCGGTGGGCACCACCGAGAACGCCCCGAGCGTCACCAACAGCAGGAGAGCCCACAGCAGAAAAAGCCACGAGTGCGACGGGCGAGCCACGACTGAGGCCCGGGGGGGGCCGCTAGCCGGGGGAAATCTCGGGGCGAATGGCGGCATCTGATAGCGCGCTTCCGGCGGCAACGCGGGCAGCGGATTAACGGAGCTCATGGCCGACCCCCTCGATCAGTTCGAAATGATGGCATCGCGGAACAACCGTTCGTACATCGACACGCCGTCCCGTTCAGCGTAGCGACTTTTTGCATGCGACACGAGTAGGGCGGCCGAATGCGCGGCCGGTGAGGATCGTGCAGCCTCGAGCACGCCGGACACCCTGGCTCCGAGTTCGACCGGATCGCCCGGGGGCACCAAGAGCTCCGGCGTAACCGGCCCCAGGATCTCGGGGAGTGCCCCAACCATCGTCGCCACGGTCGGCAGCCCTACGGCCATCGCCTCCAGGGCGATCAGCCCAAAGCATTCCAGCGCACGGCTGGGGATCACAAACGCGTCGGCGGCCTGGTAGGCGAGCCGCAGCCGCGCTTCCGAAACGGCGCCCTCGAAGATGAAGCGGCTCCGACCGCCAGTCGCAGCCGCCAGCGCCTCCAGCGATCCACGCTGCGGACCATCCCCCACGATTCGAAACTCCCCCCCGCACCGCCCCAAGGGGGCCGCGAGTCCCCGGATCGCCACGTCGATGCCGTAGCGAGGCTTGAGCTGCCGCACGGTCAGCACGATCCTGGTCTCCTGCGGCCAGCCGAGCAGCCGGCGGGCCTCCGCGGGCGAGACCCTCCGCCACCATCCCGCGTCGATCCAGTGAGGGATCACACGCCACGGCTTCCCCTCGGCCTGACGGTAGAGCCTTTCCATCAACTCTCGGGTGTAGGTGGAGAGCGAGTGACAGAGCGTGCTCACTTCGAGCGCTCGTCGCTCGAAGTGACTGATCAGGGGAAGGCCTGTGAGCTTCGCGACGTCGAAGACGGTTCCGTGCGTCCAGTTCCAGGCCTGCTCCAGCACCGCCGGCGAATGGATCGTGAGGAGTTTCGGCACCCGCGTGCCGAACACATCCGCAGCGGCGTTCATGCCGTAGATGCCATGGCAGTGGACGATGTCCCACGGCCCGTGCCCGGACAGGCCGCGGATCGCCTCGACGTAGCCCGCCACATGCACCCAGGGGTTTCGCGGGTCGAAAGCCGAAACGCGGGGCCGCGGGTAGCGGGTAATCGCAACACCCTCCACGATCGTGGCCTCCGGGGCGACGGGGCCTGCGGCCGGGCAGAGCAGGTGAACCTCGTGGCCCCGTGCCGACAGCGCCCGGGCGACGTCCCACGCCACTCGGGCGAGACCGTTGCGATGGTCGCCGAAGAACGACTCCGCTATCGCGAGAACACGCAGGGCCGTGTCGCTCACAGAACACGACCCCCAATGAACCGCGGTCTGATTCGGCGTGCGACCGCCGAAGCGACTCGGCGCAGGGCCGTCTGGAACGGAGGCACTGCCACCGCCATCAGGGCCAGACACGCAGAGACGTACACCCCGCCGGCAACGAGAAACGACACAATATCGTCGCCGATCGCCATGGCGGCGAGACCGGCCGCGGCGGCGGCGGACCCCACCACCCTGGCCGCCTCGCCCGCCAGCGGCAGCCATTCCCGCCAGCTCCACCCGCAGGCCTGGCTGATCAACCGGGGAAGTAGCCACCACGTAGTACAGGCGCCCGCGACGAGGGGTGCGGCCAGCAAGCCACGGATGCCCAGCGACCACGCGAACAACACCGAGAACAGTCCGCTGAGAACGCTTTTGATGAGCTGCATCCGGCCGTTGGCCTGAAACAGCCCGAATGCCGTCGCCAGGTTGGAGAGCGTCACCTCGAGGCCCATGGCAATGACGGTGAGGGCGATGATCGCGGTGGCCACATCGCCCGCATAGTGCTGCCGGCCGACCCAGAGCCCCACGAAGGTACGATTGAAGAGCATGACCCCGACCGCCGCGGGGATCGCGAGCCAGATCACCCCCCGCAGCAGCAGGCTCGCCGAGCGCCCACTTCGGTCGGGATCGCCGCCGGAATGGATCGCGCTGAGCGACGGCATCGCGGAGTGGGACACGCGATCGATGAACGTCCGCAGCAGCCCCGGCCCCTTCTGGGTCATGTTCGCCGCCACGGCCTGCGAAGGACCGAGAAAGGCGGCCGCCACGAGCATGTCGGTGTTCGCCGTCAGTGCTCCCGCGAGCCGCGACATGACAGTGCCCCTGGAGTCGCGGAGGATCGTCATGGTTCCCGCAAGGGACAAACATGCGGGAATCCCCTCACGCGTGAACCGCCACGCCGAGTAGGTCACATGCCCGACGATCAGCACAATCGCCTGGGCGAGCAGGCCAAGCGGAATCGACACCACCCCCAAGCCGGCATTGAGCAGGCCGAGAATGGTCACGAGGTTGCCGACCTGCGAGACGAGATAGATGGCCCCGGCGGCGATCGGTGCCTGCATGCCGATGTTGACCACGGCCGTGCCGTAGGCGGCCGTCATGGCCCCGGTCGCCACGCAGGCCCAGTAGTAGGCGGTCATAACGTCACCCGGTCGCTCACAGGCGAGGCGGGTCACGAACCGCGAAACCCACGGCGCTGCCGCCAACCCGATGGCCGCGATCGCCAGCGCCAGCAGGATCGACAGCATGTAGGAGTGCGTCCGCAGGCGGCTCACCCCACGGGTGTCACCGCGGGCATAGGCCGCGGCGATGCGCTGCTGGACGACGGCGTTGAGCCCCGGGTCCACGAGCGAGAGCCAGGCGACGAGATTGCCGGTAGCCAGCCACACGCCGAACGTCGTCTCGGGGATCGACCGCAGGTAGAGCGGCGTGAGCACGACCCCGTAGACGATCAAAAACGCCGATTGGGCATAGTGAAAGAGCAGATTCCAGGCCGTGAGACTGGTGTGATTGAACTGCCTGACGACGGTAGTCGTCATAACTGCGGCATGGCCCCCGAGGCATCGCCCGAATCCGTGGCGACGATTCGCTGCATAACCCGCCCCGGCACTCCGAACACGATCGAGCCGGCAGGGACGTCGGCCAGGCAGGCGGAGTTGGCGCTCACCTTGCTCGAGGCGCCGACCGATTTGCCCGGCGCGACCGAGGCATGCAGGCCCATGAAGACGTCGGCGCCGACATGGGCCCCGCCCCCGAGCGTCGCATAGGGGGAGAGGACGCTGAAGTCGCCCGTCGAGGCGTCGTGGCCGAGCGAGGCATGATAGTTCAGGAGCGTGAACCTGCCCACTCGCACGGTGTCGCTGACGATTGAGTACGGGCAGAGGATGGAGCCCTCGCCGACCGTCGCGGAAGAGACCACCATCGCACTGGGATGCACCAGGGTGAGAAACCTCCCGCCCCGGGAGACCAACGACTCCGCCACGCGTCGGCGCACCATAGGAATGCCGATCGCGAGCAGGAGGCCATCGCCTGGGCTCGGCTCGAAGTCATCCGGATCGGAGATCACGGGCAGGGGTCCGTCGCCCCCTCCATCGGCGGCGAGGAAGCCGGCGATCCGGCTCGACGCGGCCGGCCAGGCATCGCGGGCCCAGTGAACGACCTCGCGGCCAAATCCGCCGGCTCCGACGACGAGGATCCGGTCCACCTCCGGAACGTGGGTCACGAGCCGCCGTCCACCGCGAGCACCTCGGCCGTGACGAAGGCCCCGGATGCGCCGATCAGATAGTCGATCGCCCCCACCACGTCACCAACACTCCCCAGCCTGCCGAGCGACGACCGCTTGGCGATCCGACTGCGATTCTCTTCGGACAGGCTCGCCGAGAGTTCCGTCTCCAGGAATCCAGGCGCGACGACGTTGACGCGGATGCCACGCGGGCCGAGTTCCCGCGCAAGGCTGCGGGCAAATCCTTCGAGCCCAGCCTTCGTGGCGGCGTACACCGACAACCCGGGCGATCCTCGCGATCCGACGACGGACGAAACAAGAACGATCGAGGCATTGGCCCGGGGCTGCAGGAGCATCTGCCTGACGCACTCGCGTGATAGCAAGATGCTTCCTCGAAGATTGACGAGCAGCATCGCATCGATCTCGTCATCCCGCATGGTGGCCAACACCCCCTCATGCGCCACCGCGGCATTGGCGATGCAGTGATCGACTCGCCCGAATCGCCGCGCGACCCGCTCCACGAAGCCGCGCACGGCCTCCGAGTCGGCGCCATGGAACTGCTCGACGTGGAGACGGCCTGGGTTGGCCTCCGCCAGAGCCTCGAGCTGCGGCGACCCTGAACGCGAGAACGTGGCCACTTGCCCGCCGCGGTGGAGGATCCGCTCGACGATCGCGAGGCCCAGCCCCCGAGAGCCGCCGGAAACGACACACGTGCTTGGGTGCGTGCCCACCGTGCGGCTACGCCCCCTCGGGCGTGGCGAGCGGCCGTCGTGACGTCTTCCCTGCTGCCGTCGTGACGATCGCCCTGACGAGATCGAGAATCCTGGGAACCCCGTGCGGCTCGAGCCCTTGACGGCACGCTGCCAGCGCCGCGGCCCGCACGCTCTCCGGCGTTGCACCGTCCGGAAGGACGTCGGTCAACACGACCTCGGCGGCCACGATCTCGCCCGTGATGCCGCTCGGTTGGCCGTAGACCCGTGCTTCCGCGATGCCCGCAACGCCGCGTAGGACTTCTTCGACGCGCTTCGGGTACACCTTCGCGCCGCCGACCACGATCACATCACTCCTCCGGCCCGTGAACTCGAAGCGGTCTCCACGACGTTCGACGAGATCTCCCGTTCCAACCTCGGCCGTGTCGCGCGACAACTGCACCAACAACTCGCCGTCTCGACGCATCGAGAGCCGAACGCCGCCGGGCAAGGCCCTGTCCATCCACGAGGCAGGAAAACCGGGCAGGCCGTCGGCCACACGGAAGACCTCGCCGAGTTCGGTCGTCGCATAGATCTGGGTGAGCTTCGCGTTCGGGAAGACCGCGTGCGCCCGCTCGAGCAGTCGGCCATCCGCGGCCTCGCCCCCGAGGGTGATTCGCGTGAGCGGAACGGCGCGGAGCAACTCGGAGTCGCCTGAAACCAACAACCGGCGGAGCAACGTGGGCGTTGCGGGCAACACCGCCACGTTCTCGGCGGCCATCGCGCGGGCTACCGTATCCGGGTCACGCGAACTCGGGACGACGAGGCAGCCGCCCGTCAGAAGCGCCTGCAACCACACCTGAATCCCTGCCCAACGCGTCGAATCGTAGGAGAGCAGCCAGGCGAGTCCGTGCCACTGCTCGGCGAGCCTTGCCGATGCGACAACGGTGTCCCACGAATGCTCGATAAGCCTCGGAGGCCCACTCGTACCAGAGGTCGCGACGACGACGTGAGGCGCCGACATCCGCGGGCCCTCGACAGCTTCATCGGTCGATGGCCTCAGCTGAAGCTCATCATCCGCCACAACCCAATCGCTCAACTGGCCGACAAGGTCCCGTGAGTCGTCAGACAGCAAGGCGACCGGTATCTGCTGCCGACCGCATGCTGCGGCGATGATCACGAGCGCATCCGTGCTCTTCGCGCGTGCCACGACACCAATGGGACGAGCGTCTACGAGTTCGAACTCGAACGCCTTCAAGCGACTGGCCAGGTTGCCATAGCTGATCCGACATGCCTCGGGTGCCCCCGCTCGCAACACGATCGCCGTCCGCTCCGGCGACTCCGCGGCAGCCGCCTCGATGGCGACCGCGAGGCGATCCTCGACGGAGGCTTCTGCCACGCTTTGGAGTGCCGACGGAATCATGACGCGCTCGCAGCTTTTGTGTAGATCGCGATCAAGTCGCCGACGGTGCGCACGACAGGCTGCTGCACCGAAGGCGTTCGGAAAGGGTCGATGCCCAACGATCGCTCCAGAAGCACAATCGTCTGTGCGAGGTCGAGGGAGTCGAGCCCCAAGTCAGCGGCCAGAAGCATGGATGCCTCGACACCGCGACCCGCGTCGCGGCCCGAATCACGGAGCACGCTATGGATCGCTGCGACGATCGCTTCGGGTATCTTGTCCTTCATGGCTGAAACTCTCTCATGGTGGCCACGCCGGGCGCGGAGATGCCGGCTCCGGTCACTGCCTGGCGCACGACCTGAAATACCGTGACTGCCACGATTCCCAGGTCGAGAATCGGCGCCCACCAGTGATCAAGAAACTCGACATACTGCACGTCGTATTCCAGCCGCTCAGGCCAATCAAGGGCGTTTCGGCCGTGGATCTGAGCCCAGCCCGTGATTCCCGGCCGAGCGTCGAGCCGCCTGCACTGCCGCGGAGAATACCGCGGCACATACCGCATCGGTAGCGGCCTGGGGCCCACGAGGCTCATGTCGCCGTTCAGCACGCTGAGCAGTTGCGGAAGTTCGTCGAGACTCGTCCGACGAAGAAACCGTCCGAGGGGCGTCAACCTGTCGGCATCGGTGACGGAACCGGCTTCGTCGCTCGCCACCGGTCGCATCGAACGGAACTTCAACACTGATATGGCCTTGCCACCGAAGCCGGCACGCTCGTCGCGGTACAGAACGGGACGCCCCAAACCGATCCACACCAGGCCGGCGACGACGACCACGAGGGGCGCAAGCACGGTGAGCAACATCGTGGCCGAGACGATGTCCATCACTCGCTTCAGGCAGGCGACGGCGGATCTGATCACTGGAGGGCGGACGAATACGACGTTGCGGCCGAAGGCAGACCGACCTGGCGACAGCGACGTTCGATCAGGAATGTCGTGAGTACCGCCAGACCGAACACGCCCCCCAAGCTCGCATATGCCACGGCCTGGGGCGAGTGGGGGCTCGCCATGATCAGGCCCGCCAAGCCTCCGAGGGCGGCCAGCAATGCGTAGAGCATCGCGGCGGTGGAATGGCTGACGCCGCTGCGGATCAGCCGATGGAACAGAAACTCGCGATGCGGCTTAAACGGATCCTGCTTGTTCCAGATTCGGCGAAGCACGGAGAGCAGGGAATCGTAGATGATCGGCCATAAGCACAGAACGACCGGCACGAAGGTGGCTTCCTGTGGCTCGTTGAACAGGAGCGGCAGTGCCGCGAAATAGAGGCCCAGGAACCCGCTCCCCACGTCCCCCATGAAGATCCGGGCGGGCTGCCAGTTGAAGACCAGAAATCCGCCCGCTGCAGCAGCCGTGAATGCCGCAAGCAACATGGCTGCCAACGAACGAGATTCGAAGCCGATCGCCGCCATGCAGGAACCCGCCACCACGGCGCCGAGGGCCGCCATGCCATCGGACCCGTCGATGAAGTTGAACGCGTTGATCATGCCCACGATCCAGAGGATCGACAGCGGCCACGCGAAGGGCCCGAACTCCAGCAGCACGCCTCCCGGCAGAGCGACGCTTCGCAGTGGTCCCAGAATGCATGACATCGCCACGGCCACGGCGATCTGGATGAACAGACGCAGCAGGGGACGAAGCGGCCGAAGGTCGTCGATGATGCCGACGACCGCGATCACGAGCCCGGGGATCAGTAAGCCCAGCAGCACGCGCCCAGCCAGTTGTGGCCAACGGAATACCGTGACGGCCGCGGCCACACTGATCATCAGGACGATTGCGATGCCCCCCCCCCGAGCCGTGGGCAGCGAATGCGCACTTCGTCGATTCGGAAGATCGACCATTCGTAGCCGCGTCGACAGGATGATCATCACGTCGACGAGAACAGCGGTCGCGACGAATACGAACAGGACAGCGCCGGGCCAGAGCACCGACTCAAGCGAGTCGAGCGAGGGGAACAGCGGTGCGGCGACGCTTTCAGGCCCGGCCGCCATCCGCCCCCCCCCGGCGACCCGACACGATGCTCCGAACCTCCTCCGCAACGAGCCTCGCCGTATGCGGCGTGACGTGCTTCCCCATCGGGAGCGCGACCAGACTGGCTGCCAAGCGGTCGGTGACAGGCAGGCTCGTTCCCGGCTGGGCGTAACGGCTGAACGCAGGCATGGCATGGCAAGCAGGCGAGTAATAGGCCCGCGTATCGATACCCCTGGTGGCCAAGGCATCGCGGAGTGCGTCGCGGTTGACGCCCGTGACAACGGGATCGATCGCGATGCAAAAATCCTTCCAACTACTCGAGCACCGTTGCGGAATCTCCTGAAGCGTCACGCCGGCAACGTCGCGCAGCACGTCACGGTAGGCTTCGGCGGCAGC
>Ga0304730_1003638_pt1 | contig 10313 bp, 9 predicted proteins | sample M_130628_MF_Meta_FD_190474 | JGI IMG/M metagenome (GOLD analysis project Ga0304730, IMG submission 190474) | Freshwater microbial communities from Lake Montjoie, Canada to study carbon cycling - M_130628_MF_MetaG (v2) (version 2) | ecosystem: Environmental > Aquatic > Freshwater > Lake | place...
ATGGGCACCGGCTCCACGGTACCTCTCTTCATAAATAACGGCTGCTTCCTCGGAATGTTGACGAAAACGGGCGCGGTAGATTTCTGGCAGGACTATGTTCGTGTTGGTACCGCCGGCGGCTTCTTTAATGCTATTTTCACCAATATTGGATTCGTTATGAAAATACAGGATAAGAATCCTCCTATTCGTCCTGGACCGTTAACTTGTCTAGTGCTGACCCAGTCGCTCAATCGTCATCACCTTGACGATTATATTAGAAAGATTGCCGAGCGGGTTGCACAGCAGTACGTTAACTCTAGTAGCGGGGCTCGTGTTGGCGGACTCATTCCCGAGTTATACCGTGCTGCGACTTATGGTGGTGCGCGCCGTCGCCATACTCGTAAAGCCCGTGTTGCCGACCCAGCTCCATCCGAGTCTCCGCGTATTATGTATGAGTAAAATAGGGATGTCTGGAAAGAAAAACACTACAGTAAAAAATCCTGCGTGGATGTTGCGAAAAGCAACAGCACCACCTGGCTCAGGGCTCGGTTTCAATACCTCTATGAATAAGAAGCCGAAACGGAATTTATCGCCGATGCGTACTACGCGTAAAATGGGCTCGCCGCCGCAGTCGCCCAAACGTCCTAAGAAACACCGTGTTACCCGCCGCCGTTAAAAATTGAATGTTTATATGTTTTCCTGTGTTTCTAACACAATGAAACATACTGTGGTGAGGACTACAGTGCCGGTGCCTGTCGGGCACGTGGTTATTAAGGTAAGACCACCTACCTTTCAAGAATTTATGCTATCTCCGCCGCCCAACTGGATTTGTTGTCGGCATCCTTTTGTATTTGGCGGTTGTTTAATGTTGGCTGGTGCCGGTTTTGTAGTTCTAATCATATACGGGTTCGGCGGGTTTCTTCCGCGTTAGCAAAAAAGTTGAATCGGGTTTTCACATTATAATTCATGTAATCATAATGGCAACGGTTGTTGAGAATCCTGTTGTTCTAGTAGTTCCCGATACGGTTCAGGATTATGTGACGCCTGCTCCGCAGGCTGTGCCTGTTGAGCCCAAGATATGGTGTACACAAAAGGTTGCCGGTGCGTTCATTGGATTTATAGGAGTTGTTGTTGGAGTCACCTTCGGCGTTTTATTTGGGGTTTACTACCGAGGTTGCTAGTTGCGACGGAGTTTGCGCGTTTTACGCTTGCCACCACGAGATATCTTTGCGGCAATCTTCGCCTGCGAAATTACAAGATTAAAATCCCTTGAATGCTTGCTTTTTAGTTTTGCAACAAGGCTTCGCACAGTTCGTGTTGCCGCATTATTGCCGCCACGATTCTGTACAATACGCCCTACTTCCAAAATGGCGCCTCGTTTTTTCATGAGTTCTGAATTACGAGCAATCTCATCATTCACAACTGTATTTAAGTTACTCATTCTACTTATATTGGGTATTTAATGTTTACGAGAGCGCTTGTTCTTCTTCACGTTCTTGCGGCTACTGCGATTCTTACGGCGGCGAGCACCGCCGCTGACGGGCGAAGGACCGTTCGCCGGTCCAACACGCGCCGCCACCGGCCATACCTCATTGTACGCCGCTACACCGTCAGGCAAGAACACGCCCTTATCCGTAGAAGGCGAGAACGTGAAACCTGCCGTTGACGCATTGTACACCGGTAGAGACGAACCCGTACCACGGTAGCACTCCTCAGGGTAGGCGTTCGGCGTGCCGTACGATCCGCCTACGCGACGGGCACGGCGAGCACGGCGCATTGAGCGGCGACGACCGCCCTTCATGAACGCAGGGTTGAGCAGACCCTCCTCGTATCCCGTAACACCCGCCGTAGATCCAGGGGGCGCTAACGAGTAGAGATCCGCCGGCGCTCTTGGGTCGGGACCCTCCGCCACCTGGGGATTCAAGGCGTGGTGCGTGCCCATACGACCATCGCAAGGCACCGGTACGTGTAGCGCATCTACATTCGGTCCATTGCCACCAATGCTCTGGCTCGGGTCAATGGAGTAGCCGTAGGTGCCGCCACCGCGGTGTCTACGAGTGCGACGACGACCGCCGCTGTAAGGCGCATTATTACGCATCGGCAGACCCGTAAATGCCGGCGCGCCGCATCCGCAGCCACCCCCAGACATACGCGGCATACCGCAACCGCAGCCACCGCCCCTCAGACGGCGCGAACGACGGCGACCGCCCGCCATAGAAGCCTGCGCCGATGCCAAGCTCGCATTCGTCACCTCGTTGTAGAGTTCGCCGGGACGGCTTGTCCACGAGCAGTCGCTGTAAGGATTCGTCACCGCGTACTGACCCAGACCCGTCTGATTATCCCAATCGCCGCCTGGCGTCTTATTTAGCGGAAACAGAGTGCCCTCCGCCGAGTAGCCACCGCCCCTACGACGATTCATACTTCCGTGAAGCCCGTGCTTCTTATTCATTCCACGGCGTAACGCACGATTCATCCTCTATCTTACCCCTCGGATTTTTTTGGTTCTATAACCGTCTTAATCTCCCACTTATCAAATTGCTTATTATGCTCAGCAACAACCTGAATTTCGTCCAGATTCGCTAGACGTAGTGCTCTACTAATCGCCAATGTCCGTACGAGACCCAGACCCAAACGCTCCTCGCCGCGCCAAACGGAGAAAACGTCGGGTCCCATTTCTTTCTTTACCTTGAATACATCCGCACCAGGCGTCGGCTCCTTGGCGGGCTGCGTTGTCGGAGCTGGCTCAACCTTCGGCGGGATCCAAATAATCCGCTTCGTATTCGGACCATTAAGAACAAACTCAACGACTTGATTTACGTCAGGTTCTTGGGCTTGAACCTGATTCACAGATGTATACTGTGCTAGAATAATCGCCGTTCCCTGTAATTCTAACATAGGTTTGAAGTGGTTTGCGGCGAAATCGGCAACAATACGCTCCCATCGCTCCTTAAACGGCTTTGTATGCCATACGGCGGCGCACTGCCACGTAAGAACATCCTCAATGACGAGTTGCTTGGATTTGTTGAAATACGCCGAAAAGATAGCACCGTCGTTTAGGACGGCTTGGGAAAGGCGAAGGCGGAAGCGCTGCGGTCCCATTTTTGCCGCAATTGGCGGCAAATACACCGCATATCCTAGATTGGGAACAACCGCAAGGAATCCTGAAAGGATACCACGTGGTCGAAGGCTGGCGACTACTTTCTCTTTACGAATGAGGGCTTTATCCGCACCGTTTTCTGAGTACATACGACTGATGCCGAGGGTCTTGCCGCGCGCACCCCATCCGTTTTTCCCTACGTATTCCTCGGCGGCGGCAACCCAGTCCATTTTTGCTATGGGGTATATTTATATAGCGTCGCTGACGGTTTAAGTCGCCACGCCTTCTCCAGGAGACGCTACATAGAGTGCATTTGTATAAGACATACTTGGACTGAAACTGGAATTTGTTCCAGGCGAGCTTGTATTTTTGACCCACACCACTTTACCCTCCGTGTTATACGCTACTGTAAAATTATTTGCTAGTGCTGTGTTTGTAAGAGTAAATTTAGAATCTACTGTTCCGTCGGGGGTGTTGTAAAAAGTTACAAGAGGTGGAGGACCTAATGTATCGGTAATACCGCTTACATAAATATTACCGCCTCCTATTGTTACAGACGAGGCAATAACACCTATGTTAAAATCATAAGGAGCAGTTCCAATAATATGCGTCTTCCATTGTGGAATGCCATTCGTATCATATACTATGAGAATTCCATCATTCTGTCCTTCATCTGCTGGATCTGAGGTTCCACCATTCCAAATCATAGTAGCACCTGTTTGTGTTTGCGTGCCTGTGTCTGGGTCGGTTGTTGCGTTCGTCGGATCGTATGTTGCTACATTACAATAATACGCAGATCCTACAATATAAACAAACCCTCCACTCACTGTAAGTCCATACGGGATTAAATCATAGCCCAAAGGGTCCCCGTCAGGTGCCCGTATATTTATAGCCCACTGGGCTGTACCAGTACTATTATACTTTACAAGAATTATTGCGCTTCTAGTAGGCAGATTCCATCCATATACCTGTTTTGTAGGAGTCGTTTGATCACCCGCCGAATATACATTTACTGGTAATGGAGTAGTTTCAAGATTTTGTACATATGGTCCAACTGCGTAAATATTATCACTTCCATCAATTGCAATACTATATCCACTTGTATATCCGTCATATCCAGAACCATACTCAATCTTTGTTGACCATAGAGGAGTACCAGATGTATTGTACTTCGCAACAAACATACAATAAGCAGAAGTCGTGGATAGATCGCAGGCTGTTACGGGTGTATCATCCGCATCATTAAAATGCATGTTTACTGTTATACCAGTGCCCCGATTTCCAAATAAACCTATTAAGTAAATGCCTGAGGAGGACAATGCTATTTGATTAGGAATACACTCACTAAAAACATCAACACCAGCATCAACAGATATTCTTGATCCCCATAACGGATTTCCATCTTCATCGTACTGTATTAAATAGCCATTTTGACCACCAGTAGGAACAGGATATTCTTTGAAAATTGTTCCATCCACATTATATATAACTACATTATACCCAAAACCTGTTACATAAGAATAAGTTTCATCACTTACCATTTTTTGTGTCAAATTATTATAATAATTTTGATATAGACCCTCAATATTATTTGTCCATTGTGCTATGCCTGCCGAATTATACTTTACAAAGAAAATGCCATTCGGATTGGAGTCTTGGGTAATGTTTGACACTACTGTAATTGTTTTATCCGAATTAATAAAGATTGGAATGCCTGTGTCTCCTAAGTCAGATTGATAATAATTTCCTAATCCATATACATTTTTTCCATCAGTTCCGAAACCAAAAACTATTATAGAATTGCCACTAATATCCGCCACCCACTGTGCTTTGCCGTTACTGTTATATTTAATAATATTTGTGCCGTATGAATATAAGGTGGTATTTGATGGCGGCTGTATAGATACCGAAACGTACTCCACATTCTTACCGTATGTAAGACCGCCTGTAGATGTCAAAGCTGGATATGGCGCGCTTGTATTCTGTGCCCATTGTGCTGTACCAGTTGTATCATACGTTATAAGAAAATCGTTATTACCACCACTAATTGGTATAGAAATGCCAGAAATAATAGGCTGACCTTCTGGCGGTGGGATAACCGCGCCATTGACATCGTAGGGCACATTATAAATAGATACAGGACTTGTCATCTGACCACTTAGATATAGATACTGTCCAAATAATGAAATATAGAACGGAATTCCGCCAAACATAATCGTTGCCCATTGCGTAATACCCGCTGTACTATAATTAATCAAAACACCGTTACCAACTACAGATGTAGTAATAGGACCAAAGGTTGTTGTATCGGTATTATTACACGTTATACTTCCATTTGCGTTTCCTACAAGATAAATATCGGTCGCATTTGCTGTAATTGCGTTGACTGTATTTGTAGTCTCCGCAATAATATTTGTTGCCCATTGCGCCACACCACTAATATCATACTTTGCTAGATATACGGCACTACCTGAATTATATCCTGCGAGAGATATTGTCTCTGTAGTTTCATACGTTGGAAACTTCACAGGATATATAATTAATGGACCTGATTTACGAGTTCCATTATATGTTCCCGCCACATACACATTATCCGAAGAATCAACGCAAATTGCCGTTCCTGAGGTAGAATTCAAATTTGCAATCGTTCCAGCCCATACCGCATTGCCTGCTGTCGTGTATTTCGCAACAAATGCTGATGACGTTGTCGTATTTGACGCGGATGTTAGAACTATTCCAGAAGGATTGCCGTCCTTATTGTTAAAGATAAAATTTCCTGTTACCCCATACGATCCTGTTATATAAATGCCCGTCGGTCCTATTGTAATAGCACTTACTGTACAATTTGCATTATTTGCGCCAAATTGCGATATCCACGATACTGCGCCTTTAGGGGTATATTGTATAACGAATCCACTATTATAATTTGCCGCCAACGGATACACCTGTTTAGAAGTTATTCTATTCAAACTTGGATAAATAACTGAATACAAAACACTGGTTGGCGAATAATTTAGTGTATATATAGTATTGCCTAATTTAGTTATAGTTGTCAATAATGATCCATCGCCTAAATTTTTTATTTTTGGACCGTTTGGGGCACCAGGTGTTTGATAAATATATTTAACAAAGGTATTTGTGCCATACATACTAATGTATATATTATATGAAGCAGGATCCGCATAAATACCATTCACACTATAAGGAACATTAATATATTTACCGGTGCCTGTATATGTATTTACAGTTAAAAAAAGATTACCGCTCGGAGCCCAGTTACCATCTGCGTTTACTCCTTCAACGTCCCAAACAATACCACTTATATCGGCATAATTACCATTATTATAATCGGTTATAAGAAGATGTCCATCGCTAAGATTGTCGTAGTTTGTATAAGAAATGCCAAACGGCAAAATTATACCCTGACCTAAGCCAGATATATTATTAAGACCCTTAAATGTGACAGAGGTTAAACTAGGAGGTGTGTCATCATTATTCACAATTGCCCTTGTAAGTACGTTTGGAGTTCTTGTATTTGCCATATATAACGCTGATACATAATCGGTTGTTATAAAAAGACTTCCATTAATTTCAGGATAGGTTGTATTTGATATAAATAGTATCGGTGGATCCTCCAAGGTTGTATTTAATTGCCAAATTGTTGTTTCTACTAAATTAGGTCTATTCGTTAAATATAAATATCCCGCCAACCATACAACAGATAATATAGTAGTGCTCATTCCACTATAACTAAGATTTTGTTGTTTGATAAGCTCTCCTGTAGTTTTAAATTGATATACTGTTGGGTTACTATCAATTATATAAATATATGTACCATCGCTTGTAATTGCCGACGCATTAAATAAATTTACACTTTGTTTCAACGTTCTATACAGTGTTCCAGACGCATTATATACATTTGCGTTTGTAAAACAATTGCCAGCCTGATAACTATTCACCGAATCGGTAACATTGCTCAATAATTGTAAAAACGTTTGTGACGTAAGATACGCCGCCCACTGTGCGATTCCATTTGCATTGTATTTAACAATAAAACTGCCATTTGCGTCCGTAGTGATTGGGGTCGGCGTCGTAAGTTGCGTGTTATCCGAATTTACAATAATAATCGCGCCCGAAAAATCGCCTACCGCATAGACATTTGTTCCATCCGTTGATAAATTATGACCTGCTAAATTTGTACCACTAATATCAGCGGTCCACTGAACCGTACCATTGTTATTATATTGTATAATATTACATCCATATGGATATAATGTAGAATTTGGTATCGGTGGCTGCGGCGGCTTCGGCGATCTAGGAACACTATTGATGAGAATATTGTACAGTGCGATTGTAGTTTCTACAGCGCCCTGATCTATCGCCTCAATCGGTGTTGCTGACGAACCATTACCACCATTTCCACCCGTATAAGTTACAGTATTTGTAGTATTAATGAGTCCATTATTAATAGACTGATTCGTAAGTATCGCATTCGCAAATAACGTCTGATTTCTCAAACGAGCCGTCGTTGCAGAGGCACCAGTATTTGTTGCAGACGAAATTTTTCCTATTCAGGTGCAGTATTTATATCATTGAAAATGAACTATTCATTTCCGCGCCGTCAAATGCGCCGATACCCTGCATAAAGTCACCGCCATTCTGTATCATTTCAGGCGAATAACCGGCGGCGTTATGCGGACCCGGCGACGACTTCTCTGAGCCCAGACCCGAAGAGACCATCTTACCCACACCAGGTCGCTGACGGTGCTCAATCATCTGCTCAGGATGACGTAAGTTGGATCCAAACTCCGCATCCATAAACGCCACACGGTTCAACGGGTCCGTTGCCTCCGGTGGCTCGTAATGAATCGCAGGCGGTGTGCGTTGTAACGGCTCGGGTGTTCGCATATCCTCCTCTGTCATACCCGTCGGCACCGGCATAGGTTTTGCTATCGGCGGTCGTTGGCGCGTTGTCATCACCGGAGCAGCCGTTTCCTGTTGCTCAATTCCTTGAACTCCGCCACTGTTGACGACTCCAGACGGCATTTGCTGTTGGTACATCTGCGGCGGTATATAGGGCTGGTTTGGCATACTTAAATCAAGCGTTGGCTGTAAGTGATTAATCTTTGGTAAACCGTGTGCGGCAGCGAGTGCTGCTTGTAATTTAGGATCACTTGCGGTATCTAATAAACGAGGTAGCCCCACCGCCTTCGCAATATGATATCCAAAAAAAGCAAAGATTCCTACAATAACCACCAATACGATCCAAGCCAAAGGTATCCGGGTCGCCATATGTTCTACTAATTTCAACCCTGAATTTCGTTTTGTTAATTCCACGCAAATAATTCTGTCCGCCCAAAGAAAACCATGGCTAGCGAATTTGCCACCTTTGCCGATTTGTCGGGAGTTGTTCAGTCCCTCATAAAGGATTTAGAAGGTAAGGTCCTATCCCAAACCGACCTTATCAAGCACCTACCTAAGCTTGTTCTTGTCGCCTGGACAAACAATCTATCCGTTGAGAAGGCGGAGGCACAGATTCTCGCCGCCGTCAAGCATCTTATTGTGAAGTTTGTACCCGCTGCGCAACAGATTACCGTAACTGGTTTCGTTGATGCGGCGTTCCCTGCGATCGTGACTGCGTTAAATGGTTTGATTGAACAGGTAAAGGCAGAGGTCCTGAAGAAGGCGACGGGCGCACTGGGCGATGTTGGAAAGAAGGTTGAGGCGGTCTGCTCAAAGTCGTGCCTCCCGTGGATATCGGCGCTCTTCGCAAAGGCATCTGAGAAGCCTGCTGCGGTAGATCCCGTCGCTGCCCCTGCTGCTGCCGAGTCATCTGTGACGGTTGCGGTGATTGCTGAGGCGGCATCGTCGGATATTTCGGCGGCTCTTGCGTCGGTGAAGGAGGAAGTTGTGGAGCCAGAACCAGAGCCAGAGCCAGAAGCCAAGGCGGAGTAAAGATATTCAGTTGCTTTAGGGTTGCCTGAATATCTGACAAAGTACCACGAATATAGAGTAAATTTCCGGCTTTGATATGCCGATCGTAGATAACCTCTTCGCTCCACATATCATCTATTTTGAGGGGTGGTGCCTGTTGCGTTGAGAGGGTGACTTTTTCTAGAAGAAACTTATCGGCGCCGTGCTCATAGTCGGCGACAGGAGCGCGGTGTTCCGCCTGCCACGCCGTATCCCAATTCGGGCTCGCCTGAATAAAGCCCCAGCTCTTGCCCCAACGAACCACATGCTGCGTGATTCGGCGCGCCTTCGCATGCGTCTTATGAAACTCCTTTACCGCTGCACCACTATACGTTAGTAGGTACGACATTGGGGCGGGGTTGTTATATTAATATCGCGCGGCGCGCTTAAACCGGTGCCGCCGAAGCGGCAACCGGTTCTGCTACGCTAAACCGGCACGGCGCGGGAACAAATTTGAAGGCATTTAAGCCATCGTGGAATAAGACAAAACAACGATGTGGTGTCTTATTCTCCAACCTAAGGGTACGACCCGTAACGCAACTTTGCCCGCTGGTCGTACGGAGGCGCTTGATTGCGATGCCGCCTGCTCTCTCCTGCGCCGTGCGACGGCGCCCGAGCTTATCGGCACCTTCAAGTGGGGTCTGATGACCGTATACTTATTCGGCTACAAGACCGGCAAGGCGGGCACTGAAAATAAGCACGAACTTCCGCCACCGCACGATACGGTCCTACTGTTCGGCGAGTCACTGCTCTGCGCAACCCAGGCGGGCGCTCTAGTCTCCTTTGACGCCACCGCGTTCAAAAACTTCTACAACGAACTCAATGGTGGATTTGAGGATCTAGACGAGGAGGAAGACGAGGACGAAGACGAAGAGGAGGAAGAGGAGGAGGAAGAAGAGGAAGAAGTGAAGGAGGAGGAAGAGGAGGAGGTAGTAGATGAAGTTCCAGAGGATGATGAAGAGGACGTGCCGCCAGTTCGTATTGTCAAGGTTGTCAAGGCGAAAAAAGGTTCCAAGAAGGTTCCTCAGTGGTTTTCCCTAGAAGAACTGGCGCCCGAAAAGTATGATATCTAACTAAATATTTACAACAAAGTTCTCGTCATTTGGTAATTTTTGTGCTGCCGCGGAGTATTGCCCATCTATATAATCATTGATTTTATCTATAGTTTGATTAAATGCCTTATTAAAATTTTCATAACAATACATAACAATATAGAATGCAGAAAGAATTACGGAAAACGTCGTCCAAAAGCCTAGAAAGAAAC
>Ga0304730_1003640_pt1 | contig 10309 bp, 8 predicted proteins | sample M_130628_MF_Meta_FD_190474 | JGI IMG/M metagenome (GOLD analysis project Ga0304730, IMG submission 190474) | Freshwater microbial communities from Lake Montjoie, Canada to study carbon cycling - M_130628_MF_MetaG (v2) (version 2) | ecosystem: Environmental > Aquatic > Freshwater > Lake | place...
GACTACCTCAAATTGTTATTCGCTCGAGAAGGCAAAACGTATTCGCCACTTTCTGGCGATTTGGTAAAAAAGGATACTGCAGCCGATGTACTCTATTACATTCAAGGATTGCCTGACCCTACGCCTATCGCCATCCTTGCTCCCATTGGAAACAATCCAAAACGAACCTTTAAAGATGAGATTTCACTACTTGAAAAAGAAGGGTTTAGTCGGGTTTATGTCAACCAAAAAATTGAATTAATCAACCAACTTGATTTGTCGATTTCACCCGAAGAATTCCATGTAGTGATTGACCGATTCCCAACCAATTGTTTTCAAGAATCCGAAGAATCCAGGGTGGTAGATTCCATTCAAATTGCATTTGGCAAGGGACTGGGATGCTGTGCAATCCTTAACCTTTCCAATCAAGAAATGTCTTCTTTTAACAACAAGTTTGAAAGAGACGGGATGCTGTTCCAGGAACCATCGGTGTATTTTTTCACCTTCAACAATCCCTACGGTGCATGTAAAACCTGCGAAGGGTACGGCCAAGTTCTAGGCATCGATCCTGCATTGGTCATTCCAGATGAAGGCTTGAGCATTGTACAAGGCGCAATCCAACCTTGGAGAAGTGAAGTTATGGATGAGTATTTACAGTCTATAATTCTGAATGCCAAGCATTTTGATTTTCCAATTCACAAACCTTATCGATCTTTAAGTCCAGAACAAAAAGCGCTCCTTTGGGATGGAAACAAGTACTTTACAGGTTTACATAAATATTTCAAATGGGTTGAAAGTCAATCTTATAAGATTCAATACAGGGTAATTTTATCCAGGTATCGTGGAAAAACAATTTGTCCGGAATGTCAAGGCACCCGACTGCGCGGTGATGCTTCTTATGTAAAGTTTTTCGGTCGAAGCTTACAAGAAATCGTGCAGCTTTCCATCGACGATGGTCATGCCTTTTTCGAAAAATCAAAAGCAGAAATTGAATCCAACAATGTACTCAAACGCATACTGCCCGAAATCATCAATCGTTTGCGTGTGTTAAGGGAAGTTGGACTCGGGTATTTAACTTTAAATCGGGCGACCAACAGCCTCTCTGGCGGAGAGTCTCAACGGATCCACTTGGCAACTTCTCTGGGCTCAAGCTTGGTAGGTTCCACCTATGTCTTAGACGAGCCTTCCATTGGATTACACCCTCGAGACACCCAACGTTTAATTAAAGTTTTAGAGAGCCTTAAGGCGCAAGGAAATACCGTAGTCATTGTAGAACATGAAGAAGAAATCATGCGTGCCGCAGACTACATTATCGACATAGGTCCATTGGCAGGGTATTTAGGAGGCGAGGTTGTATTTGCAGGGGACTTTACCCAAATGCTAAAAAAAGGCAAGAGCCTTACTGCCCAGTACCTCACTGACGTACTCGAGATTTCATTGCCAAACCGCAGAAGAAAATCCCCCAATTACATTCAAATCCAAAACGCAACCCTTCACAATTTGAAGGACATTACCACACGGATTCCTTTGAACAGTTTGGTGACCATAACAGGGGTTTCAGGCTCAGGAAAATCAACTTTAATTAAAGAATTTTTATTTCCTGGATTAAAACAAGTGCTATACGACCGTAAACAAAAGCTTTACAAAGGCGCAACCGTTTCAGGTGACACTCACCTACTTAACGAGGTAGTTTTCATAGATCAAAATCCAATCGGCAAAAGTTCACGAAGCAATCCGGTCACCTACCTTAAAGCATTTGATGACATCCGTGAAATCTTTGCAAAACAGCCCATTGCAAAAATGCGTAACTACAAACCCGGATTTTTTAGCTTCAACATTGACGGAGGAAGGTGCGAAATCTGTGAAGGCGAAGGCATCATTACGGTGGGCATGCAGTTCATGGCAGACATCCAATTGACGTGCGATACCTGTTTGGGAAAAAGGTATAAAACCGAAACCTTAGAGGTGGTGTACAGAGAAAAGAACATCGCTGAAATTTTGGAGATGACGATCGATGAGGCGTATGACTTTTTTAATGAAGCTTCAGATAGTTTAGAACAGCGGGTCGCAGCCTTGCTTAAACCTTTGTTGGATGTAGGTCTTGGGTATTTAAAAGCTGGACAAGCCTCGAGTACGATGAGCGGTGGAGAGGCCCAAAGAATCAAACTCGCTTCGTTTTTAGCCAAAGGAAATACACAACAACCCACCCTGTTTATTTTTGACGAACCCACGACGGGACTGCATTTTCATGACATTGACAAACTGATGCATTCCTTTTACGCATTGATTCATCAGGGACATTCAATGGTGGTCATCGAACACAACATCGACGTGATAAAATGTGCCGATTGGATCATCGACATTGGTCCAGACAGCGGTATAGATGGGGGAACCGTTACATTTGAGGGAACGCCCGAGGATTTGGTTAAAATGACACACAACCATACAGCGACTTTTTTAAAGCCCAAACTGGTCAGCCAATGAGGACATTTGATTATTTTTGATGCGATGACTTCCAAAAGAAAAATCACCATAGCCATTGATGGATTTTCCTCAAGTGGTAAAAGCACATTGGCAAAGGACCTAGCAAAAACTTTGGGCTATGTATTTATTGATTCCGGTGCAATGTACCGAGGCGTTACCTTGTACGCCATTCAAAACGGATTTTTTGTCGACGAAACGTTAAATTCGGAAGCGCTTCTTTCGGCATTGCCTGATATTGAAATCAAATTCATTCATTCTCAAAGCGACAAAGCCTTCACCATGTTACTGAATGGCGTCGATGTAACCGCAGAAATCCGTAATCCCCAAGTTTCTCATTTTGTCTCTGTCATAGCCACACTTCCCGATGTACGCAGAAAATTGGTTGCTTTGCAGCAAGCCATGGGAACCAACGGCGGCATTGTAATGGACGGTCGAGACATTGGAACGGTCGTTTTTCCGAACGCAGAATTGAAAATATTTGTCACCGCCGACCTTGAAATACGCGCGGAACGAAGGCACAAGGAACTGTCTGCAAAAGGTGTAGACATAGATGCCTATGAAGTTGCCACCAACCTAAGGAACAGAGACGAAATGGATACGCAAAGGGAAACCAGTCCACTGAAACAAGCACCAGACGCAAAGTTTTTAGACAACAGCAATATGGATCGTGAAACACAACTTCAAAAAGCACTGGATTGGGTATCAATAATCTTAGAGAATGCATAAATATTTTTTCATACTTGTAAGCGCAATGATGCTCACCGCGTGTGGTGGAAATGAAAACGAACCGTTGGACACCGAAATCGCAGAACCTGAAAAAGGATCCAATGGAAGCCTTGAAACGTATGCGAAACGACATGTTGAAGCACAGCTACAAATCTTAGGAACGGAAAACTACGGCTTGAAGATTTACAAGGCCAATTTAGATGGGGATGATAAAATGGACGCCATCATTACGGTGAATCGATATGAAAACGCATTAAAAACAGCTGCACAAAGTGCCAACCCTTCCAAACAAGCGGAAATTGGTTTTATGGGAAACCATAACTTTTTCTTCTTTTATGACGGTAGTTTGGATTTAATTTCTCCACCAATTGTGGTACCTTCCTCCCCTATGCTCCCACTGGAAATTCATTTTGAAGACATCACATCAACACAATACAAAGACATCTTGGTTACCTACAGGGTAAGAAACTCTGCCTACAAGGCTTTTTTCACGGTTACAAACCACAGCCCGGTACGTTATTTTGAATGGCCACTTTTTGAAAACCTTGGACAAGCAAACTGCAAGGCAAATGGCTTTCAGTACCTTTCCACCGCATCAAATCCTCGCAAGAACATTCTGATCTATGAAGCCATGGTAACTTTGGGTGATACGGTTTCTAATTTCAACATTGCAATACCCACCCTCAAAAACACGGGTAAAAAACGCTACGAATTTTTCTACCTCCCTGCAAAACAAACCTACGTAACCCAAAAATAATCACATGGAAGACATTCAACCTTACGGAATTCCGGAAAAAAAAGCACCTTTCCGTCCCTGGAACATGGAATTCAATACCTTTTTAATGTTGATGCACATAAGCCAATTTGCTTCCATGATTGTCCCTATGGCGGGATGGATTCTGCCCATTGCCATGTGGGCGCAATTCAAAGAGGAGAATGAACTCATTGATAAAAACGGCAAGCAAATCTTGAATTTCATGTTGACGTTTGTGATCTACATCATCGGTATGGTCATTCTTTATCTTGTTGGTTTTATCATGCTCATCACAATGGCGGAAGACAGTCAAGGAAGCGGATTAGATTCCGGTGCGTGGATACCTATACTTCTTTTGGTGATTTGGTTAATTCTATTGTCTATTTTGGTGATTGGACATTCAATTGTTATCATTCTCGCGGGCATCAAAGCCAACAAAGGACAGGTAGGAACCTATCCACTTACGATCAAATTTTTTAAATCGTAAATGAAATCAAACGATGAAGTAATTGGTTTTTACGATGCCTTTGTTGATCAGCAAGGGGCTACAGGCATAAACGACCGGATCTTTGGCGTATATGAACGAATGCTTGCATTGGGACTCAACAAACAATCTACCGTTCTTGAATTGGGATGTGGAATTGGGATGATGACGCAACTTTTGAAACGAAAAGTAACCCATGGAAAAATCGAAGCGATTGACATCTCTGAAGCCTCCATTGCTTTCGCTACTTCGAGAAATGCACAGGCAAACATTCAATTCAGTACGCAGGACATTACACAATTTGAAACAGCACTCACAAAACCTGATTTCATCACACTGATTGACGTTTTGGAGCACATCCCTTTGGAAAAGCATCTGGCGTTGTTCATACGAATCAAAAAAGCAATGGGGACGCAGTCGTTTTTTCTGATCAACCTACCCAACCCAGATTACATTGCACACGACATCGCCTTAGAAGCAGATTCACTTCAGATAATCGACCAGCCTGTTCCGTTGGCGCCCCTTATCCAACAACTTGATGAGGCGGGATTGGAACTGATGACGTATGAGAAATATGGCATTTGGCACCGCGACGAATACCAATGGTTTGTTTTACGAATAAAACGCCCGTTTAATGAAGTCCGAATCGATGATTCATTAACGGTTATTGAGAAATTCAAGCGAAAAATCAAGCGGATGAGGATGAAGAAATTAAATCACAATTGAAGTACTGATTCCACTTCTTGGGATTTGACAAAAAAAGCGAGGGTTTCCCCTCGCTTAACCTCTTAACTGCTTTCTTTTAGAAATTCCCTCTCAACGTAAGAATGAAGTTTCTTCCGGGTGCAGAAATGTTCGACGCATAGTTTCGATAATTTTGATCAAGGATGTTCTCACATGCTATTTGCAAACCAATTTGACGTGTAAGGTTGTAATTCACACGTGCATTCAAAGTGTACCAAGAAGGCATTCCATATACCGTGGCATACGGGAAATTATCTTCCCCTGCCATGTTATAATCCGCCAACCTCTTCCATCCGGAATAATTCACAAACAACTCTGTGCGCAATTTCCCTACAGAATACACCATGCTTACCTTTCCAAAAACGGGAGGGATATGGTCTAAAGGAATGGAATCAGTTACATTTCTACCTTTGGTGTAATTCACCGTTGCCATCATGCTTAAATGATCGTTCAATTTACCAGACAACATGGCCTCAAAACCATAAACATAGGCTTTACCCGTATTGGTCGTTGTCATCACTTGACTCAATTGACCGTCATACACAATTGAATCTTGGCCATTAAAAGTACCTTGACGAACGGTCAAAGCATTTTTCAACAAAGTATAGTAGGCCGTTGCTTGCAAGGTCAAACCTTCCGTTAACACGCGACTCACGCCAAACTCACCATTGTATGCATACTCAGCTTTTAGGTTGGGGTTAGGTACCACTACAGAACCTTGTACACTTTCAAAAACCTTTGTCATGTCATCTACATTTGGCGCACGGAAAGCCGTAGAACCATTCAAGGTCATTCTCCAATTTTTGCTAGGCACATAAATCAAACCTAGGTTTCCATTCAATGCCATGTGTTTTTGACTGATGTCATCAAAAGGGAAAGGAAAGAAAGTCTTGTCTTCAAACGCAGCATTCAAACTTACATAAGAGGCCCTTAAACCATCATTCAAAATCAATTTATCATTGATCTCCCAAGTATGCGTTGCATACACTGCGGCAGACATCATGTTTGACCCTCCATCAGGAAACCTTGTATCCAAAGGAGCTGTAGTATCTGCAACGATATTCTCTACAAAAGCGGTTGAAGTGACTTTGTTGTACCAGGCATCGATACCATAACGAAACTCATGTTTTCCTTTTCGCTTCATCAAATCCGCATTCAGCGTAAACACGTCGATATTTTCAATTCTATGGTTCAAGAAATTCTTTTTATATCTGCGGTCCATCCTGCTTTCCTCAATGGATTGATACCCGATGGTAAAACGAGCGCCATCGTATAATTTGGTGGCATTGCTCAATTCCAAAGAATAAGCTCCCAATAACCTAAACTGTGGTCCATAATACCATTCTCCAAACTTTGGCTTACCCGAACTTGTCTGTGTTAGGCGGTCGTACCGATCAATGTTACTTGAATTCGAAAGTTGTAAATTCACTTTATGCAACACACCTGGCTTTTGAAGAAAGGTGAATTTTTGCAATACATCGTATTGGGAATAACCTGACCCGAGTTGTAGGTTTGTATCGGAATTCATTAGCATGGAATCCACACCATTGATGCGTTCTACAGACCATGGGCGGATGCCAAAATTACCCACGAAATCTGCTCTTTTCGATCCTTGTCTTAAATCTCCATAATTGGAATAGGTAAAAGAAGTCAAGGAACCAAATCGTCTTGTACCCACAGATACATCTGCATGGGCAGCATATCCATTTACCGCACTCATATACCTCATAAACCCGCTTCCCTTAACCAAGGTTTTATCTGTTGTACTCAAGGTTGGGTTTTTGGTGGTGAAATGCATAACTCCGCCAATGGCATCCGAACCGTAAACGACTGAGCCGGGTCCGAATACAACTTCCACACGATCCATAATACCATTGTCCATCGTGATGACATTTTGAAGGTGTCCCCCACGATAAATCGCATTATTCAAACGAATGCCATCGATCACCATCAACACTTTATTTGTCTCAAAGCCACGTATAATGGGACTCCCTCCCCCCAGTTGGCTTTTTTGGACGAAGACATTGCCTGAATTCGCCAAAACGTCCGCGGTTGAAGATTGGTTTTGTAACGACAATTCTTGACTTGAAATTACTTGGATTTTTTGGACCACGTCCTTTCTTTTTTCATTGAATTTACTTGCAGAAACCACCACTTCGTCAACGGAATGAGCATTTGGAAACAATGAAAACTTACCAGCATTCTCTTTGATTTCTACTGCAGAGATGTTGCGTGAAAGATATCCCTCCGCTTTTACAACATAACATTCTTGGTATTCTTTCAAGGTAACATAACCATCCAAACCGGTTTGATTTAAGGCGTTTTTGGTTTTGCCTGAACAATCAAAAACCTGGGCACCTTTGATGGGAGATAAAGTATTTTGATCGATAATATACAATTTTTGGGCATAAAACCCTTGGGTAGCCAAGGCTACAAATAGGCCTATAATGGCCAAATAAATCTTTTTCATGATAAATTAATTTTGTTTAATACTTTTTTTAACGTCGAGGATAACGGGAATTAAACATTGGGGGGTGGGGATGGGATTTTAGAATGAAAATCCTTTATGGAAAAAGAATACAAAACTTTATTTTTTTGTGCTTGCTCTGCAATTGAAACCAATGTTATTTTTACAGGACGTACGGGCAAGTATTGAAAAAATCCCAAGCTCAACCGGATCCAATGTGCACCGCCCGAATTTTCGTCTTTATGGATTTTCATATAGGCCTCTACCCTACTTTTTTCTTCCTTGTCATCCAAACATTTTACCACTTTTCCTCCGTAGACTTTTTGAATGGAAATGACATCATAGAAATGGTCGTCCAGCACAAATTCCTTTTTATTTTCGCGCCAATCCAGCTTTAAAAAATCAACATCCGAAAAGAAAATCTGTGTGGCTTGATGGTTTGGGATTCCCTTACGAATTTTACGTTCAATACTTTCTTTCCAATGGTGGGTTTGCACCGTATGCCACAAACCTATGCATAAGGTTTGTAACACGAGCAAAAGTAAAAACCAAGAAAAAATTCGCTTTACCACCCCGCAATATTACTAATTTTGATGAACAAATGGAAAATCACTTCGCCCATCCTCAGCAACTGCGCTATTTCACCTTAAAAGATAGAAACCCAGAAGATTGCAATCACCTTGTCATCGCCCTACATGGCTACGGGCAATTGGCAGCGTACTTCATTCAAAAATTCAAAAGCCTTTCCCCCACTCTTTTTGTGCTTGCTCCAGAGGGACCGCATCGTTTTTATTTAGAAGGATCAAGTGGTCGTGTAGGTGCCAGTTGGATGACAAAGGAGGCGCGTGAATTGGACATTGAAAACAACCTTGCCTGGCTCAATGCCTTAATGTTGGATTTCACTTCAAAACATAGCTTTGACAAAATAAGTTTACTTGGGTTTTCACAAGGCGGCGCGACGGCTGCAAGGTGGGCTCAATCATCTCCACAAATGTTCCATAACCTAATTCTATGGGCCGCTGTATTCCCCCCTGACCTTTCGCCTACGGATTTCCAGCAGCTTCAAATCACAAAGAAATTTGTACTTGGGAAGAAGGATTCCTACTTCGCAGCAGAATCGGTTCAGCAAGAACTGCTATCGAACCATGTCAATCTTGGTTTTGAAACGCATGTTTTCGAAGGAGCGCACAACCTTGACCCTGCTGTCCTTAAGAAGGTGTTAGCCTAGACAGCTTTTTGATTGCGAATGATTCGCCAAAACAAGGCAGGACAATATCGTTTAAGATATACGGGGATTATTTCCTTTTTTCCAATCAGAACCTCACGGCGGTTTTTCCTCGCTGCGCGGATAATTTTATGTGCACACACATCGACATCCATTCCGGTCGACTGGTTATCATCCATTGCATTATGCTTCTCTCCATTCTCATTTAAGGCACTCATGGAAATAGGCGTATTGATTTTTCCTGGACAAGCAATGGTCACACGAACCTTTCCTTCCTCCTCCAAGGCTAAACTTTCAAAAAATCCGTGCAAGGCATGTTTTGCCGCGGCATAGGTAGACCTTAAGAAAAAACCAAACTTGCCTGCAATGCTGCTTATGACAATAATTTGACCTTCGCTTTTTCGCAAGGAGGGAAGCACTGCTTTTGTAAGCGCCACGGGACCAAAAAAGTTCACCTCCATCAATTGATGATCCACGGCCAATGAAGTTTCAGCTGCAAGGGACCTTTGGCTTACCCCACCGTTGTTTACAAGTACATCAATTCGCCCAAAAGCATTCAATACAAACCCAACGGCGTCAGGAAATGTATCCGATGCCGTGAGGTCCAATGGCAAAACAAGATGTCGCTCAGGATGTGCCAACTGATTCCTTACCCAATCCAATTGCTTCTCATTTCTGGAGGAAAGCACACAGGTTGCGCCAAGAGAAGCAAACCCTTTTGCCAGGGAAGCCCCAATTCCAGAAGAAGCCCCTGTAATCCAAACAACTTTATTATGATAGGAACGCATAGGTCAAAGGTAAGGAATTATGGGGATTGAGATGTTGGGAGATTATTTCAGTCTTCCCCTTTCTTCGACTAGGCGATTAGGTGAGGAAGCGTTTTGTTTCCCTCCTTGAGGAGGGATAAAGGTCTGATGACTCTCAATAGTCTCCCTCCTTAATCCTCCCTCAAAGGAGGAGGTAGTTTTTTATGAAGCGGAAGCGTTTTGTTTCCCTCCTTGAGGAGGGATAAAGGGAGGTGACGCTCAATAGCATCAGACTCCCTCTGAGTGATAGTCATTTAATTGCTTGTTCTATTGTCACCCTCCTTAATCCTCCCTCAAGGGAGGAGGTAGTTTTTTATGAAGCGGAAGCGTTTTGTTCTCCTCCTTGAGGTTTCAGCGCAGGCTCACAAAGGGGGAAGAATTAATTCTTAGTTCCTAAAGCGTCTCATAATTTCTTAAATTTGAAAAAAAAAACGATGACAAAAGAAATCATTGCACAGCATTTTGAAGACGCAGCCTATGCTTTGGAAATGTTTCGTACCCCTGAAAACTTCCAGAGAATTGAGTCTGCCATTGAAATCATGCTTCATTCCATAAAATCAGGAGGAAAGATCATTTCTTGCGGAAACGGAGGATCCATGTGCGACGCCATGCATTTTGCGGAAGAATTAAGCGGAAGGTA
>Ga0304730_1003652_pt1 | contig 10291 bp, 13 predicted proteins | sample M_130628_MF_Meta_FD_190474 | JGI IMG/M metagenome (GOLD analysis project Ga0304730, IMG submission 190474) | Freshwater microbial communities from Lake Montjoie, Canada to study carbon cycling - M_130628_MF_MetaG (v2) (version 2) | ecosystem: Environmental > Aquatic > Freshwater > Lake | place...
TTGTCAAAGTGTCTGTCACCGCAGTTGACTACGAAGGCGTAGCCCCGTAATTTGACGCGGTGGACAACCGCTTCTTATTTGCATTTACTGACCCGGGAGAGTTAAAACTTCTGGGTCGTTTTGTGTACCCGTTTTGCATCAAGTATCGGGTGCGACTGCTGGCTATCAATTCGCCACTCGTAAATACTCATCGGGACATCGAGCCTCTGGACTTGGTCTTAGCGGTGCAGATTTGCTCTGAGAGGACGTTTGGCGAGTTAACCTGGCTCGACCATTGGTACTTGGCTAAACTCAATCGGGATAAAGCTTTCTTTCGCCAGACTGTTTTCTCATTCACGACTTACGCGCATCAAAGTATCTGGCCTAAATTCTGGGAGAAGACCGAGAAGACAGGTGGATCAGCAGACGGCGGGGTCGGGTGGCCTCTTATGGTCGTGGCTAACTTAATCAGTAACGGCATCACGGAGGACAGGGCGTGGAATATGCCGGAATGTCAGGCCATCTGGTTATCTACCGCGTTCATTAAAATCAAGGGCGGAGAAGTTAATGTCCTGACTACCGAGGAGGAAGAATTTATGGAGGAGCAACGGAAGGCGAAGGAAGAAGCCGACAAGCCCGTTGCCGAAAAGTCATAGGTATAAGACAACATCATGGCTCAATCCTTAGAATTTGGTATCGTCGGTAAATCTAACGCCGCTGAGGTAATGGGTAAGGCTGGACAAGAGGCTGATAAGTTACGCAAGAAATTAGCCAACGCGTTTGATTTTAAGAACGCTTTAGTCGGTGCTTTCATCGGTGCGTTCGGTGCAGCTGCATTACTTGATAAGGCTATCAATACTATTACCGAAAGTTTTAAGGGTATGGCTGATGTAGCGGATCAGGCAGGCAAGGCAGGAATCAGTGCAGCTGAATTTGATAAACTATCTTTCGCAGCTCAGGATGCTGGCGTTTCAACAAGAACATTAAGCAAATCAATTCGTGAACTTCGTTTTATGATGAAGGACGCATTGACTGATACCAAGAAAATGACGCTCCTTACTGAAGGATTAGGATTTGCAGAAGATGATATACGCTCTGGAAAAGTTAAATCTATTGAAGTATTTCAGCGCGTAGCCCAAGCCATTTCAACGCAAGAAAATGATACACAAAGATTAGCTATTGCAACGGCATTTTTTGGAAATATTGTGGCTAATGATATGCTACCAGTCCTTGAAGCTATCGCTAAGAACCCAGATATATTCAAAGGATTAGTTGTAGGTAGCGAAGAAGCCTATGCAGCTGCGGACAAATTAGATTCCAAGATGGCTAAACTTTGGCACAACATTAAGAATAACATCGGCATTGCAATGGTTCAATTTGATGAATTTACGAGCAAGCAAGAAAAGTTAAATAACGAGACAATGAATCAACCAGGCGTAAAGGGATTGATGGAGAGTATGCCTTTTGGTGGTGCAATACCGGCAGTGCTTGGAACATTTCAAAAAGAATCGGCTACACCAGCCAATGCCCAATCCTCCAAAGTAAATGCTCAGGCCATCATCGACGCACAACAGAAAACGGTTAAAGGTGATAACACCATCGCCAACTCCCTCGGTGCTTCAATGGGCAACGGCCCGACTTCCGGTGTGATCGGTGTCGGCAACAATGCACAATTTACTTTGATGGAGGAACAGTTAACAACGCTTAAAGGAATCAAGGAAGGCATTGACCGCCTTGCTCCTGCATCTGCCGTAGATACAGACTTTACTAAGGAAAGACAACAACTAACATACTAACTTTATGGCACGACAAGACTACGGAGATGATTTATTAGAAGACATCCTACAACCAGGTTGGAAACTCTCCGACGATGGTTTTGGACTGCACACCATCAGCGCAACATACAAGGCCGACAATACGCTTGGGTTCGAGTTTGTCCGTGGTGATCCGTTTGTCATCGCTGAATTTGCGTACTGCAAACTGCACAAGCAGACCTCCTCATTCGACGCCTTAGGCATTAAGACTTCTGTTTGCGAATACGTCGGTATCGACCCAGACATCAATAGCGGTAACTTTACTAACGCACAAATCACGACTGCGGGTGGTCTTAGCACTGAGAAACTTGAGACGATTCCTAACTTCACTTTCGACTTCGCAACCGAAAGAAATATGTTGGCTGGCCCTCCACCTTACACTCAAAGCCCCATCGGGCCTCTGGTTTCGATTAAGAACCCTGCGGACTTTGTAGCACAAGCCGTGACAGGCGGTGCGGTAGCCGTAACTAAACAACAGTCTTTCATCGGTGAGAATGGTGCGTGTTTTGAGAACGAAGACGGTGGCAAATTCTTGGGCTTCGTTGACCCTCAGTTTGATTACTTCTACGGAAAGACTTCTTACCTTGCAGCGCAACAAACCTTCTCCGGAATCGTTTATGTTAGCGATGATGCAATGGCTAATGAATTTTTAAACCTACTTAGCACGACTTCAAGCACGGGCAACTGGGAAGGTAATTTACCTTACATCATCCCGACTTATTTGACAGGCCCATTCGAACAAACCGTGGGTGATGACGCTTACAATCAATTACTTTTAACGCAGACTAACATTGAAAGTTTTGGAGATTTATATAAGATTTCTTACGAGATTAAATTCAGTGTCCCTGGCTGGCATCCCGCAGTTTATAACGAAGCCTCAGCTCCTTAATTAAAATGAACAAACCTCTCAATGGTGTAGGGTATGATTTAAACTCTACCAATAAAGGTTTCTCGTTATCAATTCACGACCCTGCTTATGTTGAGCCGGGAGATGGGTTTATGGTGATGCCCTCACTTCCTGCATTCCCTTCTCCGCCACAATTTCAGTGTTACGCAACTCCTGGTGCTGGTGCATATACTGGAAACACAATTCTTACAATTGTCGCTGGTGGTGTAAATTATACCAATAGCAATATGCCTTACATTGCTGAGGGTGTTGAACAGAATTTTGCACAGGCATTTATACTTAAAGCTGCGGTGGTCTCAACAGGTGTGACGGCAGTCGCTGGTGCAGTGCCTACCACATCGTTAGCACCATTCATGCTTAACAATGGTTTCTATGCGTTACTTAATCCGGCTAATAAATACTATGTAGTCTTAAGTTACTACGACGCTGACGGTGATCCTGGTGCTTTAGACGTTCCTATCCTTGCAGAACGTAGACCTTGGGTTTCAATTCTTGAGGAAGGTTGCAGTGAGTTTGATAAAATCTTTATTGAGCAAGGGCCTTCGTATTATACCGGCCTGCTTAACATAGCGCCGATGACGGAGTACGATGACGCTGGAGACCCTAAGAAATTCTTTGGCTTTAATCACACTGGTTATTTTAACCCGACTAAGTTTGGTGCTAACATAAAAATCATTGCGATGATTGAGGCGGGTGTAGTTTATCAATACACTAACGGAGGACAGAACTTAACAATCCCTGTGCAGAACCACGGCACGCGTATGATGTATGTCCCGGGTATGCTGGAAATCGATGACCCCTATTATGCTAACGAAGCGGACGATTGGTCTTTTGTCGTTAACACTACGGACATTCAAGGCCTTGCTGGTGTGTCTTACACTGGTGGCTGGTGGGATCAGGTCACGGACAATACTAACCCTGTTGCAGTCACTACGCACAATTACAGTTACTATTCAGTAAGCACAGAAAACACTGACAACATGGGCGAGTTTAGTTGTTCGGTATTGGGTTGGCCTGCTGAGGAAGGTTCATCGCATAGACTTAGAATTAAGAGCGGTCTGGTAACTTTTAAGACTGTCACCGTGGATGATGAGTATGGTATAATCAGCGTTAACCCAGAGGTTAAGAATTTAAGAATTAACGAACCCAATATTTACCCAGAAGATTCACTGCATATTGGCTTAGATGATAACCCAGATTACATTCACAGTGACGGTTATATTGAATTAGTTGAAGGGTCGGACTACTACGTTTTCCTATTTAAAGTAATTCCTGACTGGAGTGGTGCATCGGAAAGTAAAGCCCCGCAGCTGGTAATTTCAAAGGTAGCGGACGCTCCTAATACGGACATTGTAACTAAGGCGAATGGTGGCGGGTATACGACTGCTTATTTGATGGTCGAAGAACCAGAGCCACTTGCTAATATTGTCACGGCTGATCCAGAGACTGGGTCTGTCGGAACTTTTGACCCTGCTGATTTAGATGATAGGGTTGTATTCCATGCTGACCAATTAAAACTTTATGCGTCAAATATGTATCCTGCTGGGATGGAAACTTGGTTAGCTGCTTTTGCAACAGGCGATGGTGGTGCAGTGCCAGCATTTGCAGAACCCGACGTAATGGCCGTAGACGATGTCTTAACTGGGCCTTTAGAGGATAACATTGTTGGTTCAGGTGGAGGTTATGTTGTGTCATCTTTCGTTTATATTGATGCCGCTTATGCGGGTGGTTTTACAGATAATGTCATTGTCGCTAAAGACGTAGGAACTTTATACAGCTATACAACAAACCCATTAGTTTCTGGTGTCATTGATTTAGAATCAATTGAAGTTGGCTTAGTCGACCTCGGTCCAACCCCGAACGAAGTTGTAACATTCACTGGAGAAGACATTCAAATCACCGGCACAACAACCTCGCTTACATACCTATCTAAAGCAAACATTCAGGACAAACTCATCGGCTACACTAAAACTTCCTGCTACCGTAAAGACATCGCGTACATTCAATGGGACGGTGCAAACTCTCGCTTCATTGTTAAACAATTACATAACGGCCCTGTGGTCATCGAAGATAATCCAATTCACCTCGGCAATACTATCATCGCAGAAGACTCCGAGAAGGGCTGGACGGACACAGGCGGAACTACACCGACCGAAGACATCGTGGGTGTATCATTTGGCGGTTACACGAAATCACTCAACGACGGCTCAACTAATCAGCCCGACGGCTCAACTACGGCAGAGGATTATATTCCTAATCAGCCCTCTCAAATCGAGAACCCTGTGATAACCTAATGGGTAGGTCTCCCCTCTGCCAATTCCGTCAATTTTATATGTCCACCGTATCAGCAATATTTAAACGAGGAACGACCTTAGCTGCGACAGTAACTTACACGCCCGCTCAAGGTGGCCCGGCTAACTTAACGGCCACGACGATCACCAGCGACATACAGACTTCCAACAGCTCTTTCTTTGGTACGACGATTGTAAAAGCCAATGACGGCCTATCCTTCACCATCCGCTACGACGATACGGCTAACTGGTCTTTAGGTAGCGCGCGCTGGGACATTAAATTTACGGACGGCGGGGTCACTTGGTACTCGGAAACTCTACGCCTCACAGTCATCGAACAGGTAACGGCTTAATCGCGTAATCAATAGCCCTACAACTTATGGCAATCTCGATTACTCCTTCGCCCTTCGGTTCAGTCACTGTCACTTTAGATGGTGAGTTAGGTGGTGTTTTGTCGGTGTCAGTTTTAGCGACCAGTAACTCGGCCCTAGATATGGCTCTCGGAACTCCTGGGCCTGCTGGTGAAGCGGGTGAGCCAGGGGCGAATGGTGTTGGGGTCGCAGCTGGTGGCCTTATAAATCAGGTATTGGTCAAACTCAGCAATGATGACTTCGATACTGGGTGGGCTAATAGTGGTGCTGGTGGCGACTACTTGCCTTTATCTGGTGGCACGATGTCAGGGACAATCTTCCTTCCATCTCTCCGCAATTTACTGAACACCGATTTAACGGTCACGGCTTACAATGACACAGGTGCAGGGACAAATTTCATTCATACCTTTGACGCCTTCGACGGAACATTCGCGCTGGCTACTAATGGTGGCGGGTTAAAGTTTCCAGACGCTACGGTGCAAGTGACCAGTGCGTTACCACTTACGGGTGGGACGGTGTCGGGACAATTAGAGATAACTAATGGAACAAATTTTATTCGTTTAGCACCAGATGAAGGTATCGCAGAATTAAGTGGTATCAATTTGTCATTACTATCAGGTTCTCAAATAACTTTCCCAGACACCACAATCCAATACACCGCCTTCCCGCCCTCAGGTGGACTCGTTACTGAATATATCACCGGCACAGGCACACTCGTTACCTTCCCAGAAGTAGGGGATCGCTACCTAACGACTTCGACGACTTCTCTTTTAATCGGTAACGGCACAAAGACTTTAACTATTGGCACGGGTCTGTCTTACACTACTCAGCAAGATGTCACGATTGCCTATGACGCGTCTAATCACATGCACGCTACGGTCACAAGTTACAACTCAGGCACGGGTGTTATGGTTGCACAGGTACACAAACATACTGGCTCGGGAACTTTCGCAGCGTGGACGGTAAATGTCGGCGGTGTGGTCGGGGGATTATATTTGGCCATCGATAACAACCTATCGGAACTTACGGCTACGGCTTCTACAGCTCGGACTAATCTCGGTCTCGGCACAATGTCGACCGAACCAGCAACCGCGTATTTAAGCACGGCATCGGCGGTAGCCAATTATCTGACGATCAGCAGTGCCTCAAGCACCTATCAGACTCAGGCAGGAATGAGCGCGTACTTGTCGACTTCAGCTGCGGCATCGACCTATCAGACACAAGCAGGAATGTCGGCTTATCTTTCAACCAGTGCAGCTGCGAGTACCTACCAAACTCAAAGCGGAATGTCTGCTTACCTATCCACGGCTTCGGCATCGGCTAACTTCATCGGTACATCGGCTTACGCAACCACGGCACAAGCACAAGCAGGAACATCGACAACGACTGTTGTTAATCCTTCGACTTTGTTGGACGCTAAATTCTTTGCAGGATACAAACCACTTTCACTAATTTATACTTGGACAAGTGCAATTAGCGGTGCTGGTGCATTTACAACAGTCAGCGGACTTGTTAAAATTGTTTCTGGTCCGACCGCACTAACTGGTTACGCTCAAGCAATCATTTTAAATAATAATGCTAGTCGTGGTCAGCAATATACATCTGGTGCAGACTTTACTAAACGCACTACGATTGGCGGTAGATTTGTTAAAACAGTAACAACCGCAGACGCTAACTCTGTATTCAGATTTTTACTTGGTAAAATTACACCATCTACTCCTGCTGGTGATCTATCAGTCAGGGGAATTGGATTTAGACAGGTGGCTAATGGTGCGTTAGAGTTACAAGTGCATAACGGCACAAGTATTTTTAATGTAACTTCTTCATTCACTCCAACGGCTAATCAAGCATACGATGTTGTGATTGTAGCAGACGCAGGAACGGCAACTATGTATGTCAATGGTTCGTCCGTAGCAACTTCAGCCAATGCACCGACAGCACTTCTGGGTGCTAATACTGGAGTATTAGAAATTGAAGCACAAAATACTTCTAGTCTTTCTGGTTCAGCAATGCAGTATGTTGGCTCAGATATGTTCGTCCAAACAAACCTTTAAAATGTTCACCTACCGCATCACATATTTGCTCGGGAAACTCGACACCTCAATCTGTCCACCCGCAATCGTGTCCGTAATCTTCCCTAACTTCACCGGCGAACCCGTCACTTTAACAGACTCCGAAATCACCGTGACCTTCGACACCGAGCAAACTCCCACGGATCTCGGCCCTCTGGTAAAAGTCGAACTCATTTAATAACTAATCTAAAGTAAAACAATGTATTACATCATCACAGCTGTTGCCTTCCTCGTCATTGGTTTTGTTATCGGTGGTCTTACCTTCCGTAATAATGCCACAAAGATTAACACGACTGTGGACTCCGGCAAGAAACTCCTAGACGCGTTAAAAGGTCGTTAAGATTATGCGTACGTTGATGCTCTCACTTTTAATGTTGATCGGATTTGTGGGTTGCATTGCGTCGGTAGATAAGACCCCCTCGATTATTAACGATTTGGGCGAACTCGACTTGTCCGACTCCGCAGCTGAAGTCTTAGCCATTGGTGCAACTAACGGAACATCGGCATTTACCTATGTCGGTCTCGGACTATTCGCAGTCGGATCGGTTTCCTTTGCTTTCTTAGCGCGCGACGCTGGTTTAAAGTTAATGGCCTGCGGTGCATTAGCCGGGGCAATTCCTTTCGTCGTAGAGTCGACATACTTTTCCATCATCGTCTCAGGGGCATTGCTCCTCTCACTCCTGATCGCAATCTATTACCTATGGTGGAAGGTTCGCCAAAATCAAAATGAAGAAGAAGAACAAAAGCCCTAAAATCGTATTTGACGAACTTGGTGACAAGCGTCCAAACGGTAAGAATAAAACATCTTTTGGTGAAATAGAAACCAATAGCGGTGAAATATATATTGACCCTCGTCAGTCAGAATCTGAATTGCTCGACACAATGGTGCATGAATTGCTTCATTTGAATTTTAAATATATGTCCGAGAAAAAGGTTCATAGCAGTGCTTCAAACATTGCAAACACACTTTGGAAAATGGGCTATCGTCGTAAAAACAAAACCACCTAAAATCTCATAACTTCAATGGAATTAAATATAACTTCTTTATCAGCGATTATCTCAATCGCGTCCGCCCTCGCAGCTTGGGCAGTGATTCCGTGGAGAGTTAGCCAGGTTGAAGATCGTATCAAACGACTCGAGGAAAGCGAACGCAACACCTCGACGCGACTGGCCAGCATTGAAACCGAGTTAAGGTTGACCCGCCATACCCTTGAGCGGATAGCCGAGAAATTAGACGTAACCTAAGGCGTTGAGGTATTCGGACGCTCGGGGCATCAAAAGGCTTCTGAGGGCATCTGGGAGGGGTCTATTGGGGGTCTGGTAGGGGTAGTCTAGGCAGGTTACAAAAGTTAGCGGTTTGCTAACCAAGGGGTCGTTTTGGTTACAAAGGCGGTTTAGTCAAAAGTTTTGTATTTGATGGTTGACGGAAGGCGGTCAAAGGTTTTGACTGATGGAGTACCCAATAACTCCTATGCCTAATCCTAACTACACCAAAGAACAAATGCCAATGCTCAAGCGCCACATCAAGGCCATTGAGAATATTCTCCAACTGCACTTCGCGGGGGAGATTAAACTCGAGCAAGAAAACATCACTCAGCTGCACGAGCAACTCGAAGAACTTACCGAGTGGCAGATTGTCCTATATTTCCAAAACAAAACAAAATAATCTTCCTATGTACAACCTATCCCAACACTTCAACAACTCACAAAAAATGCACTTCTCAGATCATAAGACCGTCTCGGTTTTAATAGAAACGCTAGGGTACATGAATGATGCACTGACACTAGGAGATATAATCTCATTCAAGCACGCTGAACGCTTGGCTCAAAAACATCTCGACCACGCAAAGAAAGAATTAGCCAGGGACGGCATCACGGACTCGTTCTTTATGGTCTCCGACTTCGGTGGTCGTATCGCGTTAAGTTACGAGTATAAGTACCCCGACGGCTTTGCGATTACCTGTAAGCGAATCATTCCACGCGGACAAATCTCTTAATCTTACGACTATGAAACTTATGTCACTCATCGCATTCACACTCATCGCTAATTACGCCCACGCTTTCGACGACGTGGCTATCGCTTCCGCTATCGCTCAGGTCGAGACAGGCGAAGATTACAACGCCATCGGAGACAACGGCAAGGCACGCGGGGCCTACCAACTCCACCGATCCGCTTGGGTCGACGGTTGCACTCAGTTAATGCGTGAAGGCAAACCAGCCTATTCTTACGACCAATGGAAAGACGCGAAGACTCAGGACATCGTGGCCCTTGCCCTTCTGCGTTCGCTCAGAGGCCGTTTAGCGTCTAAGGGTATCACTGACCCTACTCCCGAACAATTAGCCCTCTGTTGGAACATGGGCTTTACAGCTGCGAGCCGTATTGGGTTCGACCATCGTCGCGCTAAATCAGACTACGCTGAACGCGTTGGTAACTTGACCCGCAAATAAACCAATTTGCAAAAGTTTTAACTGATACGATTATGGCTAAGTGTACCAAGACCCAGAGACTTACTTCCTTGCAATCGACCCTGGAGCAAACGGTGGCTGGGTATATAAAGGAGGGGCTACTATTATCAGCGGTAAGAATAATGAACTTGAACGAATTACCCTTAACAAAAAAACAGTTGTTGTTGTTGAGAAAGTACCACCCTATGTCGGAAAGTTTATTCCTTCATCTTCTGCATTCAAACTTGGCTATTCCTATGGCTGGATTGTGGGGAAATTCTCGGACTACAAAACGCACCACATCACTCCGCAAGCCTGGCAGTCATTCCTCGACATCGGCACGAAAGGCACGAAGACAACCACGCAACACAAGAACGCGTTGAAGGACGAAGCGATCAGACTATTTAAAGAC
>Ga0304730_1003654_pt1 | contig 10288 bp, 21 predicted proteins | sample M_130628_MF_Meta_FD_190474 | JGI IMG/M metagenome (GOLD analysis project Ga0304730, IMG submission 190474) | Freshwater microbial communities from Lake Montjoie, Canada to study carbon cycling - M_130628_MF_MetaG (v2) (version 2) | ecosystem: Environmental > Aquatic > Freshwater > Lake | place...
GCCTTGTCCATGGGGTACACGCTGCGATACCCCCTGCTTGTACAGAATCCATACGTTCGTCTGGTATTTGGACAGGCTTATTTAAACGGCCTACAAGGCCTTGACAACCTGAGTGGCTACCTGTGCCTAGGTCAGCCCTAGATCGTGGCTTGTAGGTGCCTCGCATGCCGCGGAATCGGTATCCAATCATCTGGTGTCTGCCACCAACTGGCGTATTCCTGCCATCAGGGTGCCAGATGTCGGGGTGATGCCTTCAGCCCGGTACAGCGGCAGCAGGATGTCGAGGCTTTCCGAGATCTGCTCAGCGGTCAAACCACCTGCAATCAACTCTTTAATTTCTTGGTTGTGCAGAACTAACATGTCTGCTTCTTTTTTAAAGTTATCCACAGCACAAGTCAACATGGTGTGTTCTTTGTGTTCTCTACAACCTTCAGAGGTTGTGCCATAAACGCCTTTAGGTTGTATCTTAAATAAGTTATCCACAGGCTCTTGTTGATTACTTTTAACCTCTGGTTGTACAACCTCTGGGGGTTGTGCCTGAGGGCTCTTAGTCTGTGCCTTTTTGATGGCTGCTTTCATGTTCCTGACTGTGATTGTTTCGCCTGGTTTGGACATGGTCTTGATCCTCTTTGGTGGTTGCTTGAGTACTTTGCTGATAGCTTGGGCGACTCTTGCTTGGCCCTCTTTGTCTACTTCTTCGGCTTGCTTGGCTTGTTGTTCCTTCATGTAAGGTGGCCTTGTGTCTTCGATGGCGCTGGTGATGCTGACTGCGTCCTCGGCGCTGATGGATGCATCGAAGATGACCCGCCAGGTTGTGTGTCTTGCGCCCGGCATGGGCTTCTTCAAGATCTCTAGGTAGCCTGCTTTGGTGAGCTTGACCAGGTGCTTGCTGATGGCTTGCTGTGATATGCCCAGCCTGTCTGCCATGGTCTTTTGGCCAACCCAAGTGATGCCTGACCTGTTCATGTAGCTGCAGATCAGGATGAGTGACTTCAGCATGCCTGGTGTCAGCTCGTTGTCGGTGCATGCCCTGATCGGTATGACCGCGATCTTGCGCTGGTCCGGTGCCAAAGGCTCTTCCTTGACCTTGGGCTTCTTTGGCATTTGGAAGTGGACAGGCTCAGTCATTGCGTTCACTTGGATGCCTTCCATAGCTTGGTGACGTTGTTGGCCAGCTCATTGGCTGCGGCTTGGCCGCGCTTGTCTTGAACGCCTTGGATGTAGTCCCGCCTGCTGATCTGTGGGGTCTTCTTGCGCCGTCTGTTGACTGTGACTGGCAGCACCTCAAAGACCCACTTTGCTTCTGTGTAGGCGCGGTAGGGCTCGCTGTAGCTGCCCACGCTGGTGCCGTCAGGCAGGGTGACTGACTTGGCACCTGGGTGGACTCTGCCGCATGCATGGCAGGCAAGCTCATCTGCCAAGGACACGGTTGATGATCCTGGTGGCCAGCCCAGAATCTTGGACTTGAGCCTGGGCAGTCTTCTTGACCTCATCAGCCAGCATCTTTCTGACCCACTTGGAGCCGCCTAGACTCTTAAAAGCCGCATACTCGGTTTGGGTGACGCGAACCCCAATGGTCCTGCCGCTCTTGGTTAACTCACTCCTGGGTCTTGGCATTGCTGTCTTTCAATATCTCTTCGTTTAGTTCGTAGGCAATCTTGCGCACGGTGTCGAGCAACTCTCTCAAGTCTGTGACCGTGTCGAGCTCCAGCTCCAAGGCGTACTTGAGCTGCTCAATCTGGTGGTGCAGCAGCCGGATCTCGCCGTTGGCCTCTTGGGTATCTCTGACTATTCCTTCGTCATCTCGGAATAACTTGACGTAGCTGATATGCATCAATGCACCTGCAGCCATTGCAATATCAGCCACAGCGCCAGCAAAGTCAGCAGTACGCCAGCCATCATCAGAATTACGCATATAAGGAAACTAGTCATGTGTGTTGCTCCAGTGACCAATGCAGCAGGGCAAGTGCATCGGCTTCGTTGTCATCAGTGATGGGATGGCCTTTGAGCCTCATGGCCTCGACCATCTGTGCTTTGCTAGCGTTGCCCTTGCCGGTTGCATGCAGCTTGATTGAGCCGACAGGTATGCCCTGGTACGGGACGCGGTGGTGCTCGCACCAAGAGGTGAGGGTGGCCATCAACCCGCCGTAGACATGAGCGGAGTCGGTGCTGGCATGCCGGCGAACCTCTTCAAAGTACACGGCCTGCAGCTCACCACCTAGGGTGCCCTTGAGCTCTGTGAGCCACTGCTTAAAGCGCAGGTAGCGCATGCCGCCGCCCTCATACCTGCCAGGCTTAAAGCTCGCCCAGCCGTGGACAATGCTGCCTTCCATTGGCCTGCATGCCCAGCCTGTGACGGTGCCCAGGTCCAGCGCTAGGATTGATTCATTCATGGCCGGACTCCAGTGGTTTGTCGCCTGTGGCCACAAGAGCGAGCCCCACCAAGTACTCAGGCACCAGCTGGCCATCTCGGACCCTGTCCAGCAACTTGTGTGCTTCTTGCGGGGTCATGCCTTGCCAAACATGTTGTTCAGGCGAGAGTTGATATCTGAGTACTGAGCTGTCAGCACCTCTTCAAGGATCTGGTCAATCAGGGTTGAGCGTGAGCGCTGCTGCGCCTGGCAAGCCCCGTCCAGCAAGTTTCTGGTGGTTGGCCTGATGCGAATGAAGATTGCAGCTTTAGGTTCTTTGGGCTCTTTCGGTTTTTTGATCATGTTTAGCCATGGTTGATTGCAAACAGCTATCAATCATACCCATTGAATTCTGTACATGTACCAAGCTATTAGGGAAAGCACCTACAAAATAGTACAGATAGGGGGGTTTACACGACAGATGGGTTTTGTACTAGAATAGCGATAAGTGCTTTCATTCTGATAGCGCTACTTGAACCACCGAGATACAGGAGTTCCATAATGTCAGCTCATACAGGCAAATTTGTAGCCTACTACCGTGTCTCTACAGACAAACAAGGCGTATCAGGCCTTGGACTGGCCGCGCAACGCGACCTGGTCAATACATTCCTCAATGGTGGCAAATGGTCAATCATTGGCGAATACACCGAAATAGAGTCGGGAACCCGCAAGAAGCTCAAAGACCGCCCAAGCCTGCAAGCAGCGCTTGAGTTGGCCAGAAAGCAAAAGGCCACTCTGGTGGTCGCCAAGCTGGACCGTCTAGCCCGTGACGTTCAGTTCATCTCCACATTGCTTAACGGCAAGGTGCCCTTTGTTTGTGCCGACATGCCAGAGGCCGACAAAACCTTCCTGCAGATGATGGCCGTCTTTGCCGAGTACGAAGCCAAGCGTATATCAGAGCGCACCACACAAGCCTTGGCGGCCCTCAAGCGCAGCGGCAAGGTCTTGGGCTCACCCACACCAGAGATCGGCTCTGCGGCTGGCCTCAAAGTCATCCAGCAAAAAGCTGATGACTACGCCAACCGAGTGCAGCCAGTGGTCAACGACATTATCAAAAAGTCCGGTGCGAACACGCTGCGCGATATTGCATCAGCACTTACAGCTCGCGGCATTCAAACCCCACGCGGCAACCTCAGTTGGAACCCCAGCCAGGTGTCTAATCTTTTGAAACGTTTTGGTGGGGGGGGGGGGGGGGGTACCTGAACACAGAAGTACTAACCCCCTCAAAGGATAAGCCATGAGAACAAAAGAAGTCAAAACATACACTGCGCATGAGGGTGAATTTGACCTTGACCGCAAGCAAATTGCCAAGCTTTTCCACCGCATTGGGCGCGGTGTTAACTGCCGCCTAGACGTTCCAGTGCTCATATTGAGTGACATCAAGTGGGCTGCAAAGACCTTCAGCGACCTCTCAGCAGGCCTCACCAAGCTCGCCTGGGAAGATGAGCGCAGCGACATTTGGCGCATTATGGCGGCCCGTTCTTTGATGGAAAGCGCCCGTTATTCACTCAACAAAACCAACGACAAGGAAGGGGCCACGAAAGAATGGAGAAAAAATAATAAATAATTTTCAACCACTACCGGTAGCGCAAGCTCACCCAGAGACTTTTGAATCCTGTAATCTGTAAAAATACTCAAAACAAGGAGACACCTGATGAGTACATTTAGCTCAAGCTTAGCTAATAGGCCAGTACGTTATGACCCCATCCTGGGCGCTGTTGTAACGAACAGCGCATTGGGACAAAGACCACATGTTAATTTGGCTTTATACGATGTATATTGTGTTAATTTTGACACCTATACTACCCGTAGTGTAGCGAAAAAAGATTATACATCTTTAAATAAACTGCCCTACAACACCGGCAAAGTAATTATCGGTGGGGCGTTTATTCCACGCAAGCCATACCAATTAAGCCGTGATGAAGAGCTGCTGCAAGCAGCGCTTTTAAGTGGTCGCACCTCGCGCCAGCTAGATCTGGATTACTTTGTCAATTCAATCATTTACTTTTTTGGCTTTGTTGCCTTGATGGTGATCTGGCTGACGGCGTAAGGGGTAACCATGAAAACAATTACCGATATCGGACGATCTATCCGAGATAACCAATTAGCACTATTTGAAGTCAGAGACACAGAGTTCCTGAGTCGCTGTAGACAACTAGCTGTAGAGGTTTGCCATTTACAGGGAACCGTCTGCATAAACGACATCAGAGCTCGCATTGATTTGCCCGAAGGAATGCACCCCAGCGTACTGGGATCTGTGTTCAAAAACAAACGGTTCCAAGCCATAGGTTTCACTGAGGCTACCCATCCGAAAGCACACGCCCGTGTGATTCGCGTCTACAAATTAATTGACTCACAGGAGCATTGAATGGTCAACAAAGTCACACCAGACACAATGATGTCTGCATCCCGCCTGCCATCAATCATGGGCCTGTCGAAATACCAGACCCCTAATGATGAGCTGGAGTACTCAATCAACGCACTGAAGGGTTTACCCCGCCCAGACATTGGCAATGAAAGCATGGCTTGGGGGAATACCCTTGAGCCAGTTATCCTGGGCGAAGCGGCCAAGAGGCTGCAGCTCACTGACTTGGTGACAGAGCATGAAACAGCCTACTACCATGATGAACTGCCCCTGTGCTGCTCCCTTGACGGTACAGCCCACAGCCTTGGCCAAGTGATCACCACCGACATTGATGCCGGTATCTACGTCATTGGCCAGGACTCCATACAGCTCGACGGCATGGGGGTACTAGAGGCCAAGCTGACGGCCATGGATGCAGAAGAGATCCCCCCGCTGTTTCGGGGTCCGATCCAGCTGCAGGCACAGATGGACATTGTTAAAGCCAAGTGGGGCTGCTTGGCCACCCTGTACCGCGGCACCCAACTGCGGCTCTTCTTGTTTGCCCCGCACCAGGGCACTCTTGACCGCATTAAGCAGGTAACCCTTGACTTCCAGATGCGCCTTGAACACTGGAAAAAATCCGGCAGCATTGACTATTACCCGCCAGCAGACGGTGAGCGCTGGCCAGAATCAAGGGGCATGTATCCAGCAGAAGAGGATGCAATTGAGCTAGATGGCGAAGCACTTGAGCTTGCGCAGCGTATCACAGATGCAAAGGTCACATTAAAGATGACTGAGCAGGAGATTGCTGCAGATGAAGAGCAATTAAAAAACCTTATGAAGGATTTCACTATTGCAAAGGCTGGCAATTTTGTAATCAAATGGCCAGTCCGATCTTTTAAATACCAGCCGGAGAAGATAGTCCACGCAAAAGAAGCATATTCAATTCGCCAGTCAACATTGACAATCAAGGAGATATCCAAATGACAACCACGAGCAATCAAGTTCAGAAAGCCCACGCTAAAGCAACTGTTGCAATCCTTGAAGCTTTGCCTGATGTGTCGATTGAACAGGCAGGCGAGATTGTTGAAGGCATTGCAATGCTTGTGATGGAAACATTGAGAGCTGCTCTTGATGAGGAGAAAGAGTAATGCAACTGACCACTACCAATCAACGTGGCTTTGCACCAACTACTTTGACTGAGGCCATCCAATTTAGCGAGATGCTATCTAATTCCAACATGGTGCCCAAGGCCTACCAAGGCAAGCCACAGGACATCCTGGTTTGTGTGCAGTGGGGCATGGAGATGGGCTTGGCACCCATGCAAGCGCTACAAAATATTGCTGTGATCAATGGCAAGCCATCTGTCTACGGCGATGCCATGATGGCGCTGGTGCAAGCCAGCCCTGTTTGCGATGACGTTGAAGAGTACTTTGAAGGCGAGGGGACACCTAACCCTGTGGCCGTGTGCATTGCTTCTCGCAAAGGTCGCAAGCCTGTGACTGTCAAGTTCAGCGTGGAAGATGCCAAGCGAGCTGGTCTGTGGGCAAAGCAAGGGCCTTGGACCGCCTACCCTAAGCGCATGATGCAAATGCGAGCTCGCGGCTTTGCGCTGCGGGATGCTTTTCCTGATGTGCTCAAGGGTTTGATTAGCGTTGAGGAAGCCAATGACTACCCTGATGAAGCCAAGCCGCGGCCAGTGGCCAAGCCAGCCAACCCGCTAGACATGGTGACCATGCCGGAGCCAGTGGCCATAGACTCGGTTGAGGTTGTGCTTGAGGTCGAGCCTAAGTCAGAGGCAACTGGGGTAGTTGAGCCAAGTGGGTTTGCTTTGCTTGTGCCAGGTGGCCAGCAGCCGTACTCAGTCCACCAAGAGATTAATGAGTGGGCTGCGGCCTACGAAGATCTTGCAGACAAGACCGCCAGAGCTGGCAAGCGGCCAGCGCGGGAGCGCATGACGGTGCTGAAGCAGTTGCGAGAGCTGAATGAAGACACCATCCAGCAAGTGGACAGTGTCATGCGGATCAGGCACTCAGCCAACTACACCCAGCGCATCAAAGCACTGGGTGCATCGCAGGGTTAAGCCACCAAGCCTGGCAGGTAGGTTGTCTTGCCTGCCACCTTGGTTGCTGTTAGTGATTGAGCTTTCAGGTTCTCAGGGTTGTATGAGGCATGCACCCAGCCCGCATTTGGATCATCCCCGCCGGGCACCCAAAATTCCAATATCAATTGCGTGTACTTAAGATTAGTTTCTATCCACTCTGCCAGCTCTGGGTTGGGTATGCCATCAATTTCAAAATCGCAGGCTTGGCCACGGCAATGGTCTGAGGTTGCCGATCCTCCTGTGGCTTGGTTCAAAGCAGAACACCTAAAGCCAGATGAGATCTTGACCGGCTTACCAAAGTGGTCACGCACTGGTTGCAGTATGTTCTCGCAAAGCAGTTTCAGTGATTCAATCTGCTCTTCGTTTGGCGTGTTGTCAATGTCCAAGCGGGTTGCAGTTTCCGACTTAGTTAGTTCCGAAAGTTTAAAATTGGCTGACAGATTCATTTGATGCCTTTCTGCGATTCAATCGCTTGGTTATAGAGTCCAATACATGCGTTTAGTTTTTGTACTACGCGGTCACCCTCATCGGTCAGGGCGAGAGCAGCTTTAATAAACGCTCGCTCAGATTCGGCTGATGCTTCTCCTGAGTTATCTCCGCTGGGAGTGGCGGGATCTGTGCTGGCTGGTACGGGGCAGGCCGCTTGAGGGAGCCGCAGCTTACTAGTACCGGCAGTAATAGCAGCATCGCGCTGTTGCGCCATAGACTTTGCTTTTTCATTTGATGACCTCAGTGCGTTTGATGTGGTGGTGACGGCAGCGGTAAGCGCCGCTTCCTTGGCCCGTGCTTGGGTGTTGAGCTTGTCGACTTCTTCTTGCTGGGCCTTGGCCTCATAGTGCTGGCCAGTCCAGTAGCCGCCACCGAATGTCAGCAGTAGGGCGAAGACACCGTAAAGAAGATCCTTCATGGCTTGGGTGGCTCATCAATGTCAACAGCCTCGGCCTTGGCATTCGCTATAGCCACAGCAGAAACAGCCTTGCGGCCAGCCACGCCACCCAGCACACCAGTGCAAAGCAGCATGATGTCGTTCAGCATCTTGGTGTAGACCTTGTCAATGGGTGCCATGCCAACCATGGGCTGGGTGACAAAAGTCACAGAGTAGATGAAGCTAAAGCATGAGCCGATCAGGATCAGCGCAATCACCACAATGACAAAAGCCCACACGCGAGCTTCAATCTCTTCTGGTGTTAGGCGGTTGTTTGGTTTGTATCCAATGGTTGGCATTACTTTGTCTCCTTCTCTGGTTTGATTAGTTGGTCAGGGCAGGTCGCTGTTGCTGTACAGATGGGTGGCTTGCACTCAGCATGCGCAGAGTTAGCTGGGTTTTGGCACGGGTATCTAAAGCGATCTTCGCAGCCTGCCAGCACCACAAGCATTACAGACAGAATCCAAATTTCATAAACAGTCATTTGTCTTTCTCCTTTCGTTGCTGTTGTTCAACTTGCCGTCTTAGCTTCTCAACCTTTACAAGCTCCTGCTTGACTTCATTCTTTGTTTCCAAGATATCCAGATAAAGCATTGCTCCCAGCGGAAGCAAGAGAGCCACAAACAAACACAAAAGAATTGCGGCCACTATGTCTTCCCATACCGATTGACGAACAGGAGCCACAACCACAGGTACAGGAGGAATGTAGTAGTCGCTACTAGGTACGCTAGCTTTAGCTGGAAGTTTCTTTCCTCCTCTTTGCGTAGCCATAACTCCTGCCTCTTCTTGGCTTCTTGCTTCAGCCTTGCTTGGGTTTGCTCCTCTTCAATCTTCTCTCTCATGCTGAACACTTCAGAGTACAGAGCCCCCATCTCAGGTGGTGACTGATAGACCATGCACTCGCGTATCTGTACAACCAAGTTGTCCATCTCTTGCTGAGCCATCACTCGCTTGAGTGCTGACTCCATCAGGTTTTGGTCAGGGTCGTAGATGTTTTTGCTTTTCTCTTCCTCTTCCCTGATGTGTGCTGCTAACTGTTCTTGGAGTCTGAAGAATTCTGTGAGGTTTTTGACAATGTCAATTTTGACTTGAGTCTCCGAGACAGAGACATAGTCAGATTTCTTAGACTTGCCAACAGGCTTTGCAGCCTGGGCTTTAGGCTTGCTACCAAAGAACCCAAGTAACTGATTCCAGAAGCCAGAAACCTCCTTACCAATGGCAATAGCTTGATCAGCAGTTCTTTTGATCTCAACAAAAGACTCTTTAGCCTGCTTGTAAAGCTCACACCCAGCTTGAATCTGTTTGACCAAGCCAGCTGCCAGGAGGCAAATGCTGATCGGATCCACATCACAGCTTTAGCACCAACGTGAGCAACATGCCAATGATTGCAGCGCAGCTGCCTATCAAGATCTGCTCAATGCGTTTGAGTCGAGCGTTGATGCTGTCGTAGCGGAACTCGCACACCTGCTCATGCGTATCAAGTCTTCCTTCAAGTGGTGTCATCATGGTGCCTCTGGCCAAGTAATAGTCCAAGGGAAACCTGTCTGAGATGGCACATCCCGCAGGGCTTGGCAGTAGTCTTTCCATTCCTGTGATGGTGTCATATCACTGCGAAAGCGCCAATCAGTCTCAGACAACTTGATATCCCTAGAGGCACGAACAGACTTGGCTTGTTCTGCATCCTTCATTGCTTTGTAAGCAGCTTCATTCTGAGCAGCAGTGGTGATATTGCCATCAGCATCTTCAGTTTGAAAGAACGATGGGCCTAGATTCCACTTGGTGTACCACTTGCCGTTGATCTGCTCAACACCGCCATAGACTGAGTATTGGTAGACAGTGCCGCCAGAGGCTTGTGGGCCTTCAAAGACTACATCAGCGCCAAAGTCATTCAGGGTTGCTTCGTTGATCTGTTGCGGAAAAGATGTGCTTGGGTTAAGCCTTCGGAACTCACCCTCGTACATTACTGCGCCTGTTTCTCTGATTCTGATTTGCATGATTGTTCCTTATGCGATTGCCAAGAAGATGTAGGTTGCACCACTTGCACTAGAGTTAATTCCTGCGGCTGTTGATACGATTTGAAATCCAGTTGAAATTGCATAAACGCTATTTGCGTTAACTTCAGCCGCAGTAGAGTTCAACAACAATGATGGGTCTGTACCGCTTATCATGCCCCTTGCTGAATCCCATACATACCAACCACCAGTAGAGTCAGTGCGCTTTATTAGCACAAACCTTGCACCACCAGCACCAAAGCCGCAGTTGATTGTTTGGGTTGCCCCAGTGCCTGCGTATGAGCCTACCTTGGAAACGCCAGCGCAGGTTGCAAATAGGTAGGCGACATAAGTGTCACCAGAGCCATTTACACCGTTGTATGTTCCTATTGAAAAGACACTAGCTGTTGGTGTTGTGTCATTCCACATCGTATCTGTTTGTACAGGGTCTTGCGTTTCCAATTCAAGCCATTTTGTTGCCCCTAATGGTGATGCGTAAACAGCCCAATATCT
>Ga0304730_1003664_pt1 | contig 10281 bp, 16 predicted proteins | sample M_130628_MF_Meta_FD_190474 | JGI IMG/M metagenome (GOLD analysis project Ga0304730, IMG submission 190474) | Freshwater microbial communities from Lake Montjoie, Canada to study carbon cycling - M_130628_MF_MetaG (v2) (version 2) | ecosystem: Environmental > Aquatic > Freshwater > Lake | place...
ACCACTTTTTTTAGGAAAAAGCATGGATAAATACGCTGGATTTGTCTCAAACTTTGTTTTGGCGATGCTGCATTGCGGCACAAACGCCCATCTAATGCACTGGACAACCAATAGCTTTAGCAAGCACTCGGCCTTGGCTACGTTCTACGATTTGATCGTGGAGCAAACAGACGCATACGCCGAGGCTTACATGGGCAAATACGGGCAACTGAAGAAGTTTCCCAATGAGTACCACCCGCCAAACCCTGACCCAATCAAGTATTTTGAAGTGTTGTCTAAGTTCGTAATGAACATCAGAAAAGAACTTCCCCAAGATTCAGAGCTAAATCAGCTTGTGGATAACATCCAAGAGAATATCGATTCAACCTTGTATAAACTTAAATATCTGAACTAAGCCATGCCAAGCCACTCACCAGCACAAGCGCGAATGATGGCGGCAGCAGCCCATAACCCAGAATTTGCAAAAAAGATGGGTATTCCTGTAAACGTAGCAAAAGACTACAATCAGGCGGATAAGGGTAAACACCTAGCCGAAGCAATGAAAGCAATGGACAAAAAGAAAAAAGAGGGCGGTTAAACAGGCGTTTGAGGATGTCGAGTGCGTTATTTTCCTGTTTTCTCGCGCACATAATCAAAGACCAAATCAACGCCCTCACCCAAAAAGGCAATGAGAAAAATGCAAATAGTCCAACGCAAGATAGAAGATTTAATCCCTTACGTTAACAACAGCCGCACCCACAGCGATGAGCAAGTGGCACAAATAGCGGCAAGCATCAAAGAGTTTGGCTGGACTAACCCAATCTTAGTAGACGGGGCAAATGGCATCATTGCGGGGCATGGGCGGGTCATGGCAGCCCGAAAGCTGAAATACAAGGAAGTGCCAACCATTGAGTTAAAGGACATGACCGAAACCCAAAGGAAGGCGTACATCATTGCCGACAACCGCCTGGCGCTTAACGCTAAGTGGGATAATGAGATGCTGACCATTGAGTTAAACGACTTGCTGGCAGACGGTTTTGCCTTGGAATTGTTAGGTTTTGACCCTACTGAAATGCAAACACTAATAAATGGCGGTCCAGACTTTGAGCCAGCAACAGAAGATGAGCAGGGCAAATTAGATGAGTTAGACCCTAAATGGATTGCTTGCCCACATTGCGGGAAAGAATTTGATGCAAGACAAGCCTAAACTCAAAATTGATTGGGCAAGCCATGATGCAGCTAAATATGCTTGCACAACATGGCATTACAGCAAGTGTTTGCCTGTTGGCAAGCTGGTAAAAGTCGGGGCTTGGGAAAATAGCAAATTTATTGGTGTTGTTATTTTTGGTCGGGGTGCAACTTATAGGCTGCTAGAAAAATACGAACTAAGCCAAGATCAAGGTTGTGAATTAGTAAGGATAGCTCTTACAAAACACACTGCACCGGTCACCAAGATTATGGCGCTAGCAATTAAGTTTCTTTCTAAATCATGTCCTGAATTAAAAATGGTTGTTTCTTTTGCTGATCCCGCACAAGGTCACCATGGCGGTATATACCAAGGGGGAAACTGGATTTATACAGGATTATCAGACCAAGGCGGCAGCTTGGAATATTTTTATAAAAACAAATGGACACATGCTCGAAGTATGAAAGAAGCATGGGGCAGCGTAGGTAAAGACATAGCTCAACAAAAAAATACTTTGACCAGAAAACCATCAAGAAAGCATCGTTATTTAATGCCACTCGACAAAGAGATGAGTGCTAAGATTGCACCATTGGCAAAACCTTATCCTAAGCGTGAGAAGCAGGCGATGGTCGATTCCCTCGACACAGCGGCGGTGCGTCACCGACCCTCACGCTCCATATTGATAGAAGAACTTTCGGAGATATAAAGTGCAGCAAGGCAAAAAATATACCCCGACTGATGAGAATAAGAAGCTAGTCAAGACGCTAGCGGCGGTTGGCATTACCTTTGAGGACATAGCGACCAAGCTGGAAATCAGTTCCGATACGCTAGTAAAGTATTACAAAAAGGAACTAGACGATGGGCGCATCGATGCCAACGCAAGCATTGGGCAGACCTTGTTCCAGCAGGCAAAGAACGGAAATACCGCTGCGGCTATCTTTTGGCTGAAAACTAGGGCTAGGTGGAAAGAAACCCAAGCGGTTGAGCTTAGTGGCCCAGATGGGTCTGAAATGGTTATCAGATGGCAAGCGGAGTCATAGAAATCCCTTACAGCCCTAGAAAGCAGTTCAGGGGGTTTCACGCCAGAACTGAGCGCTGGGCTTGCTTGGTGGCCCACCGAAGGGCGGGTAAGACCGTGGCGGCTATCAATGACCTTATCAGGGCGGCAATCACCTGTAAAAGCCCTATGCCCCTGTTTGGGTACGTTGCCCCGTTCAGGAGCCAGGCTAAAAGCGTGGCGTGGGACTATCTCAAATATTTTGCCCGCCCAATCACCAAGTCAAGTAATGAGGGCGACCTAATCATTGAATTGCTCAATGGTGCAAAGATCAGGCTATTCGGGGCAGACAATGCCGATGCCATGCGCGGGTTAGGCTTTGATGGCCTTTACCTTGACGAATACGGCGACTTTAAGCCTAGTGTTTGGGGTAACGTAATCAGGCCAGCGCTATCAGACAAACAAGGTTGGTGCGTCTTTGGCGGCACACCCAAGGGTAAAAATCAGTTTTGGAGCATCTATGAGACAAGCAGAAAACTGCCAAATGAGTGGTTTTCGCTATCCTTGCCTGCCAGCAAGTCCAAGCTATTGCCCGAATCCGAGTTAGATGCGGCAAAGGCCCAACTAGCGGAAGATCAGTATTTGCAAGAATATGAGTGTAGTTTTGAGGCCGCAATCGTTGGCGCGATATGGGGAATTGAGATGCGCAAAGTCACCGAAGACGGGCGCATTACCAAGGTTGAGAACCAAATTGAGGTCAAAACGCATACCGCCTGGGACTTGGGGCATACCGATGACACGGCTATTTGGTGGTATCAGGTCATAGCGGGCGAGATACATATTGTTGATTTTTTTGCACTTTCTGGTGGAACAATCGAAGAATTTGTATCAAAAATCAAAGAAAAACCCTACAATTACGGAAAACACTACTTACCGCATGATGCAAGGGCCAGAACTTTGGCAAGCGGTGGGAAGTCAGTAATTGAGCAAATGGCAGTCGGATTGGGCATCAACAACTTGGCTATCGTGCCGAGTTTAAGTGTCCAAGAGGGCATTCAGGCGGTGCGTACAGCATTGCCAAGATGTTGGTTTGATGCTGAGAAATGCGCAGATGGCATTGAGGCGTTGAGGCAATATCAGCGTGAATACGATGAGGACAAGAAGGCTTTTAGGCAAACGCCCAAGCACGATTGGACAAGCCATCCCGCTGATGCCATGAGGATGTTAGCAATTAGCTGGCGGGAAGAACCGAAAGATAAACCGCCAGACCCGAGTAAAGTGTTGATTGTTGGCCCTGAAAATGAGGTCACAATGAACGATATGTGGGCAATCCACAAACAAACCGCAAGGAGTAATCGAATATGAGTGGAATTAATACACCCTACGCCTACCAATATGAGCACGTTGCCGCTAGTCAAACAGCGCAAGTGTTGGGCGGCACAGGCGCGGCTGGTGATTACATTCACCGCCTAGCTTGCACAGTATCAACTGCGGCAACAGGTAGCGTTATTATTCTTGATGGTGCTAGTTTTAGCCACACAATACTACCCGCACTGCCTGGCGGTGGCGTTGGTCAATACGACATTGAGTTGAACGCGCGATCCAGAAATGGCGCATGGAAGATCACCACAGGCGCGGGCGTTGAAGTCTTAGCCATTGGCATTTTCTCGGCTTAATTATGTCTAAAGCCGGACTTTATGCCAACATTTTGGCAAAACAAGAACGGATCAAGGCGGGTTCGGGCGAAAAAATGAACAAAGTTGGCAGCAAAGATGCCCCTACCGCCCAAGATTTCAAAAACGCCGCTAAAACCGCAAAGCCTGAAAAAAAATGACAGCCGCATGGACTCGCAAAGAAGGCAAAAATCCTGAAGGCGGGTTAAACGCTAAAGGGCGGGCGAGTTATGCAGCAGAAACAGGTGGAAAGCTAAAGCCTCCCGTTAAATCTGGCGACAACCCAAGGCGCGCATCATTTCTTGCGCGTATGGGCGCTACTGCTGGCCCAATGGAAAAGAATGGCGAGCCTACACGGTTAGCCCTTGCTTTAAAGGCTTGGGGCGCATCATCTAAAGAAGATGCCAAAGCCAAGGCAAAAGCAATTTCTGAAAGAAACAACAATGGCTGAATTAGTCCCAACAGAAGTTGACAAGTACAACACCCTAATTGCCACTTATGACAACGAGTTCAAGAAGTGGGAATCACGAACCAAGAAGATTATTCGGCGTTACAGGGATGACACTCGAAGCGCAAGCGGCAATGACACCGCCAAATTTAATATTCTTTGGTCTAATGTTTCAACCTTAATTCCCGCTGTTTACAGCAAGATGCCAAAGGCTGATGTCAGCCGTAGGTTTGGCGACAATGACCCAATTGGGCGTGTTGCATCTACATTGGTTGAACGTGCGCTAGATTTTGAGATTGAGCATTACACCGACTTTAGAAGCACTATGCGCCATGCGGTGGAAGATCGTTTCTTGGGAGGCCGAGGCGTGGCATGGGTTCGTTATGAGCCGCACGTTGTGCAAATGCCTGGTATGCCTGAAACCCCTGAAAACGATGATGGCCTGCAAGTCACCGAAGATGCAGACGAGGCAGAAACGAAGGACTACACCGCTGGTCAAGTTGAGCCAATGGAGCAAATTGAGTACGAATGCGCACCGACTGATTATGTCCATTGGGCTGATTTTGGTCACAGCGTTGCCCGTACATGGGAAGAAGTAACCCAAGTCTGGCGTTGGGTTTATATGACCAAAGATTCGCTGATTGAGCGTTTTGGCGAGGAAGCGGCCCGAAATGTCCCATTGGATAGCGGCCCTGATCCTTTGTCAAACTACGCAAGCAGCCAAAGAGAATACACCCGAGCAAAGATTTGCGAGTTATGGGACAAAGAAACCGCCAAGGTTTATTGGTTCAGCAAACAAGGCAACAAGTTTATTGATGTACGCGATGACCCGCTAGAGTTAGAGCAGTTTTTCCCTTGCTGCAGACCTTTGTATGCAACGATGACAAGCGATAGCCTTGTTCCCGTGCCTGATTTCGTGTTGTATCAAGACCAGGCCAATGAACTGGACATCTTGAGCGACCGCATTGATGGGTTGGTAAAGTCTTTGCGTGTTCGTGGTGTTTACGATTCAAGCGTTCCCGCATTGCAACGGTTGTTGACTGAGGGCGACAACAACTCCCTAATTCCTGTTGACAAGTGGATGGCGTTTAGTGAAAAAGGCGGTTTAAAAGGCGCAATTGACCTTTTGCCTTTGGATACATTGGCAAATGCTTTGCTCCAATGCTATCGGGCTAGGCAGGAAATTAAGCAGCAAATCTATGAAATCACGGGTTTGTCGGACATTTTGCGGGGCGCATCACAGGCCAGCGAAACAGCTACCGCCCAACAAATCAAAGGGCAGTTTGCAAGCCTTAGATTGCGGTCTATGCAAGAGGAAGTGGCTTTGTTTGCCTCTGACTTGATTAGGCTCAAAGCGCAGATTATTTGCACCAAGTTCCAACCGCAAACCATAATGATGTATGCGGCGGCTAGTCAAATGCAACCCGTAGATCAGCAGCTAATCCCGCAGGCTTTGCAATTGCTTAAAGACAAGCCTTTGCGCAACTTCCGAATTGAAGTGGCGGCAGATAGTTTGGTGCAATTGGACGAGGCGCAAATGAAGCGCGAGCGCACAGAGTTTATTGGTGCGTTTGCGGGATTCTTGCAACAAGCGATGCCAGTTGCGCAAGCAAGTCCAGAGATGACCCCTGTTTTGATGGAAATCATGAAGTTTGGCGTTAGTGCGTTTAAATCATCGTCACAACTTGAAGGTGTTATTGACCAGGCTCTTGACCAAATCAAGCAAAAGATGGCGCAACCGCCACCGCCCAAGCCTGACCCTGAAATGATAAAGTTGCAGGCCCAGCAGCAATCTGATCAAATGCGCGTCCAAGCAGATATACAAGCCGCCCAAACGAAAGCACAATTTGACGCCCAATTACATCAAGCCAAAACCCAAGCTGATATGCAAATGGAGCAAATGAAGATGCAGGCAGAAATGCAGGCCGAAGCGCAAAAACAACAATTTACGGCTCAACTTGAAAGCGCAAAACTTGCCCGCGAACAAGAAATGGAGCGTTTTAAAGCTGAATTGGACGCCAACACCAAGATTCGTGTTGCCCAAATTAGCCATTCATCGTCTATGCTGCCCGAAGATATGAACGCACATCAACAAATGAGCGCCGCATTAAACCAAGACTTGCGAAACATGATTGAAATCTTGTCTAATCAAATTTCCGCTTCAAACAATATTAAGCCTGATAAGGCTGTTGACATGGTAATTATTGAGTAATCGTGCTATGTGTTGAAACTTTGCTACAATTAAAACTGGGCAAAATGTCAATGCGGACAAAATGCAGTTAATTTGGAACGACCACATCGAATCAGATAACGAGGAAATTTTGCTAACATGAGAACAACTTACGTTATGCGTAATGGCGAATTGGTTGAAAAACACAAAGCCAATGATGATACAAATGCGCCTATGGTTATGGGTGACATTTCTCCTTACCAATCAATGATTGACGGCTCTATGATACAGAGCCGAAGCCGACACCGTGAACATCTAAAAGCGCATGGATGTATTGAGGTGGGCAATGAATCAATGGAAACAAAACTTACGCCGCCTTCTAGCGAGAAAAGGCGTGAGGTATTGGCGCAACAATTGGGCAATATGACCCATAGCGAGGCCAATAGCATAATGAATTCATTGCGTGAGCAAGCCAATCAAATGAAATACCACAGGAGATAATTTTGGATACTACAGAACCCATTGTCCCAACAGAAGCGTCTGACAACCGCCGTGACTTGCTTTCACAGCAATTTGATGAGGTGGCGCAAGCTGAACCCGCAAAATTTGAACGCAATGATACGGGGAAATTTGCTGCTACTAATGGTAAACCCTTAGAAGAACCGGCAGAAGAACCCGTTTGGAAGCGTGCGCCAGCAAGTTGGAAGAAAGATTATCACGATGTCTGGCAAACCGCTGACCCAAGGATGCAAGAGTACGCCTGGCAGCGCGAAGAACAAATGCGCAAGGGCGTTGAGCCTTTAATCTCTAAGGCGCAGTTTGCAGACCAGATTAACGAGGTTGTCAGCCCTTATTTGCAAACCATACAGGGAATGGGGTTAGACGCCCCCAAAGCGGTTAAAGCCTTGCTAGAGGCTGACCATATGTTGCGAACCAGTAACGGGCAAGATAAATTGCAGTTATTTAGTAGATTAGCGCAACAATATGGTGTAAACTTAAACGAAGTCAACTTCCAGCAGGGGGTTGACCCGACGATTTATGCACTTCAAAACGAGCTAAACAATGTTCGTGGCGAGGTGAATGGCTGGAAACAGCAACAAGAGCAAGCTCAAAATCAGCAGCTTTTAGGCGAAATTGAAAAATTTAGCTCTAAAGCAGAACATTTTGAAGAAGCCCGTCCGACCATGATTCAACTCCTACAGAGTGGCGTGGCGCAGACGTTAGAGGACGCATATGAAAAAGCTGTGCGACTCGACCCTGAGTTATTTGACAGCGTACAAGTCAGCAAACAGGCCGAATTGGATAACGCAAAACGAGTAGCGGCAGACCGAGCAGCGAAATCTGCAAGGGCTAATGCGGTTTCGGTAAAGAGTTCCACACCAGGAATGGCTACCAAGAACAATGCTCAAGATAGGCGCAGTTTATTGGCAGAGCAATTTGACCAAATAACTGCACGACTTTAATTGATATAGGAGAATTATTATGGCATTTGCCAATTCCAGTATCAGCGACATCATTGCGACCAACATTCAAAGCCGTACTGGTGAGTTAGCTGATAACGTCACAAACAACAACGCCCTTTTGCGCCGACTCAAAGACCGTGGAAATGTGAAAACATTTTCTGGCGGTAATGTGATCTTGCAAGAGATTATGTATAGCGACAGCACAACAAATAACACGAATTCTTATTCTGGTTATGAAGTGTTGAACGTTTCACAAAACAGCCCTATCAGTTCTGCGCAATTCAGCATTACTCAATACGCTGCCGCCGTGTCCATCTCTGGCTTAGAAATGATCCAGAACTCGGGCAAAGAGGCAATTATTGATTTGCTCGATGGACGCATGATGGTTGCCGAGGCTCAATTGGCTAACCGCATCGGCGCTGACATCTACACGGATGGCACGGGCAATAGCGGTAAAAACATCACTGGCTTGGGCGCAGCGGTTCCCGATGCACCCTCAACTGGAACTTATGGCGGCATTAACCGTGCTAATTACAGCTTTTGGCGTTCAGTTAAGTATTCGGGCGTGACTGATGGCGGCTCTGCTGTTTCAGCTTCAAACATCCAATCTTATATGGATTCTTTGGCTGTTCAGTTGATTCGTGGCACGGACAAGCCTGACTTGATCGTTGCCGATAGTAACTACTACCGTTTGTATTTGCAATCAATGCAATCAATCCAACGTGTTACCGATGGTGGCAATTCCACTCAAGGCGCGGGTTTCGCTTCTTTGAAATACTATGGCGCGGGCATGGCATCCGATGTTGTGCTTGATGGCGGTATCGGCTCAAACGCTACCGCAAACCATATGTGGTTCTTGAACACCAAATATATGATGTTCCGTCCCCACGTTGACCGCAACTTTGTGCCTATTGGTGGTGAGCGTCAAGCCGTCAACCAAGATGCCATCGTTAAGTTGATTGGTTGGGCGGGTAACTTAACTAGCTCAGGCCCACAGTTCTGTGGCGTTCTGATTGCTTAAAGGAGTATGTAATCATGGCATATACAATCACCCCCCTCATTGGTATTGACTTTAATAATATCGTTAACACCAATACAAACAGCGCAGGAACGGCTATTCCTACATTTGGCCCTTTGGGTGCTGAAGTATTCGGTTCTGATGGCAAAATTTATGTCTTGGGTCAAGCCAATGCAACAATTACCGCCACTACAACCGCTTGCACCGTTAACGCAACCACGTTCTTGGTAACAGCTTCAGGCGGTTCATACACATCGCCCGCAGTTGCCCTCGCATCTGGTGACGTTGCATGGTTCTCCAAAGCATCTGTGTAAAATAAAAGGGGCGGCATAAAAACCGCCTCTTTTTAATTAAGGAACAAAAATGGCTATTCCATCAAGAATTCTTGGCGCGGGTAACTCGCCTTTGTCAACGGTTTCGATTGCGGGCGATGGCGCTGTTGCCATTGTTGCAACGGGTTCAACCGCTGCTACTGCAACACAATTGTCGGCTGTGTTCAACACAATCACAACTTCATCCGCTTCAACGGGCGTTAAATTGCCTCCTACCGAAGCGGGCGCAATGGTTGGTATTCGTAATGATTCGGGTCAAACAATTTCTGTTTACCCTTACAATACAAGCTCAACCATCAATGCGGCGGCGACATCCGTTACATTGGCAACCGCAAAGAGTATGATTCTTTTTGCACCAAGCGCAACAACTTGGGCATCCGTCACTTCAGCTTAATCCCCACAGGATAAAAAATGGCACTAGATTCCGATATTGCAAACGCAGATACACATCTGCACGTTGAGTTTTACACATTTGATAAAGCACCATATAAAGACACTCCGTTTGTGCGAATTATGGTTCCAGGCGATAAGTACAACATCATCGAACAACCCGTTCGTGATGACCATAAAGAGCGCTTTCCGCGTCAATGGTTGCACTATCAAATGCAAAACTCGGAAGGTGGGCCTATCATTGGCACAACTTTGCAAAATTGGCATCTAGATCGCCCTGAGGAATTTACAGATAGCCAAATGGCTGAACTGCAAATTCTAAAGTTTCAAACGGTTGAGCAAGTTGCTACGGCAAGTGATGCTCAATTGCAGCGCGTTGGGATGGGCGCTGTTGGACTGCGTGAAAAAGCAAGAGCATATCTACTTAGACGCAATCAAAGTGAAAGTTCATTTGAATTAGAGCAAACCCGTTCTGAATTAAAAGAATTACAAGAGCAAATGAAAGCCTTGTTGTCTGAAAAAGCAAGAGGCCGCCCTAAAAAAGAGGTGTAAATTATGTCTAGCACTATGCTCCAGTTAGTGCAGCAAGTTACCAATGAATTAGGCGTGTCAACACCGACAAGTG
>Ga0304730_1003667_pt1 | contig 10276 bp, 11 predicted proteins | sample M_130628_MF_Meta_FD_190474 | JGI IMG/M metagenome (GOLD analysis project Ga0304730, IMG submission 190474) | Freshwater microbial communities from Lake Montjoie, Canada to study carbon cycling - M_130628_MF_MetaG (v2) (version 2) | ecosystem: Environmental > Aquatic > Freshwater > Lake | place...
GTTAAAAATGTAAACCAAATATAATTTATATCTTGAACACAATTAAATATTTGGAATGGTGCATATTCTTGCCCTTGAATTTTATCTTTTTGCTGAATTGTTAAAATATATCCTATCATACGTTTCTACTTAAAGATGTTTGAAATGCTTGAACATTACTATATAAATCAGATGCTTGAGAAGATGTTAAACCATTACCTATTGATGCAAATGCACATTGACTATTTGTAAATGAACCAGAAGTTGTTCCAGAAAGATTTGCACCTCCAATAAATAATGAATAATTACCTAATGTTGCAGTATCTGTTGTAATATTATTTGCTACACTAACCCCATTAACATATAAATCTCTTCTTGTATTTGCTATTGCAGAACCATTTAATAAACCAGTTGGAGCAGTTGATACAACTCTTGATGCAGCAAATCCTACTGAGTAAAAATATCTATTAGTTACTCCTGTTTTACTTTGTAATACAAAAGCATTACTACTATCACTAAAGTTTGCTATTTCTGCTGGGTCGGATGTTGTTGCTGATGTTCTTGCATAATATGATAAATGAGAATCACCAGATGTTAATGATTGTGCAACTGGATTAAGTCCTGTATTCATATAAGCACTTGTACCATTTGGAGTTACGCCATTTGAAGAATAAGTCCATCCACTTGTAAATGTACCTGTAAAAGAACTACTTTTTAAGTTTTGGGCACAAGCAGCAGCACTTGCGCCAACCATAGGATATATTGCTTTCATTAATGTCCATATTCCTGCTGATTTTAATGCTAATGTTAATATATTAACTGCATTTTTTTCAGTATCTGATAATGTTCCACCAGCAGCAGTAACTCTATCAAAAAATGCTTGAGCATCAGTATCTGTGAAATTAGCCTGTTGACCTTGAATTATTGTAGATATTTGCCCCGTTCTTGTTCTTAAATCAAACCTACCCATTATGAAATCCTATTTACATATCCAACAATGTTGATAACATTCGCACTTCCTGCAAATGCAGTAATTGTTCTTGCAGCAGCACCAGTTCCAACAAGTGTTAGTCCTGCAACGCAAATACTCAATCCACTTTTTGAAGGTATGGCAAGAATAATATTTTGGTCTGGTGCAGTTGTAGAACCAAATTCAATGGTTAAGTTAACTGCTGCTGCACTTGTATTAGTTGCATACAACCATACTTCATCTATTACTGATGCACTTGTTCCAGTTGCGTGTATAGTTGTTCCAGTTGTTGCAGTTGCGACAACCTTTATAGGCATTCCACCTGTACTACCACTTAATAATGTTTTTGCTATTGGCATTTTATATATTTTATTTTATCCGTAAACTTGACTTATTAGAGCAACTTGTAATTCATCAACTGAACCACTTGCACCTAATGCAACCCAAGATGTACCATTATACACATTTAATGAGCCAAGTGTTGTATCATATACTTGTAACCCAGTTGCAGGAGATGATATTGCATTTCTCTCACTTGTTGTCATTCTTGGAGGAAGGAAACCTTTAGTAGTGGAATCAATTTGAGCAATAGCAGATGTATTTATACTTGATGAACCAGTGCCTATTCCTATACTATTAGTTACAAAATAACCTACACAATCTATTGTTGAACTTGCCCTACTATTAGTGGCAGTACCACTTTGGTCACCAATTAAAGTTTCACAAATTGTTTTAACACCAGAAATACTTAATGAATAAGATGACCAAACAAATCTTGCATTACCAGTACCAGTTCCAATAGTTATATAAGTATTTGCAGAACCACTATTAATTGTTAACATTCCAGTTACCCTCGCAGTTCCATTGACATCTAATTTAAATCCTGCGTCAGTAGTTGATGTTCCTATTGATACATTACCGCTTGAAAAAAATACTGTTGATAATGTACCATCAGTTAAATTTGTTGCTGAACCAGTTCTAATTTGTAAATAACTTGTTCCAGTAGCAAATCCAATTGTGCCTCTTGAACTTGAACCACTTTGTTGAAATACAATATAATTATTTGTAGTTGAGGATAAACCGAATACACCTCCACTTGACTCAACTGTACCTGTTGCTAACAATCCACCAACTTTAGCATTTACAGGAGTTCCTGATGAATTGCCAAATAATATAGTAGCACCAACAATAAATGATGCACCTATTGTTGCACCAAATTCAACTTTAAATTCCACAACACCTGATTTAAATGCAGTTATATATGGATTGCTTCCATCTGCATTTGCAACTAAATCAAAGTAGTTACTACCTCCACTTGTCTTTTGCCTAAATGTACCAGTTACCCTTGAATTACCATTTACATCTAAAGTAAATGTAGGTGTTGAAGTCCCAATCCCCAACCTATTATTCGTATCATCCCAAAACAAGTTGGCATTGTCTTGCTGCAATACTCCCGATGTTCCTGCAAACAAAACTGAACCAGCCGTTGCAGATGTGATTGCTCCACCGATTGCCATTCCTGCACCACCACCACTATATTGTGGTATATTTAACGTTGCACCTACCAATGTAGCAGCACCACTTGTACCTGTTGTGGTAAGTGTTAATGCTGCTTGTTTACCATTAAAAGTATTCCAATCCGTTGATGTCAAGTAACCATTAACAGAAGTTGTTGCAGCAGGAATACTTAATGTTCTATCAGCCGATAAATCACCACCACCTGTTAATGGTAATGAAGTGTTTATGTTTCTTGTTGTTCCTACTGCTCCTAAATTAGTTAATGCACCACCTGCCGTACTTGCACCAGTTCCACCTCGATTAACTGCAACCGCATTACCATTCCAAGTTGCAGAAGTTATTGAACCTGGATAATCAAATGTATTTGTACTCCAAGATACATTTGCAGGTGCTAAATCGTGCCTATCCCAAGAACCTGCTGCTATGCTATTACTTAACAATACAATGTCAACGTAAGCACCAGACGGAACAGATGCCACTAATGTATTGCTATTATTATTGACTAATATTGCACCACTTGATTGATTGTTATTAAACCGATAAGTAGTGCCATTTGCTAATGTTGTCGCATCTGGTAACTTGATTGTCTGCCCACCACTACCAATTACTTGAATCTCTGGAACTGAAGTAATTGTTAAAACAACCTGTGTTCCAGATGCAGTAATCGTGCTAAATCCAGTAAAAACATTGTTTGCAGTAAAGTTGTATGCTCCTAAATTTACTGAACCTGTTGCTCCAGTATAAGGAACTAATCCACTAATTGATGGTATAGTTGGAAAAGTCTGCAATGCACCACTTCCGTCTATATATTGACCAGTTGTTCCTGCACCTGTAACTGCAATCGTTCCGCTTGATGTAATTGGTGATGAACCAACCGAGAATGCAGATGGCATTGATAAGCCTACTGAAGTTACTCCAGAAGCAATAGTCCAAGCACGATTCGCTGATAAATCAAATGCTACACCATTTATGGTCAATGTCCTTGATGTAGGAACTTTTAAATCTAATGCAGCTTGTAAATCAGTTTGAGCTGATAATGTACCTGTTATTGTCCCCCATGTTCCACCACCACTTGTACCACTATACACTACTTTAATGTACACCGGAGATACCGATGTACTCATATATATATCACTGACCGTATAATTTACTTTGATTATCATCAGCTTGTAATTTGTTCTTCCACATTAATATAGCCTTGCATCCAAGTATAAGTACCTGAACCAGTTGTGACTTGAAGATCATAAATAAACTCTCCAACCGCATAAGTAGCAGTGGTTACTGCCGACAATGTAACTGTACGCTTATTTGTAGCTACTGATACAAAGTCCGCATTGTTCCACGTGAAAATAGTAGTACCGGCAGCATTCTTAGCTTGTAGCTTAAAAACATAAGTGCTTACATTGATTGGAGTTTCCTCGCACTCATCTTCATAGAACTCAAGAGGAAAAATAAACGTATCACCTCGTCTTATAGGTCTTATATTGTGTTCGGATATCATCTTATAATGTTTTGTAGATTGCTTTTACTGATGTGCCATTTAGTGAAGTTCCCATAGTTATTTCATATACACCTGCACTTGGCGAAGTTACGACATAATTGTAATACCACTTTCCACCATAACCAATGGCAACAAGCTTGTAAATAGAAGGATTCCTTCCTGTAATCTTACCACTTGCTACGGTATAAGTATCATTTTGTGTTATCTGAGTAAGCGGACCAGTACCTTGTAAGCTGAATGAATATGATGGATTTGCTCCAAATGCTGACTCTAAAGTAAGGTCAGTTATATAACAAGACATTTCGTAGGCAGCGTAATTATTAGAAGAGTCAATAATATCAATATATGCAGTATATGAAACATCATTACCAATGATAAAGTCATTAAAAAAGCCAAGTGGTTGCTTTGTAGACTCAGATAATTTGACCAACCCACTACCGCTCAAAGTAAATCCCTTCCTATTTGGGATGTACTCTCTAAACATAGCATTAGTCTTAGGAGCTAATTCCAAAAAGTCGCTTGTTATAGTGAGCGTTGAGTTCTTTGCACAAGCAAATGGATAAATATTTGTACCATCATTTATCGCCAATACTAAACCTTCTGTTTTTACAAAATCTGCCATAATTATTTATATATGAAATCATGCTTAAATGTTGGATATGTTGTTTCGACTCCATTATCCCTATCCTCATCATAAATCTCAATTAAAGTTGCACTCCATGTTGAATTAACAAAGTCAATCTCTTTCATATTTGCAATAAAATATGTTTTGTTTGCATCATCATCAACAAAATTAATAGTATTGATTAATCCAATTGGTAATGTACCTCCATTCCATGTTAATCCATAAAAAGTAGCATCAATTTTATTTCTATAAAACCTTGAATTCTCCCAATGAGCAATTAAGTTTTCTTTCTTAAACCTAAACTCTTCAGTATTGTAACGATATCTATACCAAGTTGGGGTAGTAGGTGTACTTCCTGCTGAATCATAAATAATTCCCTTAAAATTAAAATTACTTAAGTCATCTAAATAAATAGTATCCTCAAAATTACTTTTATATTCATCAGTTTTAGTAAACTTATCAAAATCACCAAAAATATTATTTGTAAATAACCCATTTATTGTGCCATCAATTGTAAATTGAATGTCTGCCCAATTATTATTGTAAGACTTTGCAACTGTATTGCTTAATAATACCCTTACAATACCATCTCTAATTATAGGCTTAGAAGTAACTGAAACATCAAAATAGCTATTATTAGAAGTTGATGAACCTGATGGAGTCAATGTAATGTAAGGAATAGTTGAAAAGCTATCCCAATCTCCTCCAGATATTACCCAAGATCCATCATTTACAATACCTGCCCTAAATTGAGGACTTGCTTCTGCTTTATAAAGCACTTGTGCAACATTAAATGTAGGAACTGGGCCAACTATATTACCAGTTTCACTTGACCTCCATTTAAACGATAAATTTAAAATATCTCCTTTATTTACCTTAATATCACAACTTTGCCACCAATCAGCACCTGCTGAAGTACCAACATCTTCATATTCTAAATACAAATAATTATCAGTAACATTACCATAAGTATCTAAAGTTTCTTTTCTATATTTAGCAACCGTTACTGGAGTTGGAGTTTCTCTTAGCCCTTTATAAGCATTCCAACTATTAACTGTATATGTTTTATATGTAGATGTTGAAGTAATTAAAGTACCTCTTCTTAAATTTTGATTACATATTAATTCAGATGGATATTCATAACCAATATTTATAGTATCAATTTTTGTAGGTCTTTTTATAAACCTTAACATTTCTGGAGAGATAGGTTTTACTTCTTCATTTACTCCCACATTAATATCAAATCTTTCATTAGTTATTGTTGATGTACCAACCGCATTTTTATTAATTACTCGTAAATTATCTGTATTTGTTATATAAAACTCTTCTGGCCTAACAAAGTACCATCTGCTTCTATATTGAAACATTGTTTGTGAGAAAGCTCTATTAATCTTTTCAATTACACTATACTTATCCTCATAAAATCCATCTCCAGTACTAAATGTTCTTGCATCAACATAGCATTGCTCTAAAGATGAATCAGTTAATGTATCATCCATTGATGAATGATATAGGTTATTAATAATATGAGTCCTTACAAATGTCTGTATTGATCCATAAGCAGCATATCCAAGAAAAGCATAAGGAGTAAAATTACCTATTAACTCATTACCGCTATTATCAGTTAAGGGTTGTTCTTTTAATAAACCTAAACCTTCAGTTGCTCTTAATGTAATTATATGTTTAGTATCTTGCCATACTTCTTGAAAATCATCTTGCAATAAATATCCAATCCAATAAAATCTTGTTATACTCAAAAACTCAAAAGCAACATAGCAAAATACGTCTGAATTACCCAAAAAATCATCTATTGTAACACCGCTTTGACTTATAAAAGATATAGTTGCTTCTTGTGGCCTAAGTGGTTTATAAATATCCTCATCAGTATTAAACTCACGAAGTACAAATGGGTTTGATGCACCTTCTAAATTAATAATAGTTCCGGTATATCCATCCATATACATACGTACTTTACAAGTCTGATTTTGTCGAGTCTTAAAAGTAATATTATATTTTTCTCCGTATGTTGGCATATTATCCTACTCTACTTATTTGTGAATTTGTTCTATTAATACTTCCTACCAAGTCAGTTCCTCTTAAAACCATATTAACACTTCCACTCATTCCGAATCCACCTCCTTGAACTCCTCCAAAGTTAGCAGAACCAGTTCTTCCGCCAATGCCTCCAAGTAAACCTCCTATACCACCAAGTAAACCACCATTTGCAAATGCACCTCCAAATGGAACTGCAAATAATGATACAAGACCATTTACGATTGCAGTTGCAGCTAATTTAGCTGCTATTTGACCTATTGAGTTAAGTAATGCTTTGGTAAAGTCTTTAATTGCAAATGTACCTTTTGTAAATAATGTTTCAAATGCTGAGTTTAAAGGCTGAAAAAAAGTATTTTGCAACAAGTCTTTAACTCTTAAATATCCTTGTGCAATATTTTGTAATTCAGCTAATTTAGCTTTTGTTTGATCAGTTTGTAAACCTTCTAATGTAGGCTTTTGTAATTGGAAAGGAGATAGTTTTGGTTTAAGTAAATCATCTAATTTTCCCTTTAATTTACTAATTGGTATTAATGACTTATCTACCTCAGTAACTAAATAATCAAATAACCCTGCCCTGCCTTTTGCTCCTTTTAATAATTTTGATTTTGTAACTATTACATCTTGATTTTTAAGACTATCAGTTAACTCTTTAGTTCTTGCATCAATAGCAGCAATTCCATTTACAGTTGGAATTAAAGTCTTTTCAAACTCTTTATAAGCAGGTATAAGGTTATTAAATGCCTTAACATTTGCTCTATAAGCTTCTTGTGCTGATTGTAAAGCAAGTGCTTCTTGGTCTATTATTGTCCCAAATGTCTTTGTTGCATCAAAACCTTTTTTTCTTGCTGCTGAATAAGCATTTTGAGCAGCAGTCAATTTTGCTATTAATGCAGGTCTTTCTAATTCTAATGCAGTTTGCTCTGCAACATTTTTGTTTATTAAGGTATTTAAAGCTGCTTCTTTAGCTTTTAAGAATATTAAAGATTGAATTGCAGTAACATTACCTAAAAGCAAATCAGTATATTTACCGGTAGCAATACTTTCAGCAGTTATACCTGCAAGAACATCTGGACTAATTTTTTTAAGTTCAACGTAAGCTGCTTGTCTGTCTTTTAGTGGCTTATCTAAATCTAATAATGTTTTTGTTAAAATTCCTATTTCTAAAGATTCAGTTGCAGTAGATCCAACTGAGGCAGACAATTCTTTATTAAAATCTTTTTGTGCTTTAGCTAATAAGTTTGTTTTGCCGATTAAAGCTTCTAAACCTGCACCTAAAGAACCATATTTTGTAATTAAGCCAGTAACGGCAGCAGTAACAAGACTAAAACCAACAAATATACCTGCTGGGCTAATCAAAGCTGCTCCAATAGCTTTTAAACCTCCAACTAAACCAAGAGAACCACTTGTTAAATTTGTAAATGCTTGTATAACACCTGGAATGTTATTTTGAATACCTATAAAACCAAATGGTAAATCTTGAATAACTTGACTAACATTTGTAAGAGTAACTCTTGCGTCACTTGCACTATCCCTAACTTTTGAAATTGCAGCAGCAGCAGGTACTCCTACATTTTTTAAATTACCTAAACTTGTTTGTAATGCAGATATCTCAGCGTTAAGCTTAGGTATCTCAGCACCGGTTGCAGTTTTAAGAGCATCTTTAAGTTTCTTAATCTCTTTAGTAACTTCTGCAATGGAAGCATTGAATTGTGTTACATCTGCACCAAATTCGTATATTAAATCCGCCATTACATCAACCTTTTAAATATTTCCTTTATCTCATCATCTGAAATTGCTTTGTTCTCATTATCATCTCCAGGTAGTTCCCACAATTGCTCAGGTGTTTTAGGTGCGGTCTTTGGATCACCCATCAACCGCACCATAGTAAACATAAGGAGTCTTGTCTGCTTGTAAGCATCAACTTTTTTATCTTGATGTCCTTTAAGCATTAAAGATAAATGCCTTGGACTCATTGCATAAAAATCATTAGGCAACAACATCAACTCACCGAACGCAAAGGACTCTATTTCTTCCCACGAATAGTCTTTTTTTTTGGCTCTTCAGCCTTGACTACCTGCGTCTGCTTAACAAAATCACTTGCTGCCCAAATGCTCATTATCTCTTTAATCTTATCAAGAACTTCCTCATTATTTAGATTTTGTTCAATAAAATCAACAAATGTTTCGAAAGTTAATGATGGAACTACATCTTTTATTAGACAATTATTATAATAACCGCTATAAAGTATGTGAGCAATCCCAATCTCGTTTAATTCATCGCCTTGAAAAGCGATTCCATCAACAAATTTACCTTGCAAATAACGGAATGATGCCATCCCAAATTTAAGTCCGAGTTTCTGACCATTAATATCAATCGTAGTATAGTTCATAATTAAACAGTTATATCAAGAACACCAGTAGAAGAAATACTTCCACTAAATTTCATAAACTCAGCATTTGCTTGAGTCAAAGTTAAAGAAGTTATGTAAGCAGAAAATTGATGGTAATAAGCAACTCCAATAGAAGAACCAGTAACAACTGGGTTTTGCACTCTAACATTAACTAAAGTTTTATTAACCATAGCAGTCAAAAGACTACCATAACTAACTTGTGCAACAGTTGGTGCAACTTCACAAACTGCATCAAAATCAATACTCATTGATGAATCACTTACTGAGGTAAGAATGCCACAATTAGTGTTATCGGTAGATGTATCAGCAGTTGTGTTAACTGAAGAAGATGCCAAACAAACGAGGTTTTTGTAAGATGTGCCACCAGCAACATCAATCTCAATGTTTTGCAAAGAACCTTGAATCTGTCCCATTTTATTTTATTTTTGAATTATTGAATTGTTTATCGTTATAATCTTTCTTGTTATATACAAATCACCATTATCTAACGGCAAATATCGTGAACTTACACGTGATAATGGGAATATTTGGAAACTTGCATCTCCAACATCCTTAATGCCGGTAGTTGGCAAAATTAAATTAAGCACTAAGCTTGAAATGGTATCCACAACACTTAAGTCTGGCTGCCTATACTGCTCAACAATTATATTCACATCAATATCTGCATCAGTCACCCATTGTTGGTTGTTGTTATCAGCAACCTCATTCACGCTTCCAAGCATGATGTAAATAGGAGGAGTTGTCACAAATGGAGTCTGGCCATAAACCGCAACTGCACTGCCATTATAAATGACATTGCCTTCCAAAAGGTTTACGTAACATTCTCTAATATTGTTTGAGCAGTCTAACATCTATTTCTTTAATAATGCTTTTAATCTATCCTTAAACCTATTCTTAAAATCTTTTAACACTTTTTTTGCAGCAGGATATAAATAAGGTTGAGGTCTTGTTGTTCCCTTTCCTGTTTTAAAAAAGTCTGCTGCAATATTTTTCCATTCATTAGTAAGTTTAGGTTCATAATTTTTATACTTTTGTCCAGTACCAAACTCCACATAAGCAGCATAATTTGTACTTACCCTAACTTCATATCTAAGCAAAGATAACTTATTTGATTTAATTGCTGCTCTCATCCTACCTGTATCTACTGGTGCGTTCTGTTTTGCTTTTGTTTCAATGTCAACCGCTGCTGCGTTCAATTCAATATCAACCTCATTAGCA
>Ga0304730_1003676_pt1 | contig 10257 bp, 8 predicted proteins | sample M_130628_MF_Meta_FD_190474 | JGI IMG/M metagenome (GOLD analysis project Ga0304730, IMG submission 190474) | Freshwater microbial communities from Lake Montjoie, Canada to study carbon cycling - M_130628_MF_MetaG (v2) (version 2) | ecosystem: Environmental > Aquatic > Freshwater > Lake | place...
AGCAGCAGTACGACGGGATTGCGGTCAAGACCGTAACGTCTACCTACCCGCAAGTCATGTTCGTAAACATGACCTACCCCGACATTGACATCTACATCTACCCCAAGCCCACGCGCTTGTTGGAGTTTCACTTCATCAGTGTTGAGGAGTTGTCGCAACCAGCTACGCTAGCGACTACGCTGGCTTTTCCACCGGGATACCTGCGGGCGTTCACCTACAATCTGGCGATGGAGATTGCGCCAGAGTTTGGTGTTGAACCATCAGAGCAGGTCAAGCGCATTGCCATGACCAGCAAGCGCAATCTGAAGCGCATCAACAATCCTGACGATGTGATGTCGATGCCTTACGCAATCGTTGCAACGCGCCAGCGATTCAACGTCTACGCTGGTAACTACTGATGCAGACGCCGATTCTGGGATCGGCGTATGTTGCTCGGAGCATCAATGCTGCCGACAACAGGATGGTCAATCTCTTTCCTGAGATTGTTCCCGAAGCCGGTAAGAACCCTGCGTTTTTGAATCGAGCGCCCGGACTACGATTGCTGACCACCGCCGGTCAAGGCCCAGTCCGAGGGCTATGGACGTATGGCGGTATTGCTTACATCGTAAGCGGCGACACGCTCTACTCAATGGCTGGGTTTGGTACGCCGGTACTTATTGGTACAGTTTCCGGTACAGGTCCGGTTAGCATGGTGGACAACGGCACGCAGTTGTTTATTGCTTGTGGCGGGCCGAGCTACATCTACAACAACAGCACGGGCGCGTTTGGGCCGATCACCGATCCAGATTTCCCCGGCGCGTTGACCGTTGGTTACCTTGACGGGTACTTTGTATTCATTGAACCCAACAGCCAAAAAGTCTGGGTGACAACGCTGCTGGATGGCACTTCAATTGAACCGCTGGATTTTGCCAGCGCCGAAGGTAGCCCAGACAACTTAGTCAGTATGATCGTTGACCACCGCGAAGCGTGGTTGTTTGGGACTAACTCGGTTGAGGTTTTTTACGACGCTGGCAACGCAGATTTTCCGTTGCAACGCATCCAAGGCGCGTATAACGAGATTGGTTGCGCTGCAACATTCTCGGTCGCCAAGCTGGACAACGGTTTGTTTTGGTTGGGGGCAGACGCTCGCGGTCAGGGCATTGTGTACCGCTCGCAAGGGTACTCAGGCCAGCGGATCAGCACCCACGCGATTGAGTACGCGATTGCTCAGTACGGCAACATTAGCGACGCGATTGCCTATACTTACCAGCAGGAAGGTCATTCTTTTTACGTGCTGACGTTTCCGTCTGCTGACAAGACTTGGGTGTACGATGTATCTACACAAGCGTGGCACGAGCGGGCTGGCTTTGACAACGGCAACTTTACGCGGCATCGCAGCAACTGCCAGATGGCATACAACAGCGAGATTGTTGTTGGCGATTATGCTAATGGCAATTTGTACGCTTTTGACCTAGACGTTTACGCCGATAACGGTAGCACCCAAAAATGGTTGCGCTCTTGGCGGGCGTTGCCAACGGGTCAGAATAACCTAAACCGTACAGCACACCATAGCCTACAACTAGATTGCGAGTCTGGCGTTGGGTTGAGCGGTCCAGAATATAGCGACCCAACGTATCTGATAACCGAAAGCGGTTTTTTTCTGACGACTGAATCAGGCGATTTTCTAATTTCTTATGAAGGGACGCCAACTGTTGGAGTTGACCCCAAGGCAATGTTGCGCTGGTCAGACGATGGGGGTCACACTTGGTCTAACGAGCATTGGTCGCCATTAGGCAGAATTGGGGTTTATCAGCACCGCGTGTTCTGGCGTCGCCTTGGTATGACGCTCAAACTTCGTGATCGAGTCTACGAAGTATCCGGCACAGATCCGGTCAAGATTGCCATCATGGGCGCTGAACTGCATCTTAGCGGGACGAATGCGTAATGGCAGTCACCAACAACACCACCACAATCCCATCTTCGCGGGTTCCGCTAACGGATGACCGCACGGGTTTGATCGCGCGTGAGTGGTATCGCTATCTCAATAACCAATACACCAAGACTAGTCAGAACGCCAACGCGGTGACCCCCGGCGACTACGGTGCGGTTGGCGACGGTGCGGTTGACGATTCGGCCAGCATTCAGGCTGCGCTTGATTCTGGCTTTGACGTTTACTTGCCGCCCGGACGGGTTTACGCAATTGGCACAACGCTTACGATGTCCACGCCTAACCAGTCGTTTGGCGGCCCGGGTGTTCTGCGTATCGTTGGAGCAATCAACGGTCTAGAACTGATCTCGCCAACCGCCACGATTGTGACTGGCATCCAGTTAGATCTGACGTTTAACTCGCCAACGCAAACTTCTGGTTGGGCTGTTTATATTGACAACAGTAGCCGCGTCAAAATCAACAAACTGAACATCATCAGCGGTTTCGGTGGCTTGTACGTACAACAGGCCAACTGGGTTGTTGTGGACTTTATGTGGGCGTCTCTCACCGGCCCCGGCGTCAAATGGTACGGCAACGACTCAACCCGATCCGATCTGCTGATACTCAACTCGGTGGTGGTAGATACGGGTGACACCTACTATGGCATGGATTGGGACGGTAACTGTCATAGTTTGACGGTCAAGTATCTTGGCATCGTCGGCGGCAAGGGCATGATCATCCGTAATACAGGGGGAACAACAACCTTCCCCGCCATCGGTCGCATCGGTCAGGTTGAGGTGGATTACTCCACCGGTATTGGCGTTGAGATCCAGTCTGGTCTGGACTATGACTTTGTAATGCCTTACGTCCTTGGCGCGGCGTCAGATGGGTTCCGTATCGGCGCAGCAATTAACGCTTACGAAGTACGAATTACTGGCGGCAAATCTATCGGCAACGGTGGCTACGGCATTAACAACTTGGGCGGCGTATTACTGTACAGCGGTAACACTTCGTTGTACTCCAACGGTCTGGGCGAGATTAACGGCTCGGTCTGGAACAAAACGCCGCGTCAGGCAATTGATGACGATTATTACTTGACCGTCAGCGGCGGTAACCCTTTACTAGTTTTTGCACCTAACGATTATCTTTCTTACGACAGAACCGCTAATGAATACAATTTTCAAGTTGCGGGCAACGGCATTTTTAATATGTCGGCTACTGCGGTTCAATCGTACAAACCGATTCGTCTTCTTGGATCAACATCTGGATATGTTGGTTTAACCGCTCCAGCAGTAGCTGGAGGTACAACGTATACTTTTCCCTCTAGCCCAACTAACGGTTACTTTCTTCAGACAGACGGATCTGGCGTTCTTTCATGGGCGGCGGGCGGTAGCGGCGGCGTCACAAGCGTAACCGCAACTAGCCCCGTTAATTCTTCTGGCGGCGCAACGCCAAACATTACTGTAAACGCGACCAGCGGCAACACCCCGCTGTATCTTGTGCAGCGCAACGCTTCGGGCGACTTTAGCGGCAACTTTATAACTGGAACCGGATTTTACGCTGACGCGACGTACTATATGCAGATGTCGGGAGCCAACCCGAATCTGGTGTTTGATACGAATGACTATTTAGCCTACGACCGCACAAACAACAGCTACAACTTCCAAATTGCTGGCAACGGGATCTTTAAGGTAACACCCACTTATGCCCAATCGCTTCAGCCCTTTGTCTTACCTATGTACACGGTGGCAACGCTTCCTACAGGCATTCAGGGAGCGATGGCTTACGTTACAGACGCGCTCACCCCATTGTACAATACGACCGTTGTCGGAGGCGGCTCCTCCGTTGTTCGAGTCTTCTTTGACGGAACCAGTTGGAAAACCTGATATGACCACTTACATTTCGCCGCAGCCGAAACTGCAATTTTTAGATAGTAACGGTGTGCCGTTGTCTGGCGGGAAGGTTTACACCTACGCAGCCGGAACTACCACGCCGCTTACGACCTACACCGATTACACCGGCAACACGGCGAATTCCAATCCGGTCATTCTAGACAGTCGCGGCGAATGCAGCATCTGGCTTGGCACTTCTTCGTACAAGTTTAAGCTTGCCACATCCACCGATGTTGAGGTCTGGACCGTTGACAACATCTCGGTTTTGACTAGCTCGGCCAATATCACCTACGTTGAGTCCGGCACGGGCGCAGTTACTGAGACTGTTCAGGCCAAACTGCGTCTGGGTTACGTCTACCCCGAAGACTTTGGCGCTGCCGGTGACGGCACGACTAACGACACGACCGCGCTACAGAACGCGATCAATACCGGGCGTGATGTATATCTTGCGGCGGGCAAAACCTACCTTCACACCACCGCGCTATCGGTCACGACCAACTACCAATGGGTCGGTGGCCCCGGCATCCTCAAGACCTCTGGCGCAATCAATAGCGTCACGGTTGGTGGCGGCAGCATCGGCGTTAAGTTGTCTCTTAACTTTAACTCGCCCGGTCAGACCACCGGCTACGCAATCTACATCAGCAACGCCAATCGAGTGACGATTGAGCGGGCGTATCTGTACGATGCGTTTGGTGCGTTGTATGTTGAACAAGCCAACACCGTTCAACTTGAATGGATGTGGGGCATCATTCGCGGCCCCGGCATCAAGTGGTTTGGCAACGCCGCCAAGCGGTCGGACATCCTGTCAATCAACTTCTGTGTGCTTGACCCCGGCCCTGACTACTATGGGTTTGAATGGGACGGCAACTGCAACAGCCTGAACGTCAAGTACATGGGTCTGGTCTGCGGCGGTAGCAGCAGCACACAATCCAGCTACGGGTTCATCATTCAGAACACGGTTGGCGGCTACAAGTCAGTCACCAGCGGATCTATCGCCGGTACAACTTTGACGCTGACCACCGCGCCATCTAGTCCGATTGTAGTTGGCATGGTCATATCTGGTACTGGCGTAACCGCTGGCACTACGATCACCGGCCTTATCAATTCAACCAACTACACCGTGTCAACCGCTCAGTCGGTTGCGACCACTCCGATTACCGCCGTTCCAGCGTTCTTCCCCGCGATTGGTCGAGTGGGTCAGGTTGAGATTGACTACGCAAAAAGCGCGGCAATCCGAGTGTTGTCCGGCGTGGATTACGATTTTGTCATGCCATACGTTACCGGCGCGGTCAGCGACGGACTGTACGTTGACTCAAACATTGACAGCTACAACGTGCGCGTGAGCGGCGGCAAACTGATTGGTAACGGCGGGTACGGGATCAACAACACGACCGCTGGCATTTTGCTGATGTCCGGCAGCGTTCAATTGACCAACAACACCAGCGGGGCGACCAACGGCAACGTTTGGAATCTAGCCCCAACTCAAGCAGTTGATGATTACTTCTACCTAAATCTTGGTGGCGACAAGACGCTTGCCAACGGTACGTCGCAGATCAATTTCTACCCCAACGATTACATCTCGCACAACCGCGCTTCACCAAGAAAGATCAGGTTCTACATCGGCGGCGTTGAGGTATTTGATGTCGGCGCAGATTCCGTTGACACGCTTATTCCGTTCAAACTCAAAACCTACACCGTCGCCACATTGCCGGCCAGCCCCGTTAAAGGATGGGTTGCCATGGTCACGGACGCCAACGCTACGACTTTCGCCAGTACGGTTGTTGGTGGTGGAAGCAATAACGTACCCGTATACTATGATGGTACGAACTGGAAGATCGGATGAGCGATTTTGCTACTATAGCTCGGCAACGCGAGGGGATATTTGAGCGTGACCCTTGCGTTGAACATCATTTTAGCGATGGGTTGTACGCTAAACGGATGGTTATCCCAAAGGGGTTTGAAGCGGGTCAACACGCGCACAACTATAGCCACTTAAGCATTTTGGCTAAAGGTAAAGTTGTTGTTTTGACTGACGATGACCAGACGGAATATGAAGCGCCAGCGTGTATAGAGATTAAAGCTGGCGTCCACCATGTGATTCACGCTCTTGAAGATAGCGAATGGTTTTGTGTTCATGCCACAGAAGAAACTGACACAAATAAAGTTGATCAAGTTTTGATCAAAAGGAACTGATATGGCTTTAGCTTGGATGGCCGCCGCCACTATCGGCGCAGGATTATTAGGTGCAAGCTCCGCAAGAAGCGCAGCCAACACGCAAGCGCAAGCGACTCAAGCGGCGCAAGATGCTCAAGAACGGATGTTCAACAAACAAGTTGAACTTCAAGAACCGTTTCGTCAAGCAGGTATTGGGGCGCTCAACAAGCTAATCCCGCTTAGTGACTACACTAAGTTTGGCATGGATCAATTTCAACAAGACCCCGGATATGCTTTCAGATTGTCTGAAGGTATGAAAGCACTTGACCGTACTGCGGCGGCGCGGGGTGGTTTGTTGTCTGGCGCTACGCTCAAAGGGGCGCAACGCTATGGTCAAGATCTTGCGTCGCAAGAGTACACAAACGCTTTCAACCGTTATCAGACTGAACGTAACGCTCAACTTAATCCGCTTCAGTCATTGGCTGGTGTTGGGCAGACTGCAACTGGCGCGTTGACTAACGCGGCGCAACAATTTGGCGCTCAAACTGGTCAGAATTTGCAAGACATTGGAACTGCGCGGGCTTCTGGTTATCTTGGTGGAACTAACGCATTGTCTAGCGCAATTGGGCAAGCCGGACAAATGTACCAGTACGGACAACGCACAAATGCGTTGGCTGGAATGTACGGCAACACCTACCCCAACCAATATTCTTTACCATAATAAAGGTCAATTATGGCACTCAGACCTCTTGACCCAACAATTGTAAACGCTTACCAAGCGCCCAAGTTTAATATGCCAGATCCTTTGCAGGATGTGGCGGCGCTTGAGCAGATCAAGTCTGGGCGCGTTGCTCGACAGTTGCATGAACAACAGTTGGCGCAAATCCAACAAGATCGTTCTGCTCTAGAAAAATTGCGCCAAAACATAGCAGGAGCTGGTGGGCCACCCGATCTTGATGTTGCCGCTAACGAAATGATTAAATCTGGGGTCCAACATTACGTGGATCTTGGGTATAAAATATTAGAAAAACGGCAGTTTCAGAAAAACTTTTTAGCTGCTATGGGCGGCGGCGAACCCGCGCCCGCGCAACCTGCACCTGTGGCGACTACCGCGCCTATCCAAAGCCCGTCGCTGTCTGTAGAAAATTTGAGCGCGGGTGGTACTGGCGTCAAAATGCGTTCTAACTTGCCGGAGCAAGCGCCAGCGCCTACAAACGCGCTTCTTGGGCCGTCAGGATTGCCATCTAATTTTGGTGATAACGTACTCGCGCAAATCGCAGAACTGGAGCGCAAACGTAATGGTTTGACGATGCTTGCGGCTCAGAATCCGGCCATTATGCCTATGGTTTCGGAACTGTCGCGCCAGATTGCTAAATTGCGTGAGCCTCAAACATTTAGCCCCGGCCAAACAGTTTATGTTCCGGGTCAAGCACCGGTTACGCTGCCAGCCGCCGAACGCGCGCCGGTCGGTGTATCGCGCGGTGAAACTTTGTATGATTCAAAAGGCAACGTAATCGCGCGCGGTATGGCTCCAGAAGCGCCAACACCGGTAAAAATCATAAATGAAAAAACAGGCAAAGTAGAATACGCTACCCCATCGCAAGCTGTTGGTAAAACACCCGCGTCTGAATTTACGGGTCTTTCGCCTAAAGACCAGCAGAAACGTGAGGCTGACTATCCTGCTGCGACGTCTACGATAAAAAGTTTTGAAGCGCAAAGCGATAACTTCATAAAAGATATGGAGAAACTTCGAAACCATCCTGGGTTGTCTCAAATATCTGGAATTTTAGCTGGACGTATTGGCGGTATAACTTCTGAAGGTAGAGAAGCGAAAGCGCTGTACGACAAAATTAAAGCTAAAGGTGGATTCCAAGCCATTCAAGATCTCAAAAACCAGTCCAAAACGGGCAGCGCGCTGGGCAGCGTGTCAAACGAAGAAGGTCGTAAGTTAGACGCTTCGTTTGCTGCAATTGATCGAGTTCAAGACGCACCAAGCATTCAAAATGCGCTCGATGATGCGGTTTCTCAACTTAGAAGTTCTAAGCAAATCCTCCGCGATAAGTACGATTCTACTTACGAATACCGCGCCAATCGCCCTGCCGCCGTTGCGCCTGCCGTTCCTGCCGCTCCTGCCACCGCGCCCGCCGGTAAAGCAATGCGTCCTTTAAGCGCTTTCGGGAGTTGATATGGCATTCGATATTGAAGGCGCTCGCAAAGAAGGATACTCAGACGCTGACATAGCGGGGTATCTTGCCCAACAACGCAAGTTTGACCTGACTGGCGCGCGTAAAGAAGGTTATTCTGACGCCGATGTCATCGCGCATTTGTCAAAAGCCGCCCCTAAATTTACGCCGCGCGCGCCCGCAGCGCCGGAGACTATGCGGGTTATTGAAAGCGCGCCGTATGAAATGTTGGGCGGCACAGCAGACTTGTTGCTGAACGCGCCGTACAACATTATGAATCTGGGCAAGATGGGGTTTGGAACGCTCGCTACTTTAGCGGGGCGGCGTGATCTTGCGCCAGAACCAAGCAGCATCACAACTCCAGACTACGCAACAAATGCGCTGCGTAGACTTGGATTGATTAAAGCAGAACAAAACAGAACGCCAGAGCAGCGTGTACTTAGTTCTATTGTTCAAGCCGGTACGGGTGGCTTGATGACCCCATCGCGTACGTTGCCAGAGTTAGGTTCTGTAGTCCTTAAAAATATGTTGGGTGGGGCCGCTGGTCAGACTGTTGCTGAAACAACCGGCAGTCCTGAGTTGGGCGTCGCCGCAAGCATGGCTACGCCAGCGGGCATAACCGCAGCGGCGCAAAGACGGCAAGCAACTTTACAAGCCGCGCAACAACAAAACGCGGTTCGAGACGCGACCATTCGGCAAGCACAACAAGAAGGTTTTGTTGTCAGCCCCGGAAGTATTTCTCCATCAAGCCAAAACGTGTTGCTTGAGCGTATTGGTGGCAAGACGCGCCTTGAACAAGCGGCTTCTTCAACCAACCAGCAAACTACTGACAGACTGGCGCGGCGCGCGGTTGGTTTACCTGTAAACGAACCAATTACATCACAAGCGATGCAACGCATACGCGCGGATGAGTTTAATACTGGATACGCGCCGTTGCAAAATCTTGGGCAGATGCCTACAGATAACGCATTTCAAGCAACTTTAAACCAAATCAATCAACAGTACACCGGGCCAGCGCGGTCATTTCCCGGCGCGGTTCCTGACGTCGTAACGCAAGCAATTGCGCCGTTTCGGGTAGGGACATTTGACGCTGGTGACGCTATACAAGCGACCCGAACGCTACGTCAACAGGCAACGGCTAATTTTAGGAACGGTAACAACGATCTAGCTCACACGCAGCGCCAGATTTCAAATGCGCTTGAAGATCAAATTGAGCGAAATCTAGCAAACGCCGGAAACCCTAACGCTCAAGCAATGCTTGAACAGTTTAGGGCGTCGCGGCAACGTATGGCTATCAGCCATGTTGTAGAAGACGCGGTGCGGGAAGGGTCTGGTTCTATTGACGCTAAAAAATTAGCGCGCGATCTACAACGTGGCGATTATCTTACTGGTGATCTTCAAACTATCGGGGCGTTTGCAAACGTAGCGCCGCGTGTTAACCAGCCGCCATCGCAATTTGGCGCGCCGGGGACCGGCACAATGCTTGGACGCGGCATGACTGGTATGGTCGGCGCGGGGGTAGGCGCGATGACTGGTGGTCCTATAACGGCGGCGCTTGGTGCTGTCGTACCGGAAGCAACTTCTGCCGCCGCACGCGCTTATTTGTTGTCACGGATGGGGCAAAGCCGCGCGCTCCCAAACTATAACCGCGCCGATTTTTTAGCCCGAGATACCCTTACGCCCGGATTGCGTAACGCATTAATGGGCCTTCCTGTAGTCAATCAATTAGGCCAATGATGGTTACATTATCTGAAGTTGATCACAAAATTGACGCCCATGTGGACGTCTGCGCGATCCGGTACGAAGGTATCGAGAAAGAGATGCGCGGGGTCAACGCGCGGATCAAGCGGCTAGAGCAGATCTTGGTCACCGGATGCGGATCAATCATCCTGCTGCTGCTGACCATACTGACTAGGGGTCACTAAACGGTCATGGTCAGTTTGTAAACTTAAGACTCCTTAATCTGGAGCCTGACATGAAAGACGACATTCTTGACGCGATCAATGACTCTGAGCCAGTTGACGCCCTGAACGCGCTGTTCTCGGTGGCGTTCCTTGTTGCCAAAGCATCAAACATCAACGAGTTCACCTTGTCTTCGCTCTTCTCCTCAACTGCTGACGCA
>Ga0304730_1003678_pt1 | contig 10253 bp, 12 predicted proteins | sample M_130628_MF_Meta_FD_190474 | JGI IMG/M metagenome (GOLD analysis project Ga0304730, IMG submission 190474) | Freshwater microbial communities from Lake Montjoie, Canada to study carbon cycling - M_130628_MF_MetaG (v2) (version 2) | ecosystem: Environmental > Aquatic > Freshwater > Lake | place...
ACATCAGTATCAGTAGCATCAGCTAACGGATTTGCAGGCACAGTAGCTACAGCAACAACTACACCAGCTATTACCATTTCAACATCTATTACAGGTGTTTTAAAAGGTAATGGTACTGCAATAAGTTCAGCTACAGCAGGCACAGATTATTCAGCAGGTACATCAGCTAATACTTCAGGTCTTGTATATAGCACCACAACAACAGGTGCTTTAACAACAGCTACAGCAGCGCAAATTGTTTCAGCTATAGGATCAACAGCAGTTACTAATGCTACCAATTTAGCAGGCGGTACAGTAGGCGCAGTGCATTATCAATCTGCAGCTAGTACATCAGCATTTTTAACTGGTAATACTACTACTACTCCACAGTTTGTAACATCTACAGGCACAGGAACAGTAGCACAAGCACCAACATTAACAAGTTCTACAGGTACTGGTAATGTAGTATTAGCTACAAGTCCTACATTAGTAACACCAGCTTTAGGAACACCAACTTCAGGAATACTTACAAGTTGTACAGGTTTACCATTAAATACAGGTGTTACAAACACATTACCTATTGCCAATGGCGGTACTAATTCTACAGCAACAGCTACAGCAGGTGGTGTAGGGTATGGTACAGGTACAGCTCATGCTTATACAGCAGTAGGTACAAGTGGACAACCATTAATTTCAGCAGGTGCTTCTGCTCCAGCATTTGGTACATTAGCATTAGGTACAGCAAATACAAACGTATCAGGCGCATTAACAGTAACTAATGGCGGTACAGGTGCAGCAACACTTACAGGTGTTATAAAAGGCAATGGTACATCAGCCATGACTGCTGCAACAGCAGGAACAGATTATGTAGCACCAGGAACAGCTACAACATTTACAGCCGCACAAACATTTAACGGATCTTCAAGCGTATTAGCAGCAGTATTTGCAAACGCAGCAGAAACAACAACTATATCTGCTACTGCGGCAACAGGCACAATTCAATATGATGTAACTACACAATCAGTTATTTACTATACATCTAATGCTTCTGCAAACTGGACTGTAAACTTTAGAGCTTCAAGCGGAACATCTTTAAATACTGCTATGGCAACAGGACAAGCAATTACTGTTGTATTTTTAGTCACTCAAGGTGCAACAGCTTATTATAATAACGCCATTACAATTGATGGCACATCTGTTACACCTAAATATCAAGGTGGCACAGCACCTACAGCAGGCAATGCATCAAGTATAGATTCTTATTCATACACTATTGTTAAAACAGGTTCAGCCGCATTTACAGTATTTGCAGCGCAAACACAATTTAAGTAGGATAACTTAATGCCATTATTGTCAAGATTAGCAGTACAAGCGGTAAGAGGTTATGGCATGTTGTCATTTAAAAGCAACAAAATAACAGCAAACTTTTTGGTTATAGCTGGTGGTGGTTCAGGTGGCTCAGGCACAGCAGGCGGTGGCGGTGCTGGCGGATTTAGAACTTCTGCTGGAACGTCAGGCGGTGGTGGCTCGGCAGAATCTGCACTTACTTTATCTGTAGGTACAACATATACAATTACAGTTGGTGGTGGTGGAGCTGGTGGAACAACACCTTCTGTTGCAACTAATAATGGTTCAGATAGTGTAATTAGTGGAACAGGTATAACCACAATAACATCTACAGGTGGTGGTAAGGGTGGTGGCGGACAAAACGGAACTTCAAGACCTTCAGGTAATGGTGGTTCTGGCGGTGGTGGTATGGCAGATGGTTCATTAGTTACAGCTCCAGGAACAGGAACAGCCAATCAAGGATATGGTGGTGGTTCAGGAGTTTCAGGACTTAATAATAGTGCAGGCGGTGGTGGTGCAGGTTCAATAGGTGCAAGCCCAATCATAACTCAAAAAGGTGCTAATGGTGGTTCAGGTGTAGCATCATCTATATCAGGCTCAAGTGTTGGATACGCTGGTGGTGGTGGTGGCGGCGGTGGAACTGCTGGTGGTGGATCAGCTACAGATGGTGGTGGTGCTGGATCTCCTTCAGGAACTGGTAGTGGATCAAACGGAACTGCAAATACAGGTGGTGGTGGTGGTGGTAGTTGGAATTGGTCTGGATCTGGATTTGGTTCAGGCGGTTCAGGTGTTGTTATTATCTCATATGCTGGATCACAAAAATTTACAGGCGGAACTGTAACATCATCAGGTGGAAACACAATTCATACATTTACAGCTAGTGGAACATTAGTTTAATTAAGGATTGATAAAGTGGCACATTTTGCACAAACAGAAAACAATATAGTAACAAGAGTTATAGTAGTAGATAATAAAGATATTACTAATGAACAAGGTGTTGAAGTTGAGCAAATTGGAATAGATTTTTGTTCTAATCTTTTAGGTGGAACATGGAAACAAACATCTTATAACGGTAAATTTCGTAAGAATTATGCTGGTATTGGATTTATTTATGATGAAGTTCGTGATGCTTTTATTGCGCCTAAGCCATATAATTCATGGCTATTAGATGAAACAACTTGCCAATGGAAACCACCTGTAGATTACCCTAACAACGAAAATAAATATATTTGGAATGAAGAAACAATTTCTTGGAATGCAGTAGAGATAATTTAAGGATTTAACATGGCATTTTCAGCGTTTCAAAATAATGCGTTTCAACATAATGCATTTCAGATTATTGCCAATTATGCACCTATACCAACCATAACGGTTACTAAAGGTGGATTTAAAAAAGAACGAATACATAATAGATCTTTTAAGCAAACTGTAAAAGAATCTCTTAGAGAGCTATTAGATGATCCTGTAGCAGTAGAACAAGTAAAAGACATAGTAGCACCTTACTCTAATTCTAAAACGCTTACAGCAAGCTCTATAGATTTTAAATTACTTTCACAGAATGTAGCTGCAGCAGAACGCATTATTATGCTTGCACAGCAATTACATTATGAAAGACTAGAAGCACAACGTGAAATGGAAGATGAAGAAGCAATCCTTCTTTTAATATAATGGCTAGATATATACAAGATCCAATAACACATAAACTTATTCCTGCTGACGAATATTATACACAGGAATCTAATTCGCACTACATTATGTCTGATTATCAACCTTACAAGTCTATGGTGACAGGTGAGATGATAGAAGGTCGTAAAGCACATAGAGAGCATTTAAAACGTCACAATTTAGTAGTGGCGGAACAGAATTCAGCAAGACCACAGAAGCCTGACGGTGGTCAGTTGAAAGAGCAAGTGGCACGTCAGGTTTATGAAAAACTACGTTATAAATAAGGAGCAATAAATGACAACAACAGTAAATTTAATGGGTAGTGGTAGCTCTGGTCTAAGTGCTGAAGCAATCACAGGTATTATTTCACTAGCACAAACAGCAACAGGCGCATCACAAGGTGCTTTAACAATGCCTACAGATATTGTAGTGTATTCAACATCTACAGCAGCTAATGGCCCAACATTATCAGCTACAGCACAATCAGGTGACAGTTTTATCGTTGTAAACAACACAGCTAACTCTATCAATGTATGGCCACCAGTAGGATTTAAAATTGGTACAGGTTCTACAAATGCAGCTTTAGCAGTTGCTGGTGGAAAAACATGTAAATTTTACGCTTTAGGTGATGGAAACTTTGCATCATTATTATCAGCATAATTAACAATTAGGAGTAACAAATGGATAACGAGACTACTCTCGAATCACCATCATTGCGTGACCAAATAGAAAGTGCAGTAGATACAGTAACAGAAGCACCAGAAGTTGTAGAAACGGAAGTATCAGATAAGCCAAGAGACGAATCTGGTAAGTTTAAAAGCAACAAAGAAGTAACAGATACACCTACAGAAGAAGTCCAAGAGGAAGTCTCGCTAGAAGCTAAACCTACTAAGCCAAGACCATCTTCATGGAAAAAAGACTATGAAGAATCATGGGGTAAATTAGATCCTACATTACAGGATTATATTTCTCAACGTGAATCAGACTTTGCTAAAGGTGTTTCTACTTACAAAGCTCAATGGGATCAAGCTCAACCTATTTTAAATAGTATTGAGAAGTTTGCTCCTGTATTACAACAAAATGGTGTTGATCCAGCACAATGGATTAATAGTTTAGGTACTGCACATCAAACTTTGGTATTTGGTAATCCTGACCAAAAATTACAGATGTTTGCGCAATTAGCAAACGATTATGGTGTTGATCTAAATGGATTGTTAGGCAATGGACAACAAACTAGCCCACAATTCTCTATGATCGCACAGGAATTAAGCCAGATTAAAAATCAATGGCAACAATTCCAATCGCAACAAGAACAAATGGAACAAACCCAATTAAAGGGTGAAATCGAATCTTTCAGTAAGGACAAACCTTACTTTGATGACGTCAGAGAAACAATGGCTGGATTACTCCAGAACAATATGGCTTCTGACTTGAATACTGCTTACGACAAAGCAATACGACTACATGATGACATTTGGCAAAAGGTTCAGTCTGAACAGACTAAATCTAGCCAAACAGAGCAGAAAAGTAGACTTGCCCTAGTCAAAGCTAAGGCTATATCCCCTAAGTCAAGCTCGCCTACAGCGAATGTGAGTCTAGGTGGTAAAGGCAATAATCTTCGTGACCAATTAGCGTCTATTGTAGACACTTTTTCTAGCGAAAATATTTAATTAAACTAACAAAGGAGTTTTACTATGGCATTTGCCAATTCTTCAGTTAGTGACATTATCGCTACCACCATTCAATCTCGTTCTGGTGAATTAGCTGACAACGTAACTAACAATAATCCGCTTCTATTAAAATTGAAGTCAAAGGGTAATGTACGCCCATTTTCAGGCGGTAACGTCATTTTAGAAGAAATCATGTACAATGATTCTTCAACAAACAACACTAACTCATATAGTGGCTTTGAAACATTAAACATTTCTCCAAATAGCCCAATTTCTGCAGCGCAATTCAGCATTGCTCAATACGCTTCAGCAGTTACTATTTCTGGTCTTGAAATGTTACAAAACTCTGGTAAAGAAGCAATCATTGATTTACTAGAAGGCCGTATTAAAGTAGCAGAAGCACAATTAGCTAACCGTATCAATCTTGACCTTTATGGTGACGGTACTGGTAACGGTGGTAAGAATCTTACTGGTTTAGCAGCAGCAGTTGCTGATGCTCCATCATCAGGTACTTACGGTGGTATTAATCGTGCTACATGGTCATTCTGGAGAAACCAAGCGTTCTCTGGCGTAACTAACGGTGGTGCAGCAGTTTCAGCAGCTAACATTCAATCTTACATGACTCAATTAGCTATCAAGCTAGTTCGTGGTACTGATAAGGCTGACTTAATCGTTGCTGACAATAACTACTACAATCTATATGTAAACAGCTTACAAGCAATCCAACGTGTAACTGATCCAGAAATGGCCGGTTCAGGTTTCGCTTCACTCAAATTCTACGGTGGTGGTACATCTGCTGACGTGGTACTTGGTGGCGGTATTGGTGCGCAAGAACCAGCTAACCACATGTATTTCTTAAACACAGACTACATTTTCTTCCGCCCACACAAAGATAGAAACTTTGTGCCAATCGGTGGTGAACGTCAATCTGTAAACCAAGACGCTATTGTTAAATTAATCGGTTGGGCTGGTAATCTTACAGCTTCAGGCGCACAATTTAACGGCGTTTTAACAGCTTAATTAAAGGGAGAATATAACATGGCTTTTTCAGTAACCCCTTTAGTAGGGATTGATTTAACTAACACAGTAACAGCAGCTAACATTACTGCTGGACAACAAGTTGTAAACCAATTATTAGGTGTACAAGTTTGGGGTTCAGACGGTTTACGTTATGTATTTGGTAAAGCTAACGCTACTATCAGTGCATCAACAACTGTTTGCGATATTAACACAACAACTTTCCTTGTTGCAGCTTCAGGTGGTTCTTATACATCTCCAGCTACAGGTATGGTAACAGGTGATTATGGTTGGTTTAGTAAGGCTTCAGTATAGTAATAAGTACTCCCCTAGCAATAGGGGGGTTTCTCAAGTGTATTCATGGTGAGTATGCTTGACAAACCAAACCACTTTGGAGAATTAAATGTCAGACACAGGCGCATTAGCAATAAGATTTTATAGTCAAGAAGTACAGAACGATTTTCTAACCAATAAAGAAGGCAGACCAATTAGCTACATGGCTGACTTTGTTAGAATTGAAATACCAGGCAATCAATTAAGTATTATTGAAACATTTGTCAATAACTCACATAAACAAAGATTCCCAACACAATGGGCTATGTATTTGAATGAGAAAGCAGATGGTAATAACAATCCTGATAACGTGCAAGGCACAATATTAAGAGATTGGCCTATCCTTAACTCAGCACAAGCTACAGAATTAAAACACTTCAAGTTCTATACAGTAGAACAAGTGGCAGCAGCTTCAGATCAACAAATTATGGCTATCGGTATGACAGCAGGTATGTCACCATTAGCTTTAAGAGATAAAGCCATAGCGTTCCTAGAAAACGCTAAAGACTCATCTTTTGTACAAAGACAGTCAGACGAACTTAAATTAAGAGAGCAAGAAATTGCTGATCTTAAAGATCAAATGACTCGTTTAGCAAAGATGGTAGAGGACAAAGCTAAATCTGATAAACCTGAAGTAAAATCAGAAACGAAAGAACCTAAAAAGGACTAACTAATGGCTTCAACTCTCTTACAACTCGTTCAACAAGCAACAGGTGAAATGGGATTAAACCAGCCTACGCAAGTTGTGGGTAATTCTTCATCTGATGTAATTCAAATCTATTCACTTATGAATAGCGTTGGGTACGAGATACAAAGAGATCACAATTGGGAAGCTTTAGACAAAGAGTATAGATTTTATACTGTCTATACAACACTTACTTGTACCCTTGTGGCTAATTCTGTCAATGTAACAACAGTAGAATCAACCACAGGGTTAAGTAACCTATATATTGTAACAGGCACAGGTATCAATCAAGATACTTATGTTAATACTGTAACAGGTGCTAATTCATTAACATTATCACAAGCTGCTACACAAACAGGTGTATTTACACTTTATTTTTCACAAGCTAAATATATATTACCAACAGATTGGGATAGACAAGTAGATCGTACACATTACGACAAGTCTAAACGCTGGGAAATGTTAGGCCCTACAAGTGCGCAACAATGGCAATTTTTGAAATCTAGCTATATTTCAACAGGCCCTAGAATCCGTTATAGAATCTTAGGCGGATACTTTCAAATATGGCCTGCAATGAATACTGATGAGTATTTAGGCTTTGAATACATGAGTAACCAATGGGCTACAAGTTCAGCAGGAGTGACACAATCATCATTCTTAGCAGACTCAGATACTTGTATATTTCCTGATCGTTTAATGGTTACAGCCTTAAAGAAAAAATACTTTGAAATTAAAGGTTTTGATTCAACAGCATTTACAAGAGATTATTTACAACAATTAAGCTTTGCTAAAGCCAATGATTCTGGCTCAGCTACATTAAGTTTTGCTCCAACACCTGGTGCAATCTTAATAGGCTTTGAGAATATCCCTGACGCTAACTACGGACAATAAATAATATGTTTCCAGTAAAGAAAAAATCGTCAGGAAGCGTATCATTACCAGCACCAGTCGGTGGATGGAACGCAAGAGACAGTTTAGGAGATATGCCTGCGACAGATGCGGTATACCTTACTAACTGGTTTCCTGCTACTACAGAGCTAGTGCTTAGAAATGGCTATACAAAATGGGTAACTGGCATTACAGGCCAAGTAGATACCATTATGGCTTACGAAAGTGGCTCTACATCTAAGTTATTTGCTATTGCTGGCGGCTCTGTATATAACGTCACTAATCCAGGATCTGTAGGTGCGGCAGTATTAACAGGATTATCTAATTCACGTTGGCAATATTGTAATATTACAACTAGCGGTGGATCATTTTTATATATGGCTAACGGTGTAAATACACCTTATCTATATAACGGTACTACATGGACAAGCATTACAGGTGCTTCTACACCAGCTATTACAGGTGTTACTACTACATTACTTAATAACCCTATTGTATTTAAAAGCAGAGTATTCTTTACAGAAGCTCAATCTTTACGAGCATGGTTCTTACCTACATTATCAGTAGGCGGAGCTGCACAATCTATAGATATTAGTGCGTTTGCTTACAAAGGTGGTTATATTGTACAGCATGCAACATGGACAATAGATGCTGGTTATGGTGTTAATGATTACTATGTTCTTTATACATCTAAAGGCCAAGTAGTCGTATATGCAGGAACAGATCCTACATCATCTACATCATGGTCTATGGTAGGCGTATGGGATTTAGGTACACCGGTAGGCACTCGTTGTATGTATAAATACGGTGGTGATTTGCTATTACTAGGTAAAGATGGTCTTACACCATTAGCATCAGAATTACAATCATCTAGACTTGATCCTAGAGTAGCTATAACAGACAAAATCCAATGGGCTGTATCAGAAGCTATTACAAATTATGGTTCAGAATTTGGATGGCAAGTATTGTTTTATCCAGAAGAAAACCAATTATGGTTAAACGTGCCTAATACTGTTGAAAAAACACAGTTTGCTATGAATACTATTACAAAAAATTGGTGTAATTACACAGGTTGGAATGCTACATGTTTTGAATTATATAACGATCAACCTTATTTTGGTGGCAATGGTTATGTAGGTCGTGCATGGTATACACAATCAGATAATGGATCTAATATTAATGCTACTGCATTACAATCATTTTCAGCATTTGAAAGTCCAGGACAATTAAAACGATTTACAATGTCTAAACCCATATTTAGAACATCTGGCAGCCCTGCTATTTATTCTAATGTAAACATAGACTTTAACTTAGATGTACCTGTTACAACCCTTAATTTTACGCCCACATCATCTGGAACATGGGATAATGCTAAATGGGATGTAAGTATGTGGGGTGGTGGTTTATCCATTTTACAACAATGGCAAGGTTTAAATGGTGTTGGCTATTATGGCGCACCAATTGTTAAAACATCTTCACAAGGTATTGATGTAAGATGGGTTTCTACAGATTTAGTTATTGAAAAGGGTGCAGTACTATAATAGTTCAAGGTCAAGAAGTTGGCGAGTGGGTATGTGAAAAGGCAGGTGGCCAATGGAATCCATTGTGTCAAGCTATTGGTCAAGTAACAGATGATAAGTTTATTATAGGCGTACTTTATAACGGTTATACAGGCAGTTCAATATCAATTCATTCAAGATGTGATATACCAGCAAAAGTTTCAAGAGAATTTTATTGGGCGATATTTAATTACCCATTCAATGTATTAAAAGTCAAAAGGCTCACAGGATTAGTCTCTACAGCTAATTTAAAAGCACAAAAATTAGATGAACATTTAGGTTTTGAACGTGAAACCGTAATAAAAGATTACTTTCCTGATGGTGATGGGATTGTTTATATTATGCGACCAGAAAATTGTCGCTTTTTAAAACTCGGAGATAGATATGCAAAGTAAGTTAGCTAGATTATTAGATCCACTTTATAGATGGATTACAAGTTACATGGGTGACTGTGGTTTTATATTATATGGTATTGGTAAAGATGATGCACCACCACCACCAGACTATGCCGCAGCAGCACAAGCTACCGCACAAGGTAATATAGATGCAGCTAGAGTAGCAACAGCAGCTAATCGAGTTAATCAAATAACACCTTATGGTAATCTTACTTACAAACAAACAGGCACAGATTCTTATGGCAATCCTACATGGACTGCTACACAAGAATTAGCTCCAGCACAACAAAAACTTGTAGAACAACAAGCAGGATTAAGTTCAGGTCTTTTAAATACAGCTCAACAAGGTTTAGATTACGCTGGTAATTTAATGGCTAAACCAGGCATTGATATGTCTAAACTACCTTCTACAGGATTTAATCCAGGTCAATCATATCAAGAAGCTATGATGTCAAGACTTGCTCCACAAATTGATCGTGAAAATCAATCTTTTGAACAAGATATGGCTAATAAAGGTATTGGTGCAGGTACGCCAGCATATAATACTGCTAAACAACTATTAGGTCAAACTCAAAATGACAGACTTAATTCAGCTACAGTACAAGGTCTTAATGCAGGTCTTACAGCTAATCAACAAGCTTTTGCTCAACAAGGTTACAATCAAATGCAACCAATCAATGTTATTAATGCTTTAAGAACTGGATCACAAGTAGCA